>OKTL01000918.1_pt1 | contig 13925 bp, 9 predicted proteins | sample 1606211 | NCBI WGS metagenome assembly OKTL01 (sample SAMEA3879538, study PRJEB24766) | human gut metagenome | biome: human-associated habitat; feature: feces | place: USA | collected 1985/1987 | reverse complement strand
TGTTCTTCTGTCGGCACTCGGATATGCGCTTTATCTCGTCACAATGAGCCAATTAAAGATTGGACAGATGAAAGGGCTACTGCTTACTTTCTATGTATTCCTATTCGGAGGTATTCTCCTTTTTATCGGAACGGAAACCATCAGCCAGCTTCAACCCATCAGCGAATGGCATACTGCCGGCAACTTGATTCTATTAGCTTTAATCCCTACCGTAGTTTCTAATCTTGCTCTAGTAAGAGCCGTAAAAAGCATCGGCTCCACACTCACCTCTGTGTTGGGAGCTATGGAGCCGGTAACTGCTGTATGTGTAGGCATCTTTCTTTTCGGGGAAGCCTTCACCACAAGCATTGGTATAGGCATTGCACTGATTATCGCTGCCGTAATCGTTATTATATTAAAACGATAAAAAATGCGGTTTCATCGGAATATTTACTTCATCGACCCATTTTTAATTCCTGAATAAGATGGGCTGCCTTACCGTATTTCTCTATGATAAAGAGCATATACCGCACATCTACCCCGATGCAACGCTGCAAATCTGGTTCGAATACGATATCACTGCTCATTGCTTCCCAGTTGCCATCAAAAGCCAAGCCTAGTAATTCTCCTTTGGCATTAAACATGGCACTGCCGGAATTACCGCCTGTAATGTCATTGTTGGAGATAAAACAAACATTCATATCTCCCTGCGCATTGGCATATCTTCCAAAATCACCGGAAGAAAGCAAACTCAACAACTCCGGCTGAACGGCAAAGTCAATATCACCCGCATGTTCCTTCACTTTCTCAAAAATGCCTTTCACGGTTGTGTAATAATCATAAGTGGCTCCATCAAAAGGAGTATATCCTCCAACCGTTCCGAAACTAAGCCGCATGGTAGAGTTGGCATCCGGATAAAAATTACGATCAGCATACATCCGGCGCATGGCTGCATTGAACAAACGCTCCCCCTCCTCTATCTGCTCGGAAGCCTCGGAAATGCTTTGATTCATCTCATAATACTTCACAATCAAATCCAGACTTAAGGAAACAGCCGGATCCTCTATGAGATTATAAGTAGTATCTCGCTCCAGAAAGCGTTTTAAGCCTTTAGGAGACGTTATATTGGAAGTTGCATACAAAGAGTCTACATAGGTCTGAATATTCCCGTTGTAGAGCGTATCTATCTTCTCATACATAGCAGGCAGAAACTTTTTATCCACTTTCGACTGATACTCTTTGAGCATGGCAGCAAAAACCTCCTTATCAATGGAAAGATCGAGATTATCATACTTCTCCAGTAACTTTTTCATGCGGGTTATCACCAACTTCTCTTCCGCCTCAAAGTCGAAATTGAGAATTTCAAGAGCGAGCTGCACTAACTCGGGACCATTTATAAACGATTCACCGAAATAAGCCAACGCACGATTGGTTTCACGGCGATTACTATAACTCAACTCTAAAGAAGAAAATAAACGAATCAGTTTCTCTCTCTCTTCCGGATGAGACTGAATCCAGTTACGAAGCTCTGCTTCAGCCACCCGCTTCTTTTCCAACACTTTCAAATGCTTGATGGCTTTATTCGTTCCGATGCTATTCTTCCAATAATTGGAGCTTTCATCGTATTTTGAAGCATACTTAATGCGAATATCCGGACGACGGTCCATCTCCCGTTTCCAGATGGTTTGTTTCACTCCCCGTACATCAATCATTGCCTGATTGATTCCATTCATCATCTCTTCGATACCATACGAGGAAAGGTAACGTTCCGTACTGCCCGGATAGCCAAGCGTCATGCAGAAAGAACCTTCTTTGTATCCATCCAAAGAAATGGGTGCTACATATTCGGGATGATAAGGGACGTTTTCAGGAGAATAATCCGCCGGACCATTCTTGGCATTAGCATAGATACGAAATACGCTGAAATCGCCCGTATGACGCGGCCACATCCAATTATCCGTATCCCATCCGAACTTCCCGACAGAAGAAGGAGGTGCAAAAACCAGGCGGACATCATTATAATCACGATAAACAGAAAGCCAGAATTCATTCCCTGCATAATAAGCATCTACAATACCAGTCAATGTAGAATCCTTTTCGGAGACTTCCATACTGATTACATTCATAATCGAATCAACAGCCACACGACGTTCTGTTTCCGTTTTAGCATGCCGGGCGGCAGACAATACACGTTTAGTAACATCTTCCGTACGAAGCAGGAAACGAACATACAACTCCGGATTCGGCAGTTCTTCCTCAAGACTACGTGCAAAGAAGCCATCTTTCAGATAATCATGTTCCACTGAAGAATGTTGCTGAATACTGCTAAAGCCACAATGATGATTAGTAAACACCAGACCGTCTTCAGAAACCACCACTCCTGAACAGAAGCCTCCAAAACTGACAACAGCATCTGCCAGACATGGTTTCTTCGGATCATATATTTTATTCACAGGCATCTGCAAACCAAGTTCTTTCATTACCCGGTCAGTCTGTTTATTCTTTCGGAGATTTCCCAACAACCACATTCCCTCATCGGCAAATACATTCGACAGACAGAGAGAAAAGACTATCAAGACGGTTAGTCTGAACTTCATATTATTATTTTTAGATTCATTATTCTGTAATCAGCCTCAACTTCTTCGTTCCTACGCGGGCTTTCAGCCATTCGCTGATTTTCTCTTTTTCAGCAACAGACGGATGTCTGGCGAATTTAAGGACAGCCAATGTTACCGTATCCGTCTTCATCGAATCGACCCGCACTTCGAGCGAGTGAGCGATGGAAAGAGTTGTGATGGAAGGGTAAAGTACCTTCAATTCGGGTACTAATGTACGACTCATAGCATCGTACGTTCTGTATTGCTCCAGTGTTGTCTCCAGTTGGGAAATTTTCACCGCCTGTTGTTGAAGCCGTTGCTCACTGTTTTTATAGAAGTCTTCCATGACCATGGCACGGATAGAAGATACATCTACCGCCTCATTGTTCATCCCCTGTAATACAATCAGTTTCGTATCTTCCAGCTTATACTCTTTCAACTTGCTACGAGCAATAGATATCGAAGCGTCAGGCACTTCAGGACCAATCAAAACAACCCGTACTTCTTTATGGTCATAGCTAATTTTCTTATCAAGTACCTGCGTATTCTCAAAGCTCAACTGATCGTTTATAAAACGATTGGCTGCTGCTTCATAGAAAGTGCTCTTTATAATTCCAAATGTCAGATAAACTGCAGGGCACATGGTAAGCACTACAATCAGAACGATGTATTTACGTACGGTCTTCTCACGGGTTTTATCCACAAACTCTTTCCGTTGGAAATGCATCACACGAACACCGAGGAAAGTAGCCAGGCTGATAAAAACAGAGTTGATAAAGTAAAGATAAAAAGCACCCAGAAAATAAATGAGATTACCGGAAGCCAGTCCGTAACCTGCCGTACAAAGCGGCGGCATCAATGCAGTAGCAATAGCAACACCCGGAATCACATTTCCTTTTTCCTTGGTAGAGAGAGCCACGACACCTGCCAAACCACCAAAAAGCGCGATGAATACATCATAAATAGTGGGCGATGTACGTGCCAGCAACTCTGACTGTGAACCGGCAATAGGGGCAAGAAGGAAAAAGATTGTTGCCGTAGTCACACTGAAAGCAGTCGTTATGAGAAAGCTCTTCAAAGAGCGTTTCATTAATTCAAAGTCATTCAGTCCGACAGACAGTCCTACTCCCAACGCAAAACCTACTCCAAGGATAGGTGTCATCAATGGAGAAATCAACATGGCACCGATAATAACGGCAGTGGAGTTCACATTCAATCCGAGTGATGCCATGAATATGGCAAAGATCAGAATCCATAAATTGGCACCTTTGAACTCTACCCCCTTACGGATAGAATCCACTGTGACCAGTTCGTTATCCTTATCTTTCCTCAAGTCCAGATATTCTCCCAGAAAGGACTTGATAGCAAACTTATTACGTTCATCTGTCTTCATAGTTATTTCTTCTTTATAAATCGATTAATAACAGGAATCTGACTCAATGGTAAATCCTTCTTGATAATATAAGCTATAAATAGCAATAAGAGTACGGTACGGAAAGCGAGACGGAGCACTATATTAGGGATAGGAACCTGCTCTCCAATAACGTAAAGTACCGCTGCCAGCAGAACATAAAGTCCCAGGCTCTTCAAGTCATAATGAATCGGGTATTCTTTCTGTCCTATCCAGTAGGATAGCAGCAAGATGACTGCATAGCCTGCAACAGAAGCCCATGCCGAAGCAAGATAACCGTAAACCGGCACAAACAGGATGTTCAATACGACAATAATAACACAACCAATCACCGAGAAGTAGGCTCCCCAATAGGTCTTATCCGTCAGTTTATACCAAAAGGAAAGGTTGAAATAGATCCCTTTACAGATCTCTGCAAGCATTACAATAGCTACTACCCCCAGGCCTTCCCAGTAACCCCTTGCCACCAGATAACGCAGCAAGTCGAGGTAGAACATGACAGCAAGGAAAGCCAGCAAGGAAAATATAAGAAAATACTTCATCGCAGCGGCATACATCTTCCGGTTGTCTCCTTCTCGGTCTTTGCCAAAAACAAATGGTTCGTAAGCATAACGGAAAGCTTGCGTAAACATTGCCATCACCATCGCAATCTTACTGGTTGCTGCATAGATACCCAATTGCACCAACCCTTCCTGCCGGTCTTCAAAAAGAAACGGATAGATCATCTTATCCACAGTCTGATTTAGAATACCTACCAAACCTAAGATTAATACCGGGAAAGAATATACGACCATTCGTTTCAGCAATACCCGGTCCAACTTATAAGCAAACCCCGTCAGTTCCGGGATAAAAAAGAACATCTGAACAACCGAGATAATCAGGTTGCTAATAAAAATATATCCCACTAAATAATCCGGATCATAAAACCAGGAGATAGTTGACGGACAATGTACATTCAGCCACGGGCACACCAGTAGGAAAAATAGATTCAAACCGATGCCACCAACGATAGAGAGCAGTTTGATAGCAGCAAACTTAATAGGCCGCTTTTTATACCGTAAATAGGCAAAAGGAATGCATTGGAAAGAGTCTAAAGCTACCACAACAGCCATCATCGCTATAAACTCCGGATGATCGCCATAATCCAGTAAATTGGAAATGGGTTGCAGGAATAACAGGCAAAGGAAAACAAAAATCAAAGATACCCCTCCTACCGATAACAAGGAGTTGGCATATACTTTCATCGGGTCTTCTCCCGATTTGTTGGCAAAACGGAAGAAACCCGTTTCCATACCGAACGTAAGCAGTACAAGCATCAGGGCTGTAAACGCATATACGTTTGAAACAACTCCATAACCTCCGGTGGAAGCCGGCAATACCGCTGTGTACAAAGGCACCAGCATGTAGTTAAGGAACCGTCCGACAATACTACTCAACCCATAAATTGCCGTATCTTTAGCTAATGATTTTAGTCCAGCCATGTTTTATTAGTGATTATCATTCAGATTGGTTCAACGTTTCTTCTTTTGTTTGAACAACCAATCCATAAATCCGGGATAATTGAAAGCCGGATTCCAGCTCCCATGATTACAACCGGGGAATTCAATATATTCCACATCTGCACCGGCAGCTTTCAGTGCTTTATACGCTTCGCGAGAACCTTTCACCGGAACTACATCGTCCGCATCTCCGTGAAAGATACGAAATTTCACATCCTTGGCAACCGATAGCCGACTTGGATTGACTGTACCGCAAATAGGAACTGCAGCTGCAAAAATCTCCGGATAACGCACGACTAAATCATACGTTCCCATCGCTCCCATTGAAAGACCGATAATATAAACCCGTTGTGTGTCCACTTCGGGCATTACCAGATAAGAGTCGAGCAACTGTTTAAGCGTTTGCAATATAGGACTGATCTCTTGTCCCACTGGCATTTCTGTAGGGATAAGCGACTTCGGACGTCCTGTATAAGCCCAGTAACCGTCTGTCGGACACTGTGGAATTAGAACGAAAGCGGGATACTTCTCTTGATTGACCGGATTAAGAAACATCTGTCCACCATGAGTCAACTGTTTCTCATTATCATTTCCCCGTTCGCCGGCTCCATGCAGAAACAGTACGAGCGGATACTTTTCACCTGGCTTCACCGATTCGGGATGAATCATCCGATAAGGTAAAGAGTCTCCTTTAGAAGAGACAAAAATATCCCTCCCATATTCCTGTTGAGCCGATAAAGACAAGCTCAAAAAGAGAAAAACAAGTAAAGTAGTCCATTGCTTCATCATCCAACTATGCTTTATAAAGTTCTTTTATACCGTTAATACCACTTGTCACATGACGCTTTATGTTAGTCATTAAACAGCGTTTTCTGACTGTTATAAAGACTTCTTCCCAAATGTTTATAGGCAAGTTCGGTCACCTCACGTCCACGGGGAGTACGCTTCATAAATCCTTCTTTTATCAGGAAAGGTTCGTAAACTTCCTCAATGGTTCCCGCATCTTCTCCCAAAGCCGTGGCAATGGTAGTGATACCTACCGGACCACCTTTAAATTTGTCTATAATGGTGCAAAGTATCTTGTTGTCTATCTCATCCAGGCCGTACTTATCAATATTCAGTGCTTCCAATGCAAACTGGGCGATCTCCGTATCGATAGAACCGGAGCCTTTCACCTGCGCAAAATCACGTACCCGACGGAGCAAGGCATTGGCAATACGGGGCGTTCCGCGGCTACGGGAAGCGATCTCCGATGCTGCACGTACCGAACAAGGCACATCCAGTATGGACGCAGAACGACGAATGATATTGCTCAAAATATCATCATCATAGTACTCCAAATGAAGATTAATACCGAAACGTGCACGAAGCGGGGCCGTCAGCAGACCGCTACGTGTGGTTGCACCAACCAGCGTGAAAGGATTCAAATCTATCTGGATGCTGCGTGCCGAAGGTCCCTTATCGATCATAATATCGATGCGGTAATCTTCCATCGCCGAATAAAGATATTCCTCCACCACAGGCGACAGCCGATGAATTTCATCAATAAAAAGCACGTCGTTCGGTTCGAGGCTGGTCAATACACCTGCCAGGTCACCCGGTTTATCAAGTACCGGACCGGAAGTTACTTTAAAGCCAACTCCTAATTCGTTAGCGATAATATTCGAAAGAGTTGTTTTTCCTAATCCGGGAGGGCCGTGCAACAGCACATGGTCGAGTGCTTCGCCACGCAGACGTGCCGCCTTCACAAAAATGCGAAGGTTTTCCACCACCTTGTCCTGCCCGCTAAAGTCTTCAAAGCTTAACGGACGGAGTGCATTCTCGAAATCCCGTTCTTTTGAAGTAAGCTGATGTTCGCGTATGTTAAAATCTTCCTGTTCCATTTATTTCTTGAAAGTAGGAGACAAAGATAGAGATTTACATTCATTTTCAGTATAAGAAAGACGAAGATTTAGTTTATTTGAAACGTAATAACTACTTTTGCACTATCTATATACACGTTATCAACTATGGTTCTAAATTACATTTGGATAGGATTTTTCGTCATAGCCTTTATCATCGCTCTTATAAAAGTGATTGTTTTGGGAGATACGGGGATATTTACGGCTATCATGAACTCTACATTCGACTCCTCCAAAACGGCATTCGAGATATCGCTAGGACTTACGGGTGTACTGGCCCTTTGGTTGGGCATCATGAAAATCGGCGAGAACAGCGGATTGATTAATGCGCTGGCCCACTTTCTTAGTCCGGTGCTTTGCCGCCTGTTTCCGGACATTCCTAAAGGGCATCCGGTGTTAGGCTCCATCTTTATGAATATGTCTGCCAACATGCTCGGTTTGGACAATGCCGCCACCCCGCTGGGACTGAAAGCGATGAAAGAACTGCAAGAACTGAATCCGAATAAGGATACGGCTTCCAATCCGATGATTATGTTTTTGGTGATTAATACATCCGGCCTTATCATCATTCCAATCAGTATCATGGTGTATCGTGCACAAATGGGGGCTGCACAGCCTACGGATGTATTTATCCCTATCCTGCTAAGTACTTTCATTTCAACTTTAGTAGGAGTCATAGCAGTCAGTATCGCTCAAAAGATAAACTTAATCAATAAGCCTATTCTCATTTTAATGGGTGTTATCTGTCTTTTCTTTTCGGGATTGATTTATCTGTTTCTAAGCGTTTCACGAGAGGATATGGGTACTTATTCTACATTGATAGCGAATATTCTGCTGTTCAGTGTCATTATCCTGTTTATTCTGACGGGAGTCAGGAAAAAAATCAATGTATACGATTCGTTTGTAGAGGGAGCTAAAGAAGGATTTACGACAGCTGTACGTATCATACCCTATCTGGTTGCTTTCCTTGTAGGAATCGCCGTGTTCCGCACTTCGGGAGCTATGGATTTTCTAGTGGGAGGCATTGGCTACATAGTAGGCTCATGCGGAGTTGATACAAGCTTTGTAGGGGCACTGCCTACTGCATTGATGAAATCGCTTAGCGGTAGCGGTGCCAACGGATTGATGATTGATACGATGAAAGAACTGGGACCGGATTCGTTTGTAGGGCGTATGAGTTGCGTAGTACGCGGAGCTTCGGACACCACTTTCTATATCCTTGCCGTTTACTTCGGCAGCGTCGGAATCAGTAAAACCCGGAATGCAGTCACCTGCGGCTTGATTGCAGACTTCTCCGGTATTATAGCCGCCATCTTAATCAGTTATTTATTTTTCTTTTAAATCATAACATTCAACTATGGCTGTAACTTATCAAACAGAAGGCGTAAAAATGCCTGATATCAAGAAACGTGAGACTACGGAATGGATAAAGACCGTAGCTGCTTCTTACGGAAAAAGACTCGGTGAAATCGCTTATATCTTCTGCTCGGACGAAAAAATTATGGAGGTAAACCGTCAGTATCTGCAACATGACTACTACACGGACATTATTACTTTCGATTATTGTGAAGGCGATCGTCTATCAGGTGACTTATTCATCAGCCTGGATACGATACGCACCAATGCGGAACAGTTTGGTGCTTCATACGAAGACGAACTACATCGTGTGATTATCCACGGAATTCTTCATTTGTGCGGCATTAATGATAAAGGTCCCGGAGAACGGGAAGTTATGGAAGCAGCTGAGAATAAGGCATTGGGGATGTTGCGATAAGCGCTCATTGCTTTCAATTCGTACACTGCTTTTCAATTCGCCTTTCATAAAAAAGAAACCCCGGCGTAATCACTACGCCGAGGCACTCCATTAGCTTATGCTAATTAACACTAAATTATTAAGAGAGAGATTTAGTCAATTTATTAATAGTTTGGAGTTACTTCACTTCAGGAGTAACCAGTTCCTTAATTGATTTTGTATTTAGGTACAGGAAAGCCAAACGAGGAGTTCCTTCGTTCACTATCAACTGCAATGAATCCGATGTCAGGTAGCCGATACGCTCACGAGTTTTGTACACCTCAACCTTTCCATCATCTTCCTTGCTGAATCCTTCCACAATCAGATAACCATTATCCACTTTCCACGTTTTCAAATCTAAAGACGGAATATTGATAGCAGAACACTTACCACCTTTCTTGAACTCAAATCCTTTCAACTCACCCGTAGACTTGTATGTATAAGGATTGCACCATTTTCCGATAATCTGTTTTTCTACTTTCTTCTGTCCGTAGCTTAAAGCGAAACAAGACAGAGCCATAGCCGTAATCAATAATTTTTTCATCTTAAATCAATATTTATTTTTTTAGTAAATCGTATTTCTGATCAATTCCACGCTCTCGCAGATGAATACCTTCCTTCATCCAACGTGGTTCTTTTGTTCCTTTCAGGTAATAGTCAAAGAACTGCATCATCCGGATTGTCCAGTCTTTCTGTGCACCTCTTCCCAGTACGAAATGTCCTTCACCTTTGTAATTCAACAACCATGCAGGACGTTGTAAGCGACGCATAGCCAAATAAAGAGCACGTCCTTGTTCATATGCAACAGCCTCATCCTCATCATTATGTAATATCAACAAAGGTGTATGTATCTTATCAGCCTCCAAAATTGCTGAACTTGCCAGATACTTATCTTTTGCCTCCCATAAAGTCTTTCCCATACGACTTTGTGTTTCCTCGTACATAAAATATCGTGGCAGACCGCTTCCATTACGAATTCCCAAATATCCGGTCACCATATCCGTAATTGGAGCCGCTATATTGGCACAAGTGAAAAGATCTATCTTTGTCACCAAATATGATGTTTGATAGCCAGACCAGCTATGTCCCTGTAAGCCTATTTTCCCGGGATGTGCTATCCCCTGCTCTATCAGATACTTCGTTCCACTCACAACAGCATCATAACAACTCTGACCGGGAGTCCCAACCGTGAAATGCACATCCGGCATAAACACAATATAACCATTGCTGGCAAAATACATAGGATCCCCTAACGCACTACTCAACAAAGGTGCATGATAAATATTCAACTCACCGGAATGAGTTTCATAAAACTGCACCAACGCCGGATATTCTTTTTGAGGATCATAATCTTCCGGAAGATAAAGCAACCCCTTATTTTCCTTATTCTCATAATTAGTCCACTTTATCAGTTTAACTGTACCCCATTTATAATCTGCTTGTTGAGGATTCGCATTCGTCACTTTAACGGGATTGGAGAAATCGGACTTACTCCACCACAAATCCCTAAATTCCGATACATTCTGACGATTCCAAACGCAATACTCATGATTGTCAGAAAAACGATGTATAGTATATACATAATTCCCCTCCATCAATTTTCTCAGACGGCCTTTCATATCAAGCTGATAGACACCCTCATCCATCGTGTCTTTATCCCAAAGGCTAACTATGACTTTTTCGTCTTTCTGAAAAACATCCTTATCTATATTACTCGTCATTTTACGAATAGATTTGCCATGCTTGCGACCATATCCTTTAGTCAGGCACTCCGGCTGACGTTCTCCTGTCAAATCAATCTTCCACCAGTCATATGCATCGTACAGAAACACATTATTCCCGTCAGCCGTCCACCCTGCTATTCCATAAGCGGGAGCAGGAGCCGGTTTATCATAACTTTCCATGAACATTGGATAACCGATAGCATCAGATATATTAACAACCTTACCGGTAGCACCATCAAACTTATTCCAGACTTGAGCAATCGGATCATACATTACTGCCCACTTGCCATTTACCGACCATTTGGGAGCTGTACGATAACTACGTCCGATCAACCGTTTTGCACCTGTATGCACATTCACTGAATATATATCGAACGGCAACCGATCCAACCACTCACGCTGCATCTTATAAGGAGATTCATCTGTGTAAAGCACATAGTTCAAATTCTCTGCTCCCGATGGTAAGAGTAAATCTACGGTAAATGGAGCAACTTCTGTGAGCTTCTTAGAAAAAATATCATAAATATACGTCACCGACTTATCCTGCCTATAACGTCCGCCCCTTTGTAAAGTCGGAACTTCCATTTCGTTCCACGTCCACAACTCTAATTCAAAACTCTTGTCCGGTTTCTTCTCCGATTCTTCCCTTCTACGGGAAATCTGCTGTGAGTCCCGAAGTTCAAGTATCAAAAAATTATGGCTTTTAGACAAGTCAATACGTCCGACAGACATACCATCAGGCAAAACAATTTCTTTCCGGTCAAAAAGCAAGTTACAACCCGGCTTCTTTAATGAAAAAGCATACCACAAAGAATCATTTACGCTAAACTCCCCGATCATCTCTTTTTCATTAAAACTATAAGAAGAGGGTTCACTCTTTACAGAACTCTGATAAAGAGTCTTATATGGACCAGCTAAAGGGCCATAGCATAGCTCGTTCCTGTCTGACTTTTTACGAATGAAAAGAATAGAACGTCCTCCGTCATATAATGTATGATAGCCGATACTGTCAATATGAAAAGCAACTTCTGTCTTCAGATGACGTACCACCAGCCTGTTAAAAGCCGGAACATGATTTACCGTATCTTTCGACACATTAGTTACAGAGATTGAGTAAGGGGTCCCTTCCACAGGACGAAAAGCCTCTTTATGTTTCCATTCGGTCTTTACTCCCGAAGGCAATGACAACAAAAATGTTTTCATTACTCCTGCCGAGTCTGCCAACCGATAAAAAGCTCCCTGGTCGTTATTATAAAACTCCAGACGCTCTATATCGCCATTCAGCAATATTTCCTTCCGCGTACGGGAATCGAATAAATGCAGTTTTTTTTCTTCCTTGCTAGCCGGATTATATTCCATCAACGATATACGGTAAGTCACCCATCTGCCTGTCGGTGAAATATCCGGTGCATCAATACGTTTCCAAGATGTACATGCTTCTATATCCAACGGTTTCTTTTGAGCCTCAACAGACAAGCTTCCCCCCAGCAACAATCCTGCTATAATCCCTATATATACAAATATCCGGTTCATCTTATCTTCTCCTGTCATCTTTAATCATATCCTTATTCAAATCGACATCAGAATCAGCCGAGTTGTCATGCAATAACAAGCGGGCAAAGTGACGCCACATCTTATGCTCGAAGAAATCCTCAGACTCACCGAAGAATCCATGTGTACATTTCGGCAATACAAACATTTCGAAATCCTTATCAGCCTTAATCAATGCATCCACCAGACGCAATGTGTTAGCAGGATTCACAGTTTTATCCATCGCACCGGTAAACAGCAACAAGCCGTGCTTGTAATTCTTTACCAACTCTTGATTCGGACGTACACGGACACTATAATCATACATCGTACTTTCTACTCCCAAACTATCTTTAGTCGTTTTCACCTTCTCATCTACACCGAAATGAATCTCAACAAAGCCTTTATTATAAATACGATTGTCATGATTACCTGCCGATGAAACAGCAGCCGAATAGAAATCAGGATAAGTACAAATGGCAGCCGCCGACATAAACCCTCCACCGGAATGGCCGTAAATACCGACTTTGGTGGCATCAATAAACGGATAACGGGCAGCCAGTTGCTCAATAGCATATTTATCATCCGCCAACGGATAATCACGCATATTGTTGTATCCATAGGTATGATAAGCCTTTCCGCGCATCGGAGTGCCACCTCTGTGCCCCACAGTGATTACAATGAACCCCAGTTGAGCCAAACGGGTATTATAAACATCATTAATCGTGAAACGTGTCGGCACATATTCGAAGAACGGTCCCGGATAAACATTCGAAATGATAGGATAAACCTTTGTCGAGTCAAAGTCGGCAGGTTTCCACATCACGCCATACAAATCGGTCACTCCATCGGCAGCTTTTACCTTAAAGCGTTCCGGTGCTTTCCATCCCATCTCATAGACAGGCTGCAAATCGGGCTTTTCCAACGTCATAATCACCTTTCCATTCCGGTTACGAACCACATTCACCGGTTCCTGCGAAACAGTAGAATAAGAATCTACCATATATCGGTAAGACGGAGAGATACTGACATCATGTGACGCATTCTCCGGAGTTAACAGACGAACAGCATTCGGACGATCCAGTTGAGCTTCATAAAGAATGTAATAATAAGGGTCAATGCCTTTCTCACGACCATAACCATAGAAATACATCTTACGCCCGATAGTATCAATCTTGGTAACCGGACCAGCTACCCATATTCCATCGGTCAGTTGGTTCTTTAAGTTTCCCGTTGCTGTGTCATACAGGTAATAGTGTCCCCAACCATTACGTTCGGAACGGAAAAGGATTTCTTTCCCGTCATTCAGGAAAGAAACATTACGCATCTGATAATCGAGATATGGTTTGTTTTCTTCATGAATCACTACGCGCACTTTTCCGGTTTCTACGTCTACCTCGCAAATATCCGACTGGTTCCATGGACGGTTATAACGTTGGAAATACAAACGCTTCCCGTCCTTTGAAATATACAATATGTCAATATACTGATC
>OKTL01000914.1_pt1 | contig 13954 bp, 16 predicted proteins | sample 1606211 | NCBI WGS metagenome assembly OKTL01 (sample SAMEA3879538, study PRJEB24766) | human gut metagenome | biome: human-associated habitat; feature: feces | place: USA | collected 1985/1987 | reverse complement strand
AAGCTATGTCTTCTTTTGTGCGGTTTTCAATTTGCGCAACTTATTGTACCTTATCGTCAACGCCGCCCGTCTGTTGAAGCTGGGTCAAGAATTGAACCTGACTGAGAATATCGGATATTTTTTTGTTGAGAGAGATAACATCCTCGCTCCAGAGCATTCGGCTATAGCGGATTTTCTGGAGGTTTGAGAGCATTTGTGTGAAGATGGGGTTACCGTGGTGTTTGAGCTTGTAATAGAGGCGACAGAACGTGGCCATGATCTCTTGTTCGTCGATTTGAGAAATGCTGCATTTTTCACTCGATTCGCTGTGCAGTTTGCAGGACCAATATGTCCGATCTCTATCTCGCCGCAGTCTGAACGGCGAACCGCAATTCCCACAAACCATCCGCTGGCGAAATGGAGTGTCTAATTTGAGATCCGATGCATTCCGTTTACTACGCTCCCGCATCAACTTCTGAGCGGCATTAAATATGTCCTTAGAAATAATTGCAGGGTGTGTATTTTCAACGTAGTACTGCATCCGTTCGCCGTTGTTTTTCTTTTGGATGGTTGGAAATGTCGCCGTTGTATAAGTTTTTTGCCAGAGAGAATCTCCGGTGTATTTCTCGTTTGAAAGTATATATGAAATGATCCATCTGCGCCAAGGACGGTCAGCCCCATTTGTATGCAGCGGGATTCGAGAAGCATTTAGCTGTTCGCTTATGGCGTCCATACTTTGCCCGCTTAGATATGACATGAAAATCTGACGTACAATTTCCGCTTGCTGTTCGTCAATGTATATCTTTTTATCGACAGTTTTGTAACCGTAGGGAAGGAATGGGGGAATGAAGGTACCATCTCGCATCCTTTTTTGATATCCCCACTGGACATTCCCTGAAATCGACTCGCTACCCTTCTGCGCCAGCGATGCCATGATTGCCGTGACCATCTCACTGGATACCTTACTGGTGTCGATGCCCTGTTCCTCGAACTGGACGCTGACGCCAAGCTCTTTGAGTTCCCGAACGGCTGCAAGGCAGTCCTTTGTATTTCGGGCGAACCTGGAGATGCTCTTGACCAGAATGCGGTCGATTTTTCCTTTCCGGCAGTCCTGCATCATGCGCTGAAAATCTTCGCGCTTTTCAACCGACGTGCCGGTGATGCCCTCATCGGCATAAATGTCAACCATTTCCCAATCTGGGTTATTGGAAATAAGCTCGGAATAATATTGATTCTGGACGCGATAGGAATTGAGCTGATCCTCACTGGAGGAGCTGACGCGGGCATATGCTGCGACGCGCAGTTTTCGTGCAACGAGCTCATCGTGCGCCGGGATGATTATGACGCGCTGCTGTTCCAGCGCAAGATTTCCGTCGGTCTGCTTCTTTGCCATGCTGTTCACCTCCCTCTGCAGCAACACACACTACCACACCAAGGGCGTAATAGCTATGACCAAAACGGAGAAAAATCAAGCGTAAAGTGTGAAATTTGCACCAAGCTCGACCGCGATCCGCCGTGCGATCTTTTTGATCTCAGTCTCAGAAAATCCGACCATTCGGAGTGCCTTCAGGAGCTGACAGATGCCTAAAAAATCAATATTGGGATTCATAATGTTCTCCTTTTACCACGGGGCGGCTCTGTTTGCGCAGAGCCGCCCCTGCTTTTGAAATTTTGATGCTCGCTCCTGTTCGACGCTTCTTCCCGGAGCCAAGGCAGCTACTGAACGGCAGCTGGCGCTGCTCACGGGTCTGCACCCCTCCGAGGATCTCTCCGAGCTGCCCCCATTACGTTCCGTTGTGGCTGGGCAGGAGTACCATTATCCGCGGACAAGATCATTGCGAGGCAGCTTGCCAAAGCTGCTTTTGGATGGATGGGTACCGCTCGTCACCTTGTTGGGCCGTCTTTATACAGAAAATCTGTACAGGTGGTCTTCGCGCATCCTCCGCATCGCTGTTCCATTTCTGGCTCATCCGCTTGATGTCATTTCAGTCGCTGGATATGTACTTTTCAAGCTGCATGAGGCGGACTGAAAATGTCCCCTCAATGCATAGGCCACGGGAACGGCTTTTTTATAAGGTCGTTTGAAAAATTTTTTTAATTTTTTTCATACGGATAGCAACTGCCGCCTGCGTACACCCCCATCTTCGCGCAAGTTCTTCTTGACCATGTCCTTCGAGCGTAACATAGGTAAGCAATTCTAAATCCTTTTTGTTTAATTTTATAATGGCACGAAGCAATCGCTCATCTTCCAATGTGTCAACCCATGCATAACGATCTGGAAAGGCGCTTTCATCAAAGGAAGTGGAAAGCGCCTCGTTTTTCCGAAACAGTGCAGAGCGGCGCTCATCGTCCGGACTGTCGATTTCCAGCGATGGCATTTGTGTCGCCCTGCGCTCATAAGCGCGATTGCGGCAGAAGCAGTACCAGTCGTATTCATAAATCTTCTGTATCGCCGTTTCGCTCATACCGGCGTCCGTGTATTCTTTTCGAAGGCGCAGCCATTCACGGTCAAATTTTGCCTTTTCCTGTGCACAGTTGAATCCCATTACGGATTCCTCCAATCTTTTGAAATTTTGAGAGAACCAAAATTTCAAAAGCGGAGGGGCACGGGGTCGGATATAAAAAACAGCTATCGGCGTACATCTGCCTTCTCTGGCAGATATGCACTGATAGCTGTTAATTCTTACATCTGATAGTGTATATCTCGCGTATGCGAGGTTCTTGTCACATCCTGCAGCAGTTTTTGCGGCTGAAAGCCCCGCTACAGTATGCTGGTTGGCTGGTCACCGCAAGAAACGGCATCGCCGCTTCCATGCCACCGTTTGACGCATAAGACACTCCATTCCCAGCGGAAATGGAGTGTCTATGTTCACACAGGTAGACTCCCAATTCCGCCGTTTTTTTATATGGCGGAAACGGGAGTATTCTCTATATGTTCTATTAGTGTATGTATTTCACCACCATTGGAGCATTTTCTGATGAGGCTATTTCATGTAGAATATCGTCGACGGAGGTGATCTATCGGTGGTAGAACTACATGAGCCGGTTTCCGAGCGGATCGGCAAGATCCTGCGGGAAAACCGCGAAGCGCAGGGACTGACACGGCAGCAGCTTTCTGAAAAAAGTACAGTCAGTGACCGACAGATCTCCGCGATCGAGCTGGGCGAAAAGGGGCCGAGCATGAACTCGCTGGAGCTGCTCTTGCGCAGCCTCGGCCTTTCCGCCGACCAGATATTTTATCCGGAGCTGACCGAAGCTGATCCGACGTTGGTGCAGCTTACGCATCTAGCCGCGTCCTGCACAGAGCAGCAAAAGAGGATGGTCGTTAGATTCATCCGTATGCTTCAGGACGAAAACTACGGGGATTAAAAATAGCGGTGTTCGCCGGAACACCGCTATTTTTCTGCTTCTCTGATATATCGTTTTACAACTTGTAACAATTCTTGTGCAAGAAGCTGTTCGGAAGTGTCGTTCAGCAAGGTTTGCACCATTTCATATTCCACAACGCCCTCCAGCAGCGTATCTACCGATACATGGAACGCATTTGCTAATCTAAGGCAAAGCGTCAAGTTCGGGCGTGCCTCGCCACGCTCAATCTTGGATACTCGTTTTTGATCGGCCCCAATACGCGCTGCCAATTCATCCTGCGTAAGGTGGCACCGCTTTCGTAGCTTCCGGACATTCTCTCCAAGCTGAACATATAACAAATGATCTGAGTGTACGTATTCTTCTTTGTATTTCGTCATCTGTTACCATTAGTTTGTCATATTTCTCCCTTTTTGTAAACATCAGCAGTGACGTATTTTTACGTCAAAATCGCCGTATTTTACTTCATAATATTGAGCTTGCAGTGACATTTCTTCCAAGGACATTTGCAAATGATGTTCAAATGCAGCATTTTTCATTCTCCTTACTTATCGTATCCATTGGGGTTCTGTTTCTGCCAGTTCCATGTGTCGCGACACATATCGACGAGACTGTGTTCCGCCTTCCAGCCGAGCACATCCAAGCTCCTGGCGGGATCTGCGTAGCAGGCTGCAAGATCGCCGGGACGGCGGTCTGTGATCTCATACGTTTTCCGTTTGATCTATCTGCGCTTCCGTGTCAGTTGCGTTTCCATTTGATGCAGCCACAGCAGGTGACAGTGCCGACAGCAGGAAAACTAAAAACAAAATATCGTTGCTTTGTTTTCATTTTTTCCTCCTGCTTTATGCGATGGAATTCTTATAGCTTATTCCCTCAATCCCTCCGGCTCCATTTGCGTTACGATCACGGCCTGTGTCGCAGCAATCGCTTCCTGCCACTGCTCGGTTCCGGGCGGGCAGGCCACATACAGAAGCGCCCCCTCCGGCTGCAGCGGCAGGTTGTGCCAGATGTTCGATATTGCAAACGGCAGCGGGGCCTTGACAGTGGCGCGGAGCTGATACAGCCCGCTGCCTTCTTCAAATCGGACGCCATACTTAGACGGACAGACGTAACCGTCCGCGCTCCAGCCGCGATCTATACACACGTCATCCAGCTTGACCCACGCATCGCTTCCCTCCGGCGCGATGGAGAACTCGTACCAGCCCACATTGTCCGCGCCAAAGTAGAATTCCAGATCTCCGCAGACGCTTTCTCCAACAGGGGCGTCTGCGTTTGCGCTCAGGGCGGTGGTGCCGCATTTCTGACGGCGTCCCTCCGGCCAGTTTTTCGGGCATTCGCCGCAGCGGGCGAAGCTTTCCACCAGCAGCAGTTCTTCCCCCGCGCACCAGGCAGACTGCCACGCCGCTGATCCCGGCTGTCTGTACACCCGAAGCAGGGTGTGATCGTCCGTGATGCAAATGTCGTGCCATGTGGCCGTGACTTTGTTGGTTTCTTCCCGATGAAGCTGATAGCGCGTACCTTCCGCGTCTGCGTCAAGGGGAACGCGAAGCAGACGGTAGCTTTCGCCGTGGATTTTCTCGTTTTCACACAGGCCATCGCTTGCCTCCGCGCTCACGGCAATCCAATCCTCGCAGCCCTCCGGGGCAAGGAAATAGCTGGCCGCCTCCTCGTTCGGCAGGGCAACATAGCAGCAGTCGATGACCTCCGGCCCCGCTTCGGCGGGATCGCCCTCCTGGAAAAACCAGCTTTGCGGGCAGTCGGCGCAGCGCCGCATGGGCAGAAGCTCCGGCAGCTGCTTACCCGTCTTCGGGTCGCTTCCCACGACGAGCAGCGTTGTCTGATCCTTGATCTCAAGCGACCATAGCTCCTGCACCTCAGCGGGCGTCACCCCGACCGTCGTAGTCCTGAGCTGATAGCGTCCGTCTGCTTCATCCGCGAAGCGGAATCCGAACTTTGAAATATGCGAGGGCTGCTGATGCACCCGGCTGTGCTCCTCTGACTGGCCGCAGGTTCCCAGCCAGTGCGCCTCGTCGAGCTTCTGCCAATCGTCGCTGCCCTCGGGGGCGATGGAAAATTCATAATCGCCGATGTCCGCTGTGGCAAAGAAGAATACCAGATCGTAGTCCCCGTCGCTTTCAGGAGAGAGAAATGACGGATCTTCTGCCTGTTCCGGTTTGGCTGGGCGCGCTTGCGGCGTAGGCTGTGCCTCAGTGGGCTGCTCCACCCCTGGCGGTTGCTGCACAGCAATATCTAGCTGCGCACTACGACTTTGTTGATGGCAACCGCTCAGCATCAACACCGCAATCACAAGCAGCAGGAGACACATCACACTTTTTCGCTGCAGAGTAACGACTCCTATCATAGAACATACCTCGCGATCATTCTGTCTCATGACCTGTACTGGTCAATCCTGGCATATTTCCGTAATAGCCACAGACCAGACAAGTCCCCATACCACCGACTTGTGCGTAGTGACTTCCGTAAAGATAAGTCCCGCACGCTGTGCATGCTCCTCTGTGCTGCGTCGAGGAATATGGATTCCAGACATTCACATTATGCGGACAAATAATAAAATCCAAGTAGGGGAACGTTTGTGCAAATCCACTCCATGTCACATGTGAAATTGCTACAGTGCCGTTATCAGGCCAGTTTGCATGGTAGATGATAACGCCAGTGCTGTCTCTGCCAACCAAAATCATTGTATGCTCATCTGACGTGCTGCCGCTGTAGCTAACTCTGAGCAGCGTTCCAAGAACAAAAGACTGAAGTTTGTTCTTAATTTGCGTTTGAGTATAGTTTCCGATATACTCAAAACCCTGAGAGCATTTTGCACCACTGCTTCCAAATAAGTAGTCATAGATATAGAGCCCAAATCCGTGGCATTGCGAACCTGTACCAAAACTCGTGCTGGTTGATCCACTATATGTGCCGCCTGCGGGATATTGCGCGTTAGGAATGCTTTTTCCGTTTATGGTGGTTGTATAGTTTGACTGATCTGTGAGGCCAACACTTGTTGCCGCAATGTAAAATGTGTTCGGGTCACGGATGGCCCGAACTGCGCCTGTGGTCAAATCAAAGTACTCATACGTGCCCTCCCATGACAGCTCATATTCATCCTTGCACAATGCGTTAGGGCACGCGACCATAGTCGGTTTTTCACTGCCAATCATGACGCCTTTGTTCTGATATGGTATAGCAAATTCAATCTGGTATTCTGGCACGTACTCTGCAACATATTCTTGTTGCGAGTCATCAACGCTGGCAATCTTATTCTGCGTAGAAATAAAGATAGCTCGGTTGCCGATAGCTTGAACATCATCGGCTTCGCTCAACGTTTCACCTGTTAAGTGAATCTTCGCGCTGTCCGTTTCTTCATGAGCATAGGCAAATGCCGATAAGAGCATCGCTACAACCAAAAGTAGGGCAAAAATACGGATTTTCTTTTTCATAGTTGTCCTTCCTTTCATGGCATTCATTTGGTTCCATATTTTCCATTAGATACTGATTGATTCGTCCGTTTCGGGACTACGTCTTCTTTGTTTTGCCTGAGGAACACTGCACTCTGTCAGTGCGTAATCCAAAAGGTTATTTTTTTAGGCCTTCGTCTTCGAGGACGCAACATCCACGTGAAAAATCAGGCCCGCAGGGCTGGTGCGTGATCTGTATGTCAATGATCCGGTCGGGCTGTTTGGGGAACGTGAGCTGCGTCAGTTCCTGCGTGTCTAGCGCATAGCGGTAAACGTTCCAGATTGTCTTGCCCTCCGCCTGGCCGACGAAATACAGGGTATTGCCGTCCAAGGAAGGATAGAACATATGAACCTGCTGAATTCCGGGAATTGCCACATCCTCCACCTCCTGCGAGGTGATGTCCAGACGTTTGAGTGTGCGCTTTCCACTGACCATCTGTGGCTCTGTTGTCATCAGAATGGTGTTTTCATTCAGCCGTCGGGTCAGACAGATTTCAAAATCCTCCGTAAAAAACAGAGGTGTGACATTCTCAAATGTTGCGTCGATCAAAGAAATTGTTTTAGGCCGGATATGTGTCTCCGCCGCGACGCGGTGTGTCCGCATTTCCGCATCCGAGCAAGTGAGGATCAAAAATTCGTCTGCGTAATCGTCATAGGAGAAGGATTGATGCCACGTATCGTCGTCGGCCTCATTTCGATAGGTAAACGTCTGGCTGTCAAGGTCAAACCGGGCGGGCTGACAGGTTGTGCAGAACTCCCGAGCCACATTGGCATAGAGCGTGCCATCCACAAAGAGAAGATCATTAAACGCATTTTTTCCATCCGTCAGCCGCTGGACATTTCCTGTTTTCAAATCACACGAATATAGGTTGTCATATGTCTCGTCCGGGCGTGCAGACGCGTAGTAGACGATCTGGTGTTCAAAATCCACCGTATTGGCCGGATACACATATGGGCCGATTGGCGTCTTGAAGATTGCCCGAAACGCCTGCGACTGTTCATCGTAAGCATAGATGACTAGCTCCACGCCGTCATCCGTATTTTCGCCGTTGATGTTGTCTACCACAGTGACAAGCAGCGTCTCCACCAGTTCTGCGTCCGGGGCTTCCTCGGGCGTCGCGGTCTCTGGCGGCGTCGGTTTTTCCGCCCCGTCTTCCGGTTCAGCGGCAGAGGCGTCCATGTTGAACGTTTGTTCCGATGGACCTGCTTCGTCCGGACGGTCAAGGTCGGTGTTTGCGCTACACGCCGTCAGTAGCAGCAGCATAAGAAGAATGGCAATCAATTGCTTTACTTTCATGTCTCTCCTCCTGTTTCAAAAAGGGCAGGACATCCGCCTCTGCCGGGAGCAGAGGCGGATATCCTCTCTAAGCGTTTTTATCTGGCAGGGGCTGTTTGATCAGAAAACCGCTCGTGGTAATATCTCACATTATTTGCGTTATCTGTCGGCGCTCCATCCGGGGTTCCTGCAAGCTCGCGGATGTTGTCCTCGCCCCAAATGTCGATAATTGCATCGGGCAATGCGCCAACATCGGCCTGATAGTAGGTAAAGACCTCGTCGGTGTCCAAATTCCGAATCTGAACATTTTTGTCGCCCACTTTAGAATAATCATAGGCCATTTTGGTTGCGCAATCATATGGCTGAAACCGATTATTTCGGTTACCATATGTACCAATAAAATAAGTGGCTCGCCCTGTTCCAAGGAAATGCCGTTATCCTGCTTCGATTACCCGATTATATTTTCTTTTGCTATCCACTTAATTATGTTCATATTGTAGCATATGGGGACAATTAATTGAAAACTCTAAAGAATATTTCTGGCGGAAATAAAAATGCACTCCTTTGGATTATTCCGGCTATCTCTTGCGGAAAATATAATTATTCCGCAAGGAGTGGTTGACATGGACAAGAGAATTGCTACAATAATCGGAATGAATCTGCAGCGTTTGTGAACACAGTATGGATTAACCCAAGAACAGCTTGCTGAAAAGGTGGGTATCAGTACATCATTTTATGCAAATCTCGAACGCGGAAATAAAGGCGTCAGTATTTCAGTACTATATGACCTAGCAAATTGCCTGGGCGTAAGTGTGGATTATCTGATATACCCAAACCAAGCTGATGCTCGCATCCGAAACATCGAGACACTCTTGAGGGATAAGCCCGAATCGTTTATAATCGCAGTAGAACGTTTGGTTCAACTTTGTATTGAAGAATTTTCAAAATCGGAATAAAAAGTGTTGAGCAAGACTCTTGGCCAAGAAGGATATAACATGAGTTTAAATCAAGAAGAAGAGGAATATATCGAGCGACTTTACCGGGAGATGTACACCCGTCTGTGTATCTACGCGATGAGTGCACTGGGAAGCAAGGCACTTGCTGAAGAAGTTGTACAAGATACTTTTCGAATTGCGTGTATTAAGCCAGATGGATTGATGAGCAGTAAAAATCCACGTGGTTGGCTCGTCAATACACTTAAAAATGTGATTCGTAATAGACGGCGAACTGAGGCTAGACTTAGTAATGCACTACTTGCGGCGATGTCTGCGTATGAGCCGCAGGCAAGCACAACTGTGGAGACAACAGAATTCATTGTTGCCTACTCAGATGCTCTAGGAGAAGAAGATTTTCAGCTTCTTGTAAATATCGTTGTTCGTCGATATACTATGTTGGAAGCTGCGGAAGAATTGGGAATTACGGTTGAAGCCTGCAAAAAGCGTGTGCAACGTGCAAAAAAGAAGCTTCAAAAAATAATTGAGAAAGATTTTTAATGTATGTCCCCAACAAACCAATTGTGTACATATAAAAACAAAGGGGGTTCACAGAGATGTCGGAATCCAAAGAGCATTTTTATCGAGATTTTTCAAAGTTTGACGAGATGAGCACGGAGGAATTGAACGAAATTTTACGTCAGGACTCTCAGCTCCCAGACGGCGAAGACTCCGATACTGATGCAATTTTATATATTATGGGGGTGATCGCAAAGCGCAATCAGGAGCTGCCGTCATCTGATTTCGGAGATGTCAATCACGCTTGGAGTTCTTTTAACAAAAATTATCGTTTTGCTTCAAGCGAAGGATGCTCGCTCTTTGATTTTGATGATGAGCCACAGCTGAATGGTACTTCCGACAAAACGCAAATCCTCCGGCCCGCACCGCGTTCAAATACGCGTCCACGCAAATGGGTTCTTCGCACAGCCCGCATCCTCGCGGCAGTCATTGCCGTTCTGCTGGCAACCTCTCTAACTGCTTATGCATTTGGGTTTGACTTATGGGGGGCAATCGCCAGCTGGACAAAGGAGACGTTTGGTTTCAGGTCAGCAGAATACACACAAACAGCTGTGCCTTCTTCCAAGAAAGAGATTCCCGCGCCGCTGACCTCTATTGCCAATGAGATGGAAATGCACGGCATACCTACGACGATTTTGCCAAGTTATCTTCCTGATGGGTTTGTGGAACGTGATTTCCAATACAACGCCGTAACTCAACCTGAGTCTCTATACTGTCTCTTGGAGAATGGCGATTCTTCGATCACGTTATTGTATACAGTGTTTTCAGAGAATCAGGATCATTTACTATATGAAAAGGACACGGTTGATCCTGAGCAGTACGAATACAATGGCACCGTATACTATATCATGACCAACAAGGGAGTTTATTTTGCAGCGTGGACTGCGGACAATATCGAGTGCAGCATCGCGGGCGTTGAAACTTATGATGAAATCATTAAAATCATACAATCGATAGGAAGCGCAAAGCGATCTGATCGAGGGGATTGGCCTTAATGAAAAAACACACATTTTTTACGATGCTCTGCGTTCTACTAGTATTGACGGGCTGTCAGAAACGGCAAGAGCAAACGGATATCCGTCTGCCGGAGTCGGATTCGGCAGTTACGGAAGAAACAATAACCGAGCCGACGGAAAAAGCGGAAGAAGCGCTGTCGGAAGAATCACACGCGGAACAAGAACCGCAGAGTACAGTTCCGGATCTCGGCGACTATGAAAATCTTTGTGCGGTTCTTCAAACACTTCAGACGCTGGATGACTGGAAAAGCAGCCCGGAATACGAGATGATCACGGCGCAAAAGGAAAAAGTTCTCAGTCAACTGATTCGCAGCTTTTACCACGGGCAGGACAGCCTCAGTCTTCGGGATACCGCATGGGGCGACCGTGATCTGCCCGGTATGGCGTTTGAAGTATTCCGGAGTCTTCTTGGCTCGGAAGATTTGGAGCGGGAAGCCGAGACACCGCTCGAGTGGTTCCGGACGTGGTTTATCTGGGCGTTCGGACATATTCATGAAGCAGACGCAGAAGGACTGCAAGCACAGTATCCGGCTTCTTATGCCGCAATTTATTCGCTTATGGATCACCACGATACATGGGAAAATTCCGTTACAGCCAATTTGGACAGGGTCGGTCAGTACGACTTCGATCTCTACGCAGCGAGAGACCAGATTGTGTCCTACATCCGTAAAAATGAAGAGATCTGGCCGTTTTCGTATACGCTAATCCTGCGAGCAAGCAGCGCACCCTACGGTGCAGAGAGGCAGACACCCGGTGATCCGAATCTGTACGTCGACTTTATCTGGTGGCGCGTATGCGATGGTGGCTTGCGGGAGTATTTTGTCGTGCAGGAACTGACGCTCAACCCTGAGACAGGAGAATCGTCCGTATGGACTGTTCCGCGAAAGGATGGAGAAATGGAGCTTCATAATATTCCGGATTGGGTCGTGGATACATTGTTCGATGATTGAACAAAGGGGGGATTATTCCAAAGAAAGGTAATACGTCGATAGGAAACATATCGTAAAAAAGCAGGAGGTTACTTATGAAGAAAATCACGGCACTCATTACAGAAATTGACCGGAGTTGGTTCCGATGAAGCGTTTCTATTGCGTGATCCTTGCCATGCTTGCAGTTGTCCTATATGCAATTGTTATGTCAGGCTGCAGAGCAATTTCATCAAATGTCGAGGTGGCAACTCAGCCGGTGGTGGAGACACCACTGGCTGAGCATATCGGAAAGGTGCGGCAGGGGCCTTTTGTTAATGATGCCGAGGAGTTTGTTCGCAACATCTCAGTATTGCTTGAAGAAAAATCTCCCCATGATTATTCCGTAAGGAGAATCGAGGAAATATTACTAAACAATGGGTATTTGGAAGAATATTTCAAGGGCAATACTGAGCCATTGGCGTTGTATTGTTTTGAGTATATTATCAACCATGAATCCCTTTGTTATGTCAGCGATAATCAAAATGTGAGTTTTTCGGGAAACGATAAAGCAATTGCTCTAATTGCATGGGAGTTAATGCTTACATATGATGACACTGATTTAAATTACATAACATCGGCATCATCCTTGGAAAATTGGTTGTATTTTTTAAGAACTGGGGCACCTGTGAATTTTATCTTGGCGGAAAGTAATATAGATGACACCTACTATACTACGCACCCTATAGAGAAACAGTATATTGTAGCTATGCTTCGAGACCCAAAACGTATTTTTTTTCTAACAGTGAACTATCTTAGCGATCCAGAGTTAATACAAGAAACCAATTTGGCGTTTTACCGGCTTTTTTCGAGCGGGATTATGAATATGCAGATGACGATAATCCCGGAAAATACGACCATAGAAGACTTGCGCGCAAATTGCACAGAATTCTCCTATTGGGTCATTAACGAGAAAAATGACGATATTATCCTAGAAATTACTTCTGATACTGGCAACCTAATTCAAGTAATAATTGAAAACGCGTCTTAATCAAGAGAGTGAAACTATTTGCTTAAAAGAATGATTCGGCATTATAAGGAACTTTGATGCCGCCACAAGCTCAAAATACAGAAAAGACTATCGAGAGTTTTGCAACTGGGACACAATACAAGATGACGATGCGTGTATTCAAGCCCTCTGGAGCGTATACAACCACAACGAAATATAATTGTAGCAGAATTAGCATGGATAAATATGAATTCACCGAAACCGGCCTATACAGAATTGTTACTTACGCAAAACCGACATCCGAAAACGATGTTGCAAACAGCCATCAGTTCTATATTCGTGTATATTAATTTTTGGAGATCATTTAGATATGGCAAAAAAACATTTGGCAGCTGTTTCGCTTCTCATTGTGTTGATTTTTGGTTTAACATCTTGCGTATGTCGTTCCTCTGATACGGCAATATCAATGCCTGTGTACGATAAGCCGGCAAGCGCTACAGCCAATACCAGAACAATGCAGGACGAAACAGCGACGAAATCCTCATCTGAAAAATCCTCCGAAGCAACCACGGAATCCGCTCAGAGTGAAGATGCGTCCGCTCTGATATTCCCAAATCCTTGCTCTGAGCAATTTGATTTATCAGAACGGGACGCGGTGCTATTTGATGCCGCTGTTGCCGCACGGAATCGAACACCGAATGCGGACATTTGCATCCCGGAAATTGGGGTCTATGGCACATACGAAGAAGCCGAAAAAACCGTTATTGTGTGCCACGTGTGCTATCATTTTTATTATGGCTGCGATGGTACGGAACATTATACGGACAGCGGCGCTATGCAGGCACCAGCAAAAGCAGTGTTGGAAGTATCTGATGATATGCTGCATTGCGTGTCCTTTGAACTGGTGCCGAATGGTGCTGGAACCAACGTGTGGGCAAAAGAGTTCTGTGGGCCTTTGACAGATTTGGCAAGCTACTTCCTTTCACCTGAACAGGATGAAGAATGGCCGCTGGAAAATACAATGCCATCTTCGGAACAGCTGTTCCGTGAATACATAGAAACCTATAAGAAATACACATAGCACAATTGCTATATGCTTACGCCGATGCATAACGGCAGCAGTCTTCTCTTGGTTGCTGGCCAACATATCAATAACGGCCAAACAGTTAAGTGTAGTTTTTGTGTCTTATAGAGTCTTGCTTTGACGAGTCCCATTATGCTCCTGCGGGAAACCCATTGTGCAATCAAGAAAGTGTCCGAATTCGTGCAGAATCGCGCTGGCCTCGAAAACGTAAATCCGCTTCTCTGTGTATGCCGCCGCGCCGATGCAGTTCACGCCGAGCTTGCGGCTGAGTTCTGTGAGGTATTCCGTGCCGATCACGAACGTCCAGCCGTTTTCGTTGAAAGCGTCGAGGATTGGCTGTG
>OKTL01000909.1_pt1 | contig 13988 bp, 12 predicted proteins | sample 1606211 | NCBI WGS metagenome assembly OKTL01 (sample SAMEA3879538, study PRJEB24766) | human gut metagenome | biome: human-associated habitat; feature: feces | place: USA | collected 1985/1987 | reverse complement strand
GTTCCCATCCCGAACACAGAAGTTAAGCTCATGTACGCCGACAATACTTGGCGGGTGACTGCCCGGGAAGATAGGTAATGCCAACATAAGAAGCCTCCTACGATAGTAGGAGGTTTTTTCTGCCTATAACCGTCCACCGGACGGTTATTCCGGCAGGACAATACGTTGGCCTGCCCAGGAAGATAGGGAATGCCAACACAAACAGAAGAACCAGTCGAAAGGCTGTTTTTTTTGCGCATATCCGGTTTTCTGAAATATTCCCACTAGACTTTTTGATCGCTTTCTATTAGAATAGACGCTATTATTAAATTTCGGGAGGGGATCATATGAAGCGGATGGAAAGCGATTGGTACCGGAAAATCTGGAGCCTGGACATTCAGGATCAGTCCTGGGTGGAGGACACCACCAGACAGGTTGATTTTCTGGTGAAGACATTGGGACTTTCCGGCGGGGAGAGGATTCTGGACTTGGCCTGCGGGTTCGGGCGGCATAGTCTGGAGCTGGCGCGCCGGGGCTTTTCCGTCATCGGCGTGGATATTACGGCGGAATATGTGAATTTTGCCAATACTCTTGCGGAAAAGGAGGGACTGAACGCCCATTTCCTGTGCATGGATATCCGTGAGGTTCCCTTTGAAAAGGAGTTTGACTTGGTGCTGAACATGGCCGACGGGGCTATCGGCTATCTGGAAAACGACCGGGAGAATGAGAAAATTTTCGATGTGGTTTCCCGTGCCTTGAAGCCCGGGGGAAAGCACTTTATGGACATCATGAACGGCGGCTATGCAAGGACCCACTTCCCCTGCAAGCTCTGGGACCCGGGGAAAAACGGCTTGACCCTGTCCCTGTTCGAATGGGACGAAGAAAGCAAAACCCTGCTCTACGGTCAGCGGGATTATCCCTACGGGGAGCCTCTGACGAAGCCGGAAATTCCGGAGGGAAATCCCATCCGGCTCTACACCCTGGAGGAGCTTCGAGGGCTTCTTGCCGACCGGGGAATGATGGTGGTGGACAGCTTTTCGGACTTCACAGGCAGCTCATCCGGGGATTCCGGTATCCAGCTGCTGGTGTATTCCCGGAAACAACAAGAGATTGCGCAAGCGGCAGGCTTTCTGTGAGGCCTGCCGCTTTTGATATGGGGTTGAAAGTAAAAGATTTTGCCTGGTAATTTATGATTGATAAATTTTTGCGGAGTATGAGAGGGGAGCCATTGTGTGAGAAACCCAAACAGGAAAAGCCATCGCCCGCCAAGACCCGAACTTCAAAGACGGAAGACCAAAGAAATTCACGCAGGAACAGATTGAATTGGCATTGTAGCTTTTGGAACAGGGTAGACCTTTCGGCAAATTATCCAGATGACGGGGATTAGTAAGTGTGTGCTTATTCGCGCAAAGAAAACCACATAGATTTAAGCCGTCTGCTTGATTAAACCTTTTGACGGCCTTTTTATGATTCCCAGTTTGAAAATATGCGAGCTCAGTTGCTGCTTTTTCAGTTGGCATCGTCGAGCCGATGCCAAGGAACAGTCCACCGGACTGTTCCATTGAATTTTTCGAATCTCCGCGTGTATCAAAAAAGAGATATCCCCGAGGGGATATCTCTTTTTTGGTGACCCGCTGGAGATTCGAACTCCAGACCCACTGCTTAAAAGGCAGTTGCTCTACCGACTGAGCTAGCGGATCGTATTTGGCTGGGATGGCCGGATTCGAACCGACGCATGTCAGAGTCAAAGTCTGATGCCTTACCGCTTGGCGACATCCCAATGTTGAAGCGTCATCCTTTGCACGGACACAGGGCATTATACCATGAAACATAGGATTTTGCAATCCCTTTTTTCGGATTTTTTCCTCAGCCCGGCAGACCTGTAGCGCCGGTGACCAGGATTCCCAGAATCGCCCGGTAGATTTCCTCGAATTGGCTCAGGGGCAGGGGATTCTGACCGGAACCGCATTCGACGGTGTAACCCGGCCGCCGCCAGACTTTTATGAACCAGTCCTTGTAACCGGCGAAGCTGGAATTGTATGGGGTGTCTTCCAGGGCGTAGCCGCTGAGCCGGGCAAATTCCGCGCCCAATTCCTGAGCCCCGGCCACGAAATCCTCCTGAAATTTCCAGTAAATGGCCTTCCCCTGAGTGTGCAGGGCGATCACCAGAGCCGGGTCAACCCGCAGGGTGTAACGGGCCAGGGCGATGGCTTCCCGCTGATTCAGAGGCGCACGGCCTACGAAATCCCGGGGGCCTGGCCGGGTGAAGCCCTGGGAGAACTTGATGTCCCGGGCCTTCAGCCAGCCTGCCGGGTATTGCAGATTCAGGTCAACCCCCAGAAGATTGGCCTTCCAACCCTCCGGGAAGGGGATGGCAGGGTAGTTTTCCGCAAATTGCTGAGCCTTCTCGTATTCCGGAACACCCGTTTCGATGGCCCCGGTGACCAGATCCACCCCGTCCGGATTCACCATGGGCACGGCAAAAATGGTGGCGGCGTTCAAAATCGTTTTCGTGGGCACGCCGAAGAGGGTGCCCTGGGCCTCGTCCGCCGCCGCCAGCTCCTCCAGGAATTTCAGCAGCACCGGGGCGGTGATCCACTCGTTGGCGTGGTGAGCGGCGGAATAGAGCACCCGCCGCCCACCACGCCCGATGCGAAGGGCCTGGACCGGCCGGTCAAAGGCGGTGGCGGTCAGCGTTTCCAGTCGAATGGCCGGGTAACGGGCGGCAAGAGCCGCCATGGTTCGGCGGCAAAGGTCGGAGGTCATGGGAACGTCCGTCTGTACGATAGCCAAAATATCACCTCCTGACAGTCTATGCCCGACGGCAAAAAATGTTGACAATTCCAAATTCCGGAAGTATGATTAGTCATACCAATCGGAATTACAGGAGGAATCATTATGGAAGTTCCGGAAGGAAAACACGCCTGGATGGTAAAAATCGGGGAAAAGGGTCAATTTGTCATCCCCAAGGAGGCCAGAGACCTGTTTGGCTTCCAGCCCGGGGAGACGGTGCTGGTGCTGGCGGACGAAAAGCGGGGTCTGGCAATCCCGGCCAAGGCGGACAGCCAGCGGCTGATGGGGCTGATCTTCAGCGAACTGGAGGGGAAATAATGGCGACCATTGTATTTTTTTCCATTCCCGCCCAAGGCCACGTCCATCCCACCCTGGGGGTGGTGCGGGAACTGACCGCCCGGGGGCACCGGGTAATCTACTATTCTTATGAAGGGTTCCGGGAGAAAATCCGCGCCGCCGGAGGGGAATTTGTGGGATGCGAGAGCCTGGATCCCACGATGGGTCTGACCCGGCAGGCAGGCGCAAGGGTCGGCTCCGATCTGGCCTTGTCCACCCGGGTGCTGGTGGACACCCTCCTGGCTCTGGATGAGCCGGTCTGTCGGGAAATGGAAAGGCTGAGGCCGGACTGCATTGTGGGAGACTCCATGGCGGTCTGGGCCAAAACCGCCGCCCAAAAGCTGGGCATTCCCTATGTGTGCTCCATGACCACCTTCGCCTTTAACCGGGAGTCGGCCAAAATCATGCCCCACAGTCTGAAGGATACGCTGGGAATGCTGCTGTCCATGGGCAAGGTAACGAGAGAAATCCGCCGATTGCAGGAAGCGGGCTATCCGGTGAAAAGCGTGCTGGAGCTGATCGGCTGTGACGAAACCGTGTCCACGGTGGTGTACACCTCACAGCTGTTTCAGCCGGCAGCCCAAAGCTTCCCGAAGAACTTTGCCTTTGTGGGGCCTTCCCTGCGGCCGGTGGAAACCCCGGTGAAAAAGTCGGGGAAGACCCTGATTTACATCTCCATGGGCACGGTGAATAACGACATGCCGGCTCTGTACCGGGCATGTATCGAAGCCTTTCAGGCCACGCCTTACCAGGTAATCCTGTCTGCCGGGGCCTGCGCCCAGGTCATAAAACAGGGAAAATTGTCAGAAAACGTTTTCGTACAATCTGCTGTAGATCAGATCGGCGTTTTGGAGAAAACCGACATATTTTTGACCCACTGCGGCATGAACAGCGCCAGCGAAGGGCTGTATTTTGGGGTTCCGCTGCTGATGCTGCCCCAGACTTCCGAGCAAAAAGGGGTGGCAAGACGGGTATCCCAACTGGGTGCCGGAGTGCGCCTGAAGGGTACCTCCCCCGGGGAAATCCGGCGGGCCGCAGAGCGGCTTCTGAGAGAACCCAGCTACCGAAAAAACGCGGAAAAAATTGGGGAAAGCTTCCGGGCTTCCGGCGGAGCGTCGGCAGCGGCTGACCGAATTGAGGCGGAAATTGCCGAAAAAAGGAAGCAATACCGCTAAGCAACGTAGAAAAACAGACTTTAGAAATGTGCAATATACACATATTTCCCGGTGGAGGACAAAAACTGACCCATTGCCGTCCATAGACGGATATTGAAGGAAAACAGAAGAAAAAGTTCGGCGGCATTCCGGAGCATCCTCCCGAAATGCCGCCTTCTTTTCGCTCCGAAAAGCCGGCGGAAGGAGGGGACGGCTCTCCACTTTTGCCTGCGTCAAGACCGGGGTGGGAATAAAAGAGGACGAGCGGCACCGGACAGAAAAAGGAATCAGAAAAATTACGTTTCGGGAAGTTCCGGGGAGAGGCTTTCACAGGAAAGCCGGAGGCGTTAAGTCCCTGCCCGGCGTTTTTTTCGACGCACAAGCCGAGAAAATCAGGAAAAAACCCCTTTGAAAGCCGAATTTCATTGTCAAAATGCACAATCAGACATTCACAAAATGAACATAATCTACAAATCGTAGGGAAATACACAAATAATTCTTGACTTTGAAAACGATTAAGTTTACCATATAGGCAAGGAAAGGGACAACGTAAACGAAAATTGTGAGATTTGCAAGCGTATCCCTTAAAACCCGTGAAGAATAACAAGGAGGAAAAAACATGAAAAAACTGATGGCTATGCTGCTGGCTCTCGTCATGGTTCTGAGCCTGGCCGCCTGCGGCGGCAACACCACTGCCCCCGCTGCAACCGAAGCCCCCAAGGCTGACGCTCCCGCTACCGAAGCTGCTCCCGCTACCGAGGCTGCCGCCGAGGAAGGCAAGGTCTTCAACATCTACGCCTGGAACGAAGAGTTCAAGGGCTTCTTCGAGAAGTACTACACCGTTCCCGATGGCATCACTGTCAACTGGATCATCAACCCCTCTGAGGGCGGCGTCTACCAGGACAAGCTGGATGAGGCTCTGCTGAACCAGGAGAACGCTGCTGCCGACGACAAGGTCGATATGTTCCTGGCCGAGGCTGACTACATCCTGAAGTACACCAACTCCGAGTACACTCAGGACGTCAAGGCTCTGGGCGTCACCGATTTCTCCAACGCTTACGAGTACACCGTGCAGGCCGCTTCCGATGAGGCTGGCACCGTCAAGGGCGTTTCCTTCCAGTGCTGCCCGGCAGCTCTCATTTACCGCCGCTCCATCGCCAAGGACGTTCTGGGCACCGACGATCCCGCCGAGGTTCAGGCCAAGCTGGACAGCTGGGACAAGTTCAACGCCGTGGCCGCTGACGCCAAGGCTAAGGGCTACCTGATGACCGCTTCCGAGTCCGCTACCTTCCGTGTGTTCTCTAACAACGGCGAGACCCCTCTGGTTACCGACGGCAAGCTGACCCTGAACGATGCCATCAAGGCATGGCAGGCTCAGGCTAAGGACTTCTCCGACAAGGGTTACACCCAGACCTGCGACATCTGGTCCGATGAGTGCACCGCTCAGATGTTCAAGGACGGCAAGACCATGTGCTACTTTGGACCCGCTTGGTACTACAACTTCTCCATGGGCAACGCTCAGGATCCTGAGAAGGGCTGCCCCGGCGACTGGGCTATCTGCGAAGGCCCTCAGGCTCACTTCTGGGGCGGTACCTGGCTGCTGGCTGCTACCGGCTCCGACAACCCCACCATGCTGGCTGACATCATGAACACCTTCATCAACGATGAGGAAGTCTGCACCAACCTGGTCAAGAACGAGATGCAGTTCTCCAACAACCAGAAGGTCAACCAGGCCTGCGCTGCTGAGGGCGGCAACGAGTTCCTGGGCGGCCAGAACGACACCGCTGTGTTCGTTGAGCTGGCTAAGAACATCAAGTTCGAGAACAAGACCATCTACGATCAGCTGCTCACCGAGGGCCTGCAGGGCTACTGGAGAGAGTACTGCGACGGCGAGGTCACCGAGGATCAGGCTATGGCCAACTACTACAAGTACATCAACGAGAAGTACCCCGAGATCGTTACTCCCTGATGACTTGCAAATCCTGAATAAGACCTGTGGGGCAAGGCGAGAGCCTTGCCCCACTCCTTATTATAAGGAAGCAACCCTTTCCGGGAATTCCCTGGATATTCAGAGAGCCAACGTATCACGCATGTCATTGCGAGCCAGTGCTCACACTGGCGTGGCAATCCCCCTGATATTCAAATATTTTCAATCCTAAACCAGCAGCTTTTACGTTCAACCGGGGGATTCCCACACCAGTCTGCGATATATTACGGTATGATTGCCACTGGCAATCATCACTATTTTAATTCGCTGCGCGGAGCACCACTGGTTCGGAATGACAACGTATCCTTCAGCGTTTCGATATAAAAACAAGCACATTCTTTGACCTGGCTTCAAAGCAGGGAAACGCCTGATTTGAATCGAAGCCAAAGAAAGCAAGGAGGAGAAACAATGAGCCGTCTGCCTGACAATGCCGCAGGAAAGCGTAAGGGTATCAGCTACGCCAAATGGGGCTATCTGTTTATCGCGCCGTTCTTCATTATCTATGCCGTATTCAATCTGTATCCCCTGGCACTGACCATCTATAACAGCTTCTTTGAAAACTACCGCTCCGGTCTGAAGCAGGTGGGCCCCAACTTCGTGGGTCTTGCCAACTACGTCAAGCTCTTCACCCCGGATGATACCGGAACCATCGACATCCTGAAGTACGCCGGAAATACGGTGGTTCTGTGGGTGGGCGGCGCAATCCCTCAGATTCTGATCGCACTGCTGCTGGCAATCTTCTTCACCAGCTACCGGCTGAACATCCGGGGCCAGCAGTTCTTCAAAACCGTGATCTACATGCCCAACCTGATCATGGCTTCCGCTTTCTCCATGCTGTTCTACACCCTGTTTTCCAACGTGGGCCCTGTGAACCAGCTGCTGATGCAGAGCGGAATGGCAAGCCAGCCCATTGACTTCTTCACCATGAAGATTACGGTCCGAACCCTGATCTGCCTGATGAACTTCCTGCTCTGGTTCGGCAACACCACCATTTTGCTGATGGCCGGCATCATGGGCATCGATCAGAATATGTTCGAGGCCGCCAACATCGACGGCGCCAACTCCGTCCAGACCTTCTTCAAGGTCACCCTGCCTCTGCTGACCCCCATCCTGGTCTACACCGTCATCACGGCCCTCATCGGCGGCCTGCAGATGTTCGATGTGCCTCAGGTTCTGACCAACGGCGCGGGCAACCCCAACCGCAGCTCCATGACCCTGATTATGTTCCTGAACAGCTATCTGAAGACCAGCAAGAACTACGGCATGTCCGGCGCCATCTCCGTGATTATCTTCCTCATTACCGGACTTCTCAGCCTGCTGGTGTTCAAATCTCTGACCAAAAAGGATTAAGGAGGGAATTCCATGAATGCAAATGCTTATGACAGCCTGAAGGCAAAACGCCAGCTGATGCTCAGCCGCTTCGTGGTGTATGTGATCCTGGTGTTCCTGTCCGTGCTGTGTCTGTTCTCTTTCTGGATGCTGTTTGTCAACGCCAGCCGCTCCAACGGCGACCTCCAGGGCGGCTTCCGGCTGCTGCCCAGCAACTACTTTATCACCAACCTGAAAAACGCCTGGACGGATGCTTCCATCAACATCCCCAGAGGTATGCTCAACAGCTTCATCATCGCTGCCGCTACCTCCGTTCTGGCTACCTACTTCTCCGCTCTGACGGCCTACGGCATTCACGCCTATGATTTCAAGCTCAAGGGCGTGGCCTTCACCTTCATCATGGCCGTCATGGTCATTCCCAATCAGGTGGCGGCCACCGGCTTCTACCAGATGTGCGTGAAGCTGGGCTGGACCAACAACTACATTCCTCTGATTCTGCCCGGCGTGGCGGCTCCCGTTGTGTTCTTCTACATGAAGCAGTACATGGAGTCCGTGCTGCCCATGGAGATCATTGATGCCGCCCGGGTGGACGGCTCCGGGGAGTTCCGCACCTTCAATACCATCATCCTGCCTATGCTGAAGCCCGCTCTGGCGGTGCAGCTGATTTTCAACTTCGTCCAGTCCTGGAACAACTACTTCATGCCGGCTCTGCTCCTGGACAAGGCCGAGATGAAGACCGTGCCTCTGATGATCGCCCAGCTGCGCAGCGCCGACTACTCCAAGTTCGACATGGGCAAGGTGTACATGTTCATTCTGCTTGCCATCCTGCCCGTGGTCGTGGTGTACATTGCCCTGAGCAAGTTCATCATCAAGGGCGTTACCGCCGGTTCTGTCAAGGGCTGATTGCCTGTATCGCGCATATTTCCGCCGCGTCCCGATTTTTCGGGACGCGGTTTTTCTGCGCCGGAATCGTCTGAAACAACGCACTGGTGCGTGAGCACCCTGGCTCCCTTGTGTAAAGGGAGCTGGCAAAAATCTTTGATTTTTGACTGAGGGATTGTAAAGCGCCGTCTATTTGAGGTGCTCATAATGTAGTAGTTCTGATCCCCTCAGTCATGGCCTTGCGGGGGACGGCCATGACTGCATGAATTATGGTGTGATTGCCACTGGCAATCATCAACATTCTAATTCGCTGCGCGGAGCACCACCCTTGATCAGCAAGGGGAGCCTTTGGGTGCTCCCACACCAACGTATTTACCTTTTTCAACAATATTTTTATGCGGACAAATTCATTATGGCGGGCGGTGCCGAAGAGGACAGACCGCGCTCCGGAAGGGGGAAGCGAAGCCCTTGAAGAAAACCGCCTGTTTTCTCCGGGGGCTTCCCCTGACTCCGGTGCGTCGGCGAGGCCGCCGCCGACAAAAACACCGACCCGGATTTGCAGGGAAAGGCACCCCGTTCCCTCAATATCCGGGTTGTCCGGCAGGGGGACAGCGGCGGTTTTTGGGTTTTTGGCAGATACCCGAATTGGGCTTTTCGGGATTCCGGCCACTTTTGCCCCCGGAAAATCCGACTCCGGCCGTTGCTTCTCTTTGAAACAGGAAGGATTCAAACTGCTACGGTTGCCCAATTGGGACAAGAATAATTGTGAACATTTTGTTGACATTTCACTAGAAAGGTACTATAATACAGGGGACGAGCCGGAATGCGCCAACATTCCCGCTCTGCGTTTGGAAACGCGTTTCGCGTCCGCGGAGCGCCAAACTGTAAGGAGGGTAATATATGATTAGTTTCTTCGTATGCCTGGCACTTCTCATCGGCGGATACTTTATCTATGGCGGATTCGTATCCAAGACCTTCGGTCCTGACGACCGTGAGACCCCCGCTGTTACCATGGAGGACGGCGTTGACTACGTCGTCATGCCTACCTGGCGGATCTTCCTGATTCAGCTGCTGAACATTGCTGGCCTGGGCCCCATCTGGGGTGCTGTGGGCGGCGCAATGTGGGGCCCCAGTGTGTTCCTGTGGATCACCTTCGGTACCATTTTCGCCGGTGGTGTTCACGACTTCGCTTCCGGCTTTATGTCCATGCGGCATAACGGCCTGAGCGTCCCCGAGCTGACCGGTATGTACATGGGCAACGTCATGAAGCAGGTTATGCGTGTGTTCTCCACCGTGCTGCTGTTCATGGTGGGCGTTGTCTTCGCTGTGGGCCCTGCCGGCCTGCTGGCCTACCTGTGCGGTCAGGGCGGCGGCACCAGCATCCTGACCAACAAGTATTTCTGGCTGGTCATCGTGTTCGCTTACTTCTTCATCGCCACCTTCCTGTCCGTTGACAAGATCATCGGCAAGCTGTACCCTGTGTTCGGCATCTGCCTGATCATCATGGCCATCGGCGTGGGCGTGGGCACCATCGCCCGGGGCTATGAGATTCCCGAAATCTTCCCCCTGCGCAATATGCACCCCGCCGGAACCTCCATCTTCCCCGCCATGTTCATTTCCGTGGCCTGCGGCGCCTGCTCCGGCTTCCATTCCACTCAGTCCCCCATCATGGCTCGCTGCTGCAAGAGTGAGAAAATGTCTCACATGGTCTTCTACGGCGCCATGGTCTGCGAAGGCATCATCGCCCTGGTTTGGGCCGCTGCCTCCTGCGCTCTGTTCCCCATCGAGGGCGGCGTTATGTCCGGCCTGAAGGAAGCTATGGCTGTCGGCCAGTCCGGCTGCGTGTACAACATCTGCTTCACCACCATGGGCGGCTTCGGCGCCATCCTGGCGATGCTGGGTGTTATCGCCTGCCCCATCTCCTCCGGCGACACCGCTTTCCGGTCTGCCCGTCTGACCATTGCTGACGCCTTGAAGATGGATCAGAAGAGCTACAAGAACCGTCTGATTCTGACCATCCCCCTGCTGGCTCTGGGCGTTCTGGTTTCTCAGCTTGACTACACCTCCATCTGGAACTACTTCGCTTCCACCAACCAGATTCTGGCCGCCATCGTTCTGTGGACCGCTGCCATGTATCTGCGTCACGAGGGCAAGAACGCTTACGTCGCCGCTCTGCCCGCAACCTTCATGAGCGCTGTGACCCTGTCCTTCGTCTTTGGCAGCAAGCTGTACCTGGGCGGTATCCCCTTCCTGGCCGGCATTGCCACTTACCTGGGCGTGGGCATCGCCGCTGTGATGCTGATTGCCTTCATTGCCACTGCCAAGAAGGGCGCCAAGGCTGCTCAGTAACTTGATTTGAAAGGAATTTTCCCTATGTACATACCGTCCAAAGCACTGTCCGAAAAAAAGCTGCCCCCGGAGGTTCTCCGGCCGGATAAAATGTTCTGCATCCACTATGAGGATTTCGGACTGGGCGATGCGGCGCTGTATGTGGGAATGTACGGCCTGAGCCGCATGGGCTATATCCCCCTGAGCGCCATCACCCGGGTGTTCAAACGCCTGGGAGTGACCAAGGGCTTCTTCGAGAACGGGAAGATTTACGGAACCCTGTGCTACCTGGTGGTTTGCTGGGACGGCAAGCAGAAGGTCTTCCGCTTCACCCACGAGGAGAACCTGGACGCTCTGCTCCAGGCCATCCGGGAGAAAACCGACATTCCTGTGGGAAAACCCTGAATTTCATACCCCATGCGCCCTCCGGCTTTTCGCCGGAGGGCGTTTTGCATTTTCTGGTGGCGGTTCGTATCACATATGTCATTGCGAGGAGGCCGGAGGCCGACGTGGCAATCCGTGCCCCCAAGCCTTCCCCTCCGGGGAAGGTGGCACGGCGTAGCCGTGACGGATGAGGGCTACGGCTCCCCTTGCTGAACAAGGGGAGCTGCCCCAGTGCGCACACTGGGGCTGAGGGGATCAGAACGATATCATTTTGACAATCCCTCAGTCAAAAATCAAAGATTTTTGCCAGCTCCCTTTACACAAGGGAGCCTTTGGGTGCTCCCGCACCAGTACGGTTTTCGGTGGTTCTCTGAAGAACCGGGGGATTGCCACACCAGTGTGTGCTACACTAAGGTATGACTGCCACCGGCAGTCATTATTATTTCAAATTCACTGCGCGGAGCACCACTGGTTCGCAATGACAACGGAACTTTAACTGCCCGAAGAGGAACAGATTACATCAATTTAATAACTTTTTAAGAATCCACCCCTTTCTAATTCCGGAAAAGGATGATATAATAAGCGCAAAAAGAGGAAGAAGGGGCGAAAGACATGTACAACGTCCTGATTTGTGACGATCAGCCGGATATCGTAAACGCGCTGAAAATTTATCTTGCGCCGGAGGGCTACCATCTTTACGAGGCCTACACCGGCAAGGAAGCACTGGAAGTGGTGAAGCGGCACGACATTCACCTGATTCTGCTGGATGTGATGATGCCGGTCATGGACGGCATTACGGCCACCTCCAAAATCCGGGAGTTTTCCAACGCGCCCATCATTCTGCTCACCGCCAAGTCCGAAACCGAGGACAAGGTGCTGGGGCTGAACGTGGGAGCCGACGACTATATCACCAAGCCCTTCGTGCCGGTGGAGGTGCTGGCTCGGGTTCGCTCCCAGCTGCGCCGGTATGACCGGCTGGGCAGCAAGCCGGAGACGGTGGAGGGAAATCTGACCGTAGGCGGCGTGACCCTGGACGACCGGACAAAAACCGTCAGCGTGGACGGAGAAGAGGTGGCGCTGACCCCTACGGAATACGCCATTTTGCATCTTCTGATGGCAAATCCCGGGAAGGTCTTTTCCACCAAGGTGCTCTACGAATCCGTCTGGCAGGAGACGGCTCTGGGCAGCGAGGGCGCGGTGGCGGTGCACATCCGGCATCTGCGGGAAAAAATCGAAATCAATCCTTCCGAGCCCCGATACCTGAAGGTGGTATGGGGTCAGGGTTATAAAATGGAGGCAACGGTCCGATGAAAAGTCATGGAGTGTTCAAGTTTATTGCCATCGGGCTGTGCGCCCTGTGCCTGCTGAGTGCCTGCGGCGGTCTGGCGGGAATTATCTGCCTGTCCGAAGGGGATCTCTACAACAAAACCGTGGACGAATGTCTGGCTCAGAGGACGAATGACTATGCGGCGGATTACGCCGCTCAGGTGGCTCTGGAATATGCCGGGAAGATTCTGGGCGGCTGCCCTTCCGAGATGCTCCGGGCGCAGGCTGACGAAATGTATGGCTCCCCGGACTGGTTCTATCGGCTCTATCCGGATTACGGCTATGAGATTCTGGACGCCGAGGGTCGGGTGGTCAGCAGCTACAACCTGGAAAATGCCAAGGCAAACCCCAGCAGCGTTTGCTATAGCTACCCGGAGACGGGCAAGTATATGCACTTCGTAGGCCTTGCGGGACAGACGGAGCTGGAGGAGGAGAGGCTGCCCCGGACGGTGGAGGAAGGGGAGGAATACCTCTATGATGCCGTCCAGCCCATGGGCAGCTATGTGATCCGGATGACCGTGGGCTATCCGGACGGCTCCGAGATTACCTACGGCGGCGGTGAGGATAAAATCGGCCTGATGATTCACGATGAAATGGGTCGGGTTCTCTTCCGGGGGTTTGAGCCGGAGGGGGAGATCATTTCCAATCGCCCCAATTACATTCAGTGTCTGGGTGCGGACGGGGAAATGGTTTACGAGGCTTCCTGCGCCGACGTGGATGCGGTGGGTACCCTGACCTACGACGAAAGCGGCTATCTGGTATTCCGGAGCAATGACCCGGAGCCGGAGGTGGTAGTGGAAACCACCGTGGCCGAAACCGTCACTGAGACTACCGTGGCCGAGACTACGGCGGCCACGGAGGCAACCGGCGAGACCACGGCTTCCACCGAAACCGTGGCCTCCGAGACACCTGCCGAAACCACCGTGTCCAAGACCACGGCTGCGGAAACCACCGTTCCCGGGACAACGGAAGCGACCGTTCCGGCCACCACTGCCCCCGCCGTGGCGGCTCAGGGGTCGACCCTGCCGGATACCGAAGTGACCGAGCCGGTGATGATCGACGACAAGCCTCTGAGCAGCTATCAGATCAACCGGATTTCCTACTACGACAGCACCACCGGAGAGGAAGTGACGGCAAAGTATGTCTACGTTACCATGCCGGAGCTGACCGTGCGGCTGTATGTGGATCCCGCCGACAACGGAAGCGGCGCGGTCTGGAATGCCCTGCGGATTTTGCGCAGCATCCGGGGAATGTTGCTGCCCATCGTCTGCGTGAGCCTGCTCCTGTTCGCGGCCACGGCGGCGTATCTTTGCAGCGTAGCCGGACGGAAGCCCGGTATCCCTGAGGTTCGTGCCGGGGGGCTGAACCGACTGCCCCTGGATCTGTATCTGGTGATTGCGGGAGGCCTGACTGCCGGCTGTATCGCCGGCGGCGCGATGAAGATTTACGACAATTTCAGATCCGAGTGCGAGGCGCGCGGGCTGAAGGTC
>OKTL01000895.1_pt1 | contig 14138 bp, 8 predicted proteins | sample 1606211 | NCBI WGS metagenome assembly OKTL01 (sample SAMEA3879538, study PRJEB24766) | human gut metagenome | biome: human-associated habitat; feature: feces | place: USA | collected 1985/1987 | reverse complement strand
TCTGCTTTTCCTACTATCGTTACTCTGATTTCAAACTATCAACCGGATTAGAATTCGAAACGGCCCATGCACGGTACAGGACACAAGCAATGATCAAAACATAGACCATCATCGCTCCGGCCAGGAAGATGAAAAATCCGATGGGCGCCTTTTCCGTAAATTTCTCCAACCATCCCGTACCGGAATAATAAGCGACAGTCATACCGATCACGATAGCGGGAATCGCAATATAGGAAATGTCTTTCGAAATCATCTTCAAGATACTCCATGCCGTCGCCCCGTTCACCTTACGGATCGCAATTTCGCGTCCACGACGGTTCGTTTCGTCACTGGTATATCCCAGCAGACCGATCAATGCAATAATCAAGGTCACGATTCCCCCGATCATAACCGAGTCGCGGAACGTGCGGGAATCCTTATACAGGTCTATCATATCCATATAATAAGCCGTCACCGTAACATTTCGGTCGGGCATTACATCTTCCAGCACCTTTTGTGCCTTTTTTATATTCTCCGGTGACATCTCATGGAATTTGATCAGGATCATCGGTGCATATCTATCATAGAACAGGGCGGTCGGACGTGTATCCGGATTACCGGTACTGCCAATACAAACATCTTCATACACACCACAGATGGTAAACGGTTCTCCATTCTGGCTATGTTCCGTAATTATAATGTTCTTGCCAATCGCACTCCCGGTCCAACCAGCCACCTGTTCCATCTTTTCGACAAAAGAACGGCTGACCATCACTTTGTTCGAAGCCGAACCGTCAGAACGGAACACCTCTCCTTCAATAACCGGAATCTCCATCAAGGAAAAGAAATCATCTTTCACCCAGTACATATCGGCAATATTAAACAGTTCGCGGTCATCTCCAGGAAGTGAAACATTATTTCCCGACATCCCTGAAATCGGCAGGTCATAGCAGGCAGAAACTTTGTCAACTTCGGGTATCTTGCGCAATTCCTCGATTGCCGTATTACGGACGGATTCTTCCACACCCTGTGTCGAGCAATAAGCTAACTTCTCATAGGCATATCCGGGATCGACATTTACCATATAGTCATACTGCTTATTGATAACCGACAATAATGCCACCAGATAGGCTGTTGCCAAAAACTGTATGAACAGCAGGCAAAGTTTCCAGTACCTGCGGGATTCTTTAAAATTACGGAATGCGGCAGCCACCGGAATACGCAGGAACATATAGGTCGGGATCAAACCGGTAATGAAAAAGATCACGATGCAAACTCCTATCAGTATCACAATAGTCTGTGTCGAGAACAATGCTCCCAACGTTGCCCCTAACAATTCTTCCGTTTTCGTACGGAACAGAACGATCAGAAAAGCGGCAAGCAACAAAGAAATCAGCATATGCAAACACGTCTCCGACATGATCATACCGAACAGGTTCTTATCTGAAGCCCCATAACATTTATGAACAGCCACCTCTTTGGTTCGGTTGATCAACGTGGAAATCACGATAAGCACATAATTCATCGCAGCCGTAAAGATGAGCACAAAAGCCAGAAAGCCCAACAGGGAATTCATGCTCTTCACCTCATCACTGTTACTGTGCATGTCCATCAACGGAACCAGGCTATAAGTCAAATCAATTCCCGCTTTTTTCACCTCTTCCAGATCGCAATGCCGTCCTTGCATCTCACGAATGGCAGTCGTCAGGCTTTCCGGATCAGTGCCGGGATAAAGTTTTACATATCCCAGATAACGGTCATTCCCCAGCCAATTTTCACGACTCCACTTGCTCATACCTTCCAAAGATGCAACAATCTCAAAACGCAAGTGGGAATTTTCAGGTACATCTTCAAACACACCTCCTATCGTATAGGTTTGTCCTGGACTGGATTCAAATTCAAATTCCTTGTTCACTGCCTGTTCTGCACCTCCCAACAGTTTGGCAATGCGATTCGAGATCATCACATATCCCGGACGGGACAAAGTCTCTTTCGGATCACCGATCAGGATAGGACGCGGCAACAGATCGAAAACATTCGTATCGCCCATCACGACATAACGGGCGGAATAACGGTTTCCATCCTGTGTCTTGAACAACTCCTTGTCACCCCCGATATAGGTCAAACGAGTTGCTTTTTCAACCTCCGGTATCTCGACTTGCATAGCTGTAGCCACGCCTCCGCTCACCTGCCCGTAGGACTTATATTCACCATCCCGGATGATGTTTTCGTGCAACCGATAAATACGGTCGCTATCCGGATAAAACTTATCAAACGAACGTTCAAAACACACTTTCGATATCAGGACAAGTCCCATCGCCAGTCCGACTCCCAGAGATAAAATCTTTATCCCATTACTTCTTCCTTTCTTAAAAAGCGAACGTAATGCTATGTTCAAGTTTTTCATATCGCGTATTTATTATATTCCGTCCATTAAAATTCAAAAAGCGTGCCAAAAGAGTCAACGAGCTAAAATACAAACAGATAAAAGCACAATCATTTTTTTTAAGTGTCCAATTATTTGACAATGGTGTACAATAATTAGACACTCCTGATGGGTAAAACATCGAAACTAGTTCACGGAAATGCAATTGACGTCCCACAAGGATATTTCATATATTTTGTACTTTTGCAAACATGAAACGGAATATACTCGCTCTTTATCTGATCAAACTATCCAAATGGTTCACATTGGTTATGCCTATCATCGTGCTTTTTTACGAAAAACACGGATTAGGATTGCAGGATGTGTTTATCCTGAAGAGTGTCTATTCGATAGCAGCCGTAGCCTTGGAGATCCCTTCAGGCTATCTGGCTGATGTTTGGGGACGCCGCAAATGTCTGATATTAGGATGTATCCTTTTCTTCTTCGGATATCTATGCTATTCGTTCACCTCGACATTCACGGCTTTTCTTTTCGCTGAAATCTTGTTGGGGACAGGACAGACATTGGTAAATGGTGCAGATTCCGCTCTGTTATACGATACTACCGCCCAATACAAGAAAGAAAATTTATACTTACGATATGAAGGACGGATCACGATGATCGGCAACTTCGCTGAAGCGCTGGCAGGTATCTTTGGTGGTTTATTGGCGACTTATTCCCTTCGTCTTCCTTTTTATGCGCAGGCTGTGATTGCATTTACAGGTATTCCGGCAGCATTCATGCTTAAGGAGGTCAACCGTTCCAATAAAATACAGAATCCGGTAAACGAGATTGTCCGGATCATCAGATATTCGCTGATAACGAACAAGCAACTTTGCTACAATATCATGTATTCAGGTATAATCGGGGCAGCGACTCTCACGATGGCTTGGTTCGTACAACCGGTTTTAATGTATCTGAAAACTCCCGTTTCCTGGTCCGACCGGGTGGACAACTACTTCGGTCCGCGTAAGATGGGAATCCTGATCCTCGTTTTTATAGTCGGCGGATATGTCTCCCTGGCTTTCAACCTTACGTACGCCGGCCTTGCCATCTTGTTCGTCTTTTATATCTTCCGCGGTTTTGCCACCCCCATCCTCAAAGGATACATCAACCAAATGACTTTTTCCGACATGAGGGCGACAGTGCTTTCCATCCGCAACTTCATAATACGCCTGATGTTCGCCGCTATCGCCCCCTTTATCGGTTGGCTGAATGACATGTATTCGCTCCAGGTTGCCCTACTCGTCTCAGCAGGGATCATATTGCTGCCGGGAGGGATATTTCTGGGGCTTCAGTTTAGAAAAGAAACAAGTTAAAAAGGGACATTGCACAAATTGCTGATCTTATCTACATTCTTGATATAGGAATTATGCTCCCACAGGCGTCCGGCACAATATTGATCGAAAGTATCCTGCAATGATTTCTCATCATCAAGGCTATTCACCAGTTCCGGTATCAAGATCTCGGCAAAAACAAAAATGCCTTTTTCCGGTACAAGGACAAGATTGCTCTTGGGTTGTATAGACATTGATTTTTCAAGCATATCGAGTGGGACAATGCGGTAACGCTTTTCACCTTCCTTATCCGAAATCAATAACAGATAATCAGTACTACGAGCCGGAGAAATAAATAGTATATCATCAATCGAACCGGCAAAAGCAAAAAGCATATTCGGTTGTGACATTCCCTTTTTCAGATTGGACAGGCCTACTTCGCCATTCTTAAAAACCGTAACCAGCAAATCTTCCTTGTCTTCCGGGTTATAAGAGAAAATAACACTTCCCCCTTCTCCTCCCCACTTTCCGATCTTGGGACTTATGGAATAGGCTATTTTGCCATTTTTAAACAAGGAGACAAAGACATGGTTGGGCGTGTATCCCAGGTCATGCTTCTTTTGCAAAGGATTGCAACGCAGAGCTGATGTCCGGATTCCTAAATTAATTTGAGTGTTTGCATTTTTAATGCGCAAAGCCTTTTCCTGGACATTTTCTTCGTTTACGGACAAAACCGGAGCAACCGCTTCCACCTCTTGAACCGCTGTCATTTCAGGGACTACAGAACGTTTATCAAAAATATATTCATTCCGTTCTGCACTAAAATACGCAGGAAACTCCGGCATCTTAGGAACAGAATCCAGCTTTTGCCGATGGCGCAACTTGACAAAATCCGCCACGTTGCCAACCGGTTTGATCAGATTGGAACTGGCAGAACGCGTATATACTTCACCTTTCACCTCTACCACTTCATTGATTGGCGCCACTCGAAACGCCAAAACCAGACGTCCGTCTTCATATTCATACAAACGGCAACGTATATACGCCTGATAACGATCCCGATCTTCTTTTTTACCTAATAGCCTGATCACATTTTGATTGACAGAACGAAGGTAAACATCGCTGTCATTATGAGCAAACCTTAACTCCTGGTCCAATCCGGTCAGATATCCCTTATCATTGACTCCGATATAAAGTGTTCCCCCTTCCGTATTCATGAACGATGCAATCACACGAGCCAGGACAAGCTCTGCTCCTCTGTCGCGTTTTTGTCGGCATGGATAAATGCAGATGTCTTAAATTCTTTTTCTACTCCTTCATGGCCGAAAAATACGGGTATGTACACTCTAGTTTTTTTCTCCCAGACTTTACAACCAAGCAAAACATTAATATTCTCGCAAATCAGTTCCTGCAGGTCATCATCCTTTTCTTTCAGATAGGACATGATATTAAAATAGCGTGCCAACTCAGCTACCGTACGGTTTTTATTTTGCATAAACGATTGCAAATCGGACTGGACGGAAGTCAGGGGACGGGAGTCGAACCAAGTCTGTAATACTCGTATAACCTGTTTGTTATTACGCAAACGCAAGCTGTACCGGTCCATATCTAACGCTTCCATACGATCCGACAATCCCTTAAAAGTTTGCCGGCATTCAACTCCCTCTCTGTTTTTCAATAATTCGGAGTCCAGTGAATTAACCAAATAGATATAGTCGGAACAAAGCCCGTAATAATCAGCCAATTCTTTGTTTCCCACAAAACGGCACAAAAATATCAGGACATTATAAGCATTGAAGCATCCACATATATCTTCGCTGTCGCCTATCAACGAATCTACACAATAAATGAGTTCCTTCAACTGGCTCACCGTTATCCTATCCGACTCGTCATATAAATCGGGAGTTACTGTTTTACTTTCACTTTCAGGCATCTCATCAGTCTGAGCCGATTCATCAAGAGCACTCTCCGGAACTTCAAGATTTAGGCTTTGGAAAGCGACGAAGAAAGGATTGTTTTTTTCTTTCAAACGTTGCAACTCTTCCTTGTCTTTATTGACTTTCAGCACTTCTTTCGTCATGAAGAAAAAGAAACTGCGCAAATTTTCCAATACATTATTATAAAAACCTTTTTCGTCTGGAAATGGGATATGGGACAGCACTTTGATCGTATTTTTCAATTTGTCCGCCGATAAACCTCCATATTCCACCTTATAGAAGTTACCGGCCTTATACTTCTTATGGGGATTAGTCGTTGTTGCCGTCATGCCGGTAGAAAGCAACCACCAGACTTTGCCTTCTGCAATATCGATCACTTTCCCGATTACATTTTTCTTCCTGACACAATCCGGATACATATATTCATTGAAATCCTGTATCAGGGAAAGCTTGACTTCACTTCCTTCCACGCTCTTTACTTTCGCACGGAATATCTCGTTGACAACAAACATATCCATAAAACCAGGGATGATATAATAGCATGAATTTATGTAAGCGAATGGCAAACAGGCCTTCATTCCCCGGTATGGGGCATCTATAATTTCCATCTTCAGAGACATGTCTTCCTTGTCGATATGCAGGATCCGGACCTTGACCCGTTGATCCGGACGCAGAAAATGGTCTGTCTCCACCTCTTCCTCTTCCATCTCGATCTCTGGTATCTCAATCTCTTTCTCATCTGATCCGGTATCCACAAAAGCCGGAGAAGACATTGGTTGCGACAAAGGATAATCTTCCGCTACCAGATTCCAATATGAACGGAAATCACGGATATTCTTACAAGCATCAAAATTCAAAGATAACCGGCTAAAAGAAGCGACAAACAAACGGTTTTTCAACACAGTAGCCCGGTCTTTACGCCCTTTCCACGAGTTACATCCCAATTCAACCAATGGGCTCAACGTAAACCCATCGTTATCAAGGGTGATCATATTTTTTTCATTTCGACATTGCCTCCACTTTTTACTATCTTCCTGGAAAAGACATGCTTTATCATCTGCTTGTATCATGATGAGACGTTCCAAGATCTTTATCTCATCAAAATGTTGGAGATGCTCCCACTGGATACGGTCACCCAATGTATTCTCGCCAGTGAGCAAAGTATATGACTTATTTTTCAGCAGTTCACTATACGGTGATGGTATACGGGAAAGATAACGGCATATACGGGCAGCAATCAGTGAAAGGTCATCCTCCTTTTGCCGACATTGTCCGCAGATCAAGAAAACAAAAGTATGCAAACGGACCGACTCGGTTATCAGAGGATGGAGCGTGTCCCAATCATCGGAGAACCAATATTCAGATACCTTATCATCCATCTCCTTTGCTTTCCGTTTCAATACGCCGGAAAAATCATCGCATTCCTCTTCTGTCATCAGACCATTGGTAATCAGCCTGCAAACGATATCGATCAGTACCGGAAGATTCTGGGAAAAACCAGTCAAATCGTATGACAGCAGATAATATATTTTTAGGATCTCGTCATGTACATGCCAAATGTTTCCACTCTGTTCCAACTTACGCAAAACAGCCTTCAGATATTCATTCGTCTTTCCTTCCGGCAAGCAACGGCAAACTTTCAGTTTCAAAGAAAGACGATCCATCCTGTCAAACAGTTCGGTTCTTTTTTCATCCGCCCTCCTCTGGTATACTGTTTGCAAATAGTCCGATTCCTCTCCCATCCACCGGCAAAGGTCGAAGGCCTTCTCTAAAGCTTTAGCGGCATCCTTTCCATCCAAGGCCAGGCAATCTCCATGTTTTTCCTGAAAAGCAGCCAATGCCTCGATCCATCCAATCTCCTGATTCCAATACAGGAAACGAGCTTTTTTCAATAATACATCTGAAGCAGGATAATGCGAGACTTTATTCTCCACCAGCAACTTCATATCAACATCACAGGATTGAAATACAAAAGCATATTTTTCCACAATACTATCAGATAAGTTTTTTCCTGTTGTCGACATTTCTTTATCAAGGACAGGTACATCATTCATCATAGTTATAATATTAAAAATAAGATTATTAATTCAACAATTACCCTCTAAAATTATATATATGAGCCCGAAAGTACTCATTTAATTCCAAGCACAAAAAAAATTCCGACTATATTTTAAGAATGACCATAAAAAAGAAGCCTGTCTCTTACTCCCCAAAAACAGACCTCTTTACGAAAAAGTTTCCATACCTTCCATGCACCAGACCATACTCGGCAGCATCCAGCCAACCTTTTTTCACCTCCATTATCATAGCATAGGCAAACATTGCAGAACCGGATGCTTCCGGCCAGCAATCAGTTTTATCCACCAACAGGTTCTACATGCCGCTTTCACTCTGGCAATTTTTCGGGCTCTTCATCATAAGACGATGGCCATCCAAAATGCAGCATGATTGGGATTATCTCTCGGTGTCAATATGAATTGTTAATTATCCATATTCGCCTTCTTCTCGAGCGGACAGATAATTAGTCGTCTAATATATCAATTTGAGAAATCATCAAAAAAGGAAGTGCGTCAAGCGCAGGGACAAGTACATTTTGACACACTTCCTTTTACGGTAATTTATTTGGTATAAATTAATTAGCAGTCTGATTTTCTTTTTCTGTCTGAACCGTCTGTCTCGCTTTCATACGGAAGTCCATATACGATTTCGTATTCAATTTTGGAAAACCATCCTTCTCCAATTGCCTACCAACCTTTTCCAAGGTCTGAATATTCTCTTCCAGAATGGTTCCATCCGGACGAGGGCCAATGTTCAACAATAAATTAGCATTCATATCTGCGCAATATCTCAATAGCTCCATAACCTCTTCAGCCGATTTCTGCCGTTGTCGCGAAGAAGTATGATATGCCCACCCTAAAGCCTGGATCGGGATGTTCAACTCAGCCGGCTTTTCTTTATTGCTCTCCCAAGAAAAATCGGCAGCGTCCTGTACCTTTTTAGGTAATCCGACACTTTTAAAGACAGGAGCCAATGATCCCATTTCTCTTTCTCCGGTTATAAAATCCTCATTACCGTTCGCACCTGTTTTAAACACGACTAATGCATGAGGCTGAATCTGATGAATCATATCATATATTTCCTGAATATTAAAAAGTTCAGAATACTGATACACTCCTCCAACCGTATCAAACCATATACCGGCAATCGGCCCATATTGAGTACACAATTCCATTATTTGCGTTTTTGCATAATTCAGATAATGCTTAAAATCTTCCACATTACGGAATCTGTAAGACTCAGGAACCTCTTTATAGTGGGGACGAGCCGGATCATACATCGTATTTGGCAAAAAGTAGGGATGATGCCAATCTATACCCACCGAATAATAAATAAACAGGCCCAATCCGGCTTTCCGGCAAGCGACAGCCAACTCTTTTACAAAGTCACGCTGGGCAGGATAATCCATACTATTGCAATCCATCAAATACTACAGGAATCCCTGTCTTTTCAAAAAATCATCCGTCAACTTTCGAACCTTATAATACTCTTCCGTAAGCGGCTTTCTGTATAGAAAGATCGGATGCCCGGCACCTTCAAAGAGATGGAGTTCACAATCCACTCCCTTCTGCAAAAGTTTATCTTGATAGGCCTCGATCGTTTCGACCGATACGATAGGATCTTTCGTGCCAAGCAATATAAGAGTGGAGGGAGTTGCTTCCGACACATGATGGATCGGTGAAATTTTTTCAAAATCCCTTTTTATTTCCGGAAAACCATAACCTCGCGAAACCATGTCTATAACCGGATAATATAACACGGAGAGGTTCGGCCTGTAACCCGCCGGAACAGTCTCATCACTCCCGATCGTTCCGAGTGCGGCAGCCAGATGTCCACCGGCAGAACCACCGGCTACGGCAATCTTGTCCGGATCAAGCTGATAGTCCGAAGCATGGCTACGCAACCAACATATCGCATCTTTGGCATCCTCAAAACTCTCGAACGGAGTAGAATGGTGCAGATATCCGATACGATAATCAACCGATACAGCAACCATTCCTTTTGAAGCATAATAAGCACATTCACGATAAAACTGAATCGGAGTACCTAACTTCCAACCTCCTCCGAAGAAGTATACAATAGCCGGCCTTTTTTCCCCAGCCTGCATATTCCGGGGCTTGAAGATGTGAAGCGCCAGGGAATCTCCATCCTCTAATGTCTTATACCGAACGATTTCAGGGGAGAACACCGTCTCCGATGAAGCCAGTACTTTCTTTAAGGCCTCGAACCAGACAGTCGCCATCTTCTCCGCACCAGCCTTATTCGGATGTACTTTATCGTGTACCGTATAGTCTTGCCAGTTAAATCCCTGAGCCTGATTGACCAAAAAGACCTGTCCGGAGTTTAATCCGGCAACCATTTCCGCAATCTTCTCGTTCAATTCCGGGATATACGAATATTTAGGTAGTTTCCCGCTTGGTATTACCTGGGCAATCAAAATACGGACATTCGGATTGATCGCCTGTATTTTGTTGATAATAGACTTGTAAGAAGCTATCATTCCGGGAATAGGTTTCTCTTCCGCAAAATGGTTATGACCGGCATGGAGCAATACAATATCTGCCGGATAAAGCCGGTAGAGGCTGTCGATCTTCGACTCCAGAAACTCCACATTCTTACCGCTGAAACCACAATGATTAAGCGTCCCGATCCGACATTTACTCTCACGAGGACCGATAAAATCAAACTGATACCCGGCTGTAAATAATTTTTCCCAAAGCGGATACAAATAGCAAGTGAAGAAATCCGCTCCTTCCGTAATAGAATCACCTAATCCCATCAAGGTAAACCGTTCCTGTTTTTTCTCTTGTCCGGTGGTAGTAACGGAACAGCACAATAAAAAAAATAATATCAGATATAAATAAAGAGCTTTATGTTTCATGGCTTTTTAAACTTGCAATAGTTTTATGGACATATATTAAAAAGGTGTGTGTCAAAATATGCTTGTCCCCACGCTTGACGCAGAGACAAGTACATTTTGACACACACCCATACTTTTCTGATTATTGAACAACCGGTTTATCTTTCAATATACCGCCTTCATTATAACGCTGATTATTCGGTAGCCCTTTCTTATTCACACCTTCTTTCATCAATGTCTTCAAATCTTCCAGATGCGAACGGTAAACACCACGAGGTGTCACATCATATTTCTTACACAATGATGCAGCCATACCTACTACCTCTCCCATCATTCCTGTCGTACGCATCACACGGACCGTTCCCAATGCCACATGAGTCACACTAATATTACGACCGGCCATAAACAGGTTCTCCACATTACGAGAATACAGACAACGATACGGAACGGCGTACGGATGGATCAGAATATGCTTTGTCACCGCTTTGAACTCATTGCCTGGAAAATGTTCACTGTTTTTCGGATCCTGCCAATGTAAATCGATACTCCATGTCGTGGCGAAAGAAGCATCTTCATGAGACACGTTTTTCGTGATATCGTCTTCCTTTAAAATATAATCCCCCATCAGACGACGTGATTCACGCTTGCCGGCGACATAAGCAACCCAACCTAATTTTCGGTTCTTATACTGGTCATTTTCCTTCATACGGTTTTTCAGATAACTCCAGTTTGAATAGACAACCAACATTCCATAATCACGGATACGTTCGAAGTCCTTGATCTGGTCGAAGTTCATACCTGTCTCCCACGTCCATTCTCCCATCATCACCTTTTCACAATTCTTGTCGTTAAACTCCACTCCATAGCTGAACTCCGGGAAAGGACTCGATTTCTTGTTATCCACAGAATACCACTGGACGGAAGAACCCATTGTCAACTTGTCTGCTTTCTCCGGAGCGATGCTCTCACCATACTCGTCACGACCTTCACGCCCCATACGGTAGTCGGCCCCCGCCAGGTAACCGATCGTCCCGTCTCCCGTACAATCAGAAAACAGAGGAGCCTCGAACTTCAGTTCTTTACCGCTTTCGATGTGTTTGACAATAACCGATGTGATCTTATCACCTTCCTTTGTCACCCCTATCGCACGAAAGTTCAGGAAAAGAGACACATTCTTTTCACCTGCTAGCCAATCCATTTTCTTCTGGTCTTCATAATATTCTGCAGGTTGTGCATTTCCTCCTTTTTCCGGACCAAATTCTTTCTGCAGACCGCCAAGTTCCTTATAAGTTCCTTCTTCGATACGGCCTCCTAAATGGACACGTATCTCCGAACTGTTATTACCACCTACCACAGGACGGTCATTAATCAAAGCTACTCTGCAACCCAGACGGGCTGCCGACACAGCGGCACTCATCCCGGCTATACCGGCTCCCACGACTACAAGATCATATTCGCCGGCAACCGGTGCTTCATCCGGTAATCCCAATGCTTGACGACGGAATGCTTCCAGTTCCTTTACATCCGACGGAGGCATCTTGCCAACTTCCGTGGTAAAGTAGATCGCATCACAACGACCGTCAAATCCCGTCAAATCATGCAGCTTGATTACAGTTTTCAGATTCTTGACAGATACTTTTCCAGCTATCTGCCACATCCAGGCAGAACCCTCCGCTCCCAATGGAGAAGTCATCTTCTTTCCTCCGACAGACAAACTGAATTTACCGGGGCCTTCCCCTTTTTTCCACGGGGAAGTCCAGTTATAGGTACGGACATATACATAATATTCTCCTTTTTCAGGAAATGTCACTTCGGTCGAAGCATCATCGACAGGTACACCCATCCCGTGCGCTAACAAATAGGGCGATCCCATCAAATCCATAAACTGCTGGTCTACCTTCCAACCACCTTTGTTACTGAAACTTTCAGCCTCAATAAAAAGGTCTGCAGCTCGAACCGATCCAAAACTCAATAAAAATAATAATGATAAAATTACACGAGTCTTCATGATATTAATATTTACAATTTAACAAAAACAAAGAAAAACACAACACTCTCTATATTTTCTATTTTGCAAAAATAGAACTAATTATAAATAAACCAGGCTGTTGCTTTACAATTTTTATTTGCGGTTACACGTACCCATCGAGCAGAAAAGCTCTCAGGAAACTCATAATGCATATATTCACCAGAACCGACAGTCTTGGTTTCATAAATCTTAAACTGCCCATTGCCTACAACGTCTACTTCTATTTTAAAAGAAACAGCTTCATTCGAATCATGCCAAAGATGAAGAGATTTCTGATCAAATCCATACATTAAAAAAGGATCAGACGGGACATGGGCCGTAACTTCATCATCAGACCATACCCCTCCTTCACCAGTTGGTTTACCCCACGACCACAAATCGTCTGTCTTACCGAACCACAATCCAGCTTGAGGTTGACCAGCCAAAGGATTTCCATCAGCAGTACCAAACTTCATCGGCGTCGCCTGATTTCCTCCCATCACCAACATGCCCCTCCAAGAGCAATAGTCTGGGATTACACGCAAATGCGAACAAACCGGACGAATAGCCCACAGCTGATCAACATATAGATGAAATCCTATTTCATAAAATAACCCATGGCAATCCATCATTGCACGTTCTGTTTCAACTTCGCGAATACGCAGCCACTCCGTACAACTCGTCTCATCGAATGTCTTACTGGATTTTGGCAAACGATACCTCTTCCATTCCTTTGTATTCGGAAAAAATACACTCATTACAGCAGAAGCATTATCCCAGCCTGTAGCCAAAATTGGTGCACCAAAATGAGAAGAGCTCCATACTTCCGTATACGACTTCTCTTCTATTATTTTCCAAACTTTACCATCCCACTCTGCTAAACGGCCTGCACTCCAATCTTTATTATAATCTTTTGTAGAATAACTATTGTTACACACAACAACCTTACCATGCCTTGTAAAACCAGATTTAAAATGAGGTTTCGACCCTTTCGGTTCTTTCAACTCATCATAAAGGTTAAATAATGGTTTTGTATCTAAAGTATTCACATCCACTTCAAAAAATTGACCCTCCATAGCCAGAAAATAAACTTTATTCTTCGGATCTGTCAAATGCGTCATTGTTGCAGCCAAACGATGATCTTTTACCCCATCAATTACTCGTACATTACCATTCATATCAATTATATACGGACCTATGATCAACTGATTCGTAGGACCGTGGAGTAATCTATTCGCATATGTTCCCACCACGCTTTCCGGGCGTTTATGTATTTCCATCTTATCATTGATTTCAAAAAGTCCAGTACCGAAACCAGTCGCGGAAAAATGTGCAACATAAGTAACAACCCATAATCTATTTGCCCAAGGGAATAAAGCTCCCGTCCCAGCTTCAGTTCTCGGAGTTTGATCTGCAACCATAGCTAAATGCGGAAACACACCACTACAGTTTATTTGCTGCTGCGACAAAACTGTATTATTCAGACATCCCCAAACTAACAAGACAGACATTAAAATGTATTTCATGATTCTATAGATTTAAAAATTACAATTCAACAACATCCGGTAATTGATTTATCAGTATCATCACCGGA
>OKTL01000872.1_pt1 | contig 14367 bp, 6 predicted proteins | sample 1606211 | NCBI WGS metagenome assembly OKTL01 (sample SAMEA3879538, study PRJEB24766) | human gut metagenome | biome: human-associated habitat; feature: feces | place: USA | collected 1985/1987 | reverse complement strand
CCAATGTGGCAGCCAGCATTCTGGCTTCTAAATTAGGAGCACATAAGACGTTGGCGCGTATCAACAATTACGAATATTTGCTCCCTAAAAACAAGGAACTGTTTGAAAAAATGGGGATCGATTCCATGATTTACCCGGAAATGCTGGCAGCCAAAGAAATTGTCACGGCTGTCAGACGCCCGTGGACTCGGCAATACTGGGAGTTGTTCGGAGGCGCTCTGATTCTGATCGGTGTAAAGGTGCGCGATAATTCCCGACTTGTGAACAAACATCTGTCCGAATTACTGAACGAACAGAAACTCTATCATATCGTTGCCATCAAACGGCAGAACGAGACCGTTATTCCCCGTGGTACGGATCGTATAGAATCGGGAGATATCGTTTTTTTTACAACGACTAAAAGCCATATCGAAGACGTCCGGTTGCATGCGGGCAAGCGAGACCCCGAAGTAAAGAAAGTCATTATTATGGGAGGAAGCCGTATTGCGATCCGTACCTGCCAGTACCTTCCGAACAATATCCGTGTAAAAGTAATCGAGACTAACAAAGAAAAGAGTCACCGTATAGCTGAGGTTGTCCCTGGAAATGTCTTGATCATCAATGGAGACGGACGCGATACCGATCTGTTGATGCAGGAAGGGATCAAAGATGCACAGGCATTTATCGCACTGACGGATAATTCGAGTACGAACATCTTGGCTTGTCTGGCTGCTAAACGCGCCGGAGTATTCAAGACTATCGCCAAGATCGAAAATATCGACTACATACCTTTAGCGGAGAGCATGGACATCGGCTCGGTTATCAATAAGAAACTGATTGCTGCCAGCCATATCTACCAATTCCTGTTGGATGCAGACGTGTCGAACGTGAAGTGTTTAACTTTTGCCAATGCAGATGTGGCGGAACTTGTTGCTCGTCCCGATTCGAAAATTACCCGTAAGCAGGTAAAAGATCTGAATCTTCCGAAAGATTTGACGTTGGGCGGATTGATTCGTGACGGTGAGCCTATGATGATCAAGGGTGATACACATATCCAAGCTTATGACCACGTTGTGGTGTTCTGTTTGGATACGGCTATGCGTAAATTGGAGGACTACTTTAATTAATTGTCAATGGACAACTCAGGGTTGTCTCTTTTCTCTGTTCAATGTGTCAATTGTTAATAGCATATTATGCTGAACATTCGTTTTATAATTAAGATGTTAGGGATGATGTTCATCCTTGAGACGTTGTTTATGCTGGCTGCAACGGCAGTCGCTTTCTTATATGAAGGAAATGACTTCTATCCGCTTCTTCAGTCGAGTGGTATCATGTTCGGAACGGGAGTCCTTTTTATGCTGATCGGACTACGAGCCAATGAACATACGGCCGGGCGCAGGGAAGGGATGCTGACTGTTACATTGACTTGGGCTCTTTTCTCCCTTTTGGGGATGTTACCATTCTATTTAGGTGGCTATATAGATAATGTGACGGATGCTTATTTCGAAACGATGTCCGGTTTTACGACGACAGGCTCTACCATATTGACCGATATCGAAGCACTTCCGCACGGGATATTGTTTTGGCGGAGCCTTACGCAATGGCAGGGCGGTATTGGAATGATCGTGTTTACCGTAGCGCTGATGCCTATTATCGGAGGTGGGGCTACCCAGATGTTCAATGCCGAGACTCCGGGTATCACGCACGAACGTTTCCGTCCGCGTGTTACCCAGGTGGCCAAGCGCCTGTGGGGAGTTTATTTGTTCCTGACCATTATCCTTATTGGTCTTTTATGGGCGGGTCCAATGGACTTGTATGACGCTGTCAATCATGCGCTCACTTGTATTTCTACAGGTGGCTATTCTACGAAAAATGCCAGTATCGCTTACTGGGACTCTGCCTATATCGAATATATAATTACGATTTTTATGTTTATCGGTGCGACCAATATTACTTTGATATATTTCTTTTTTAACGGTAGGCCCAAGAAGTTATTTGCGGATGAAGAAACACGCTGGTTTTTCTGGTTCGTACTGATTATTACGGCAATATCGACAGTCTGGATCATGTATAAAGGAATTGTGGACGATTTTGGTACAGCTTTTAGGCAAACGGTATTCCAGGTCGTGACATTGGTGTCTACATGTGGGTTTGCAACGGTCGATTATATTCCGTGGGGACCGTTTTTCTGGCTGTTAGCGCTAGTTCTGATGGTGGTATGTGGTTGTGCTGGCTCTACTTGTGGAGGTTTGAAAATGGGCCGTTTTGTGATTTTGACCAAGAACCTCTTTAATGAATTTAAGAAGCAGACGCATCCACATGCCATTATTCCGGTGCGAATGAACGGGCATGCTGTTTCTGGTGATATCGTCCACCGGGTATTGGCGTTCGCTTTTGCCTATATTGCTTTAATATTTGTCAGCTGTATGGTGCTGATGATCGATGGGGTAGGATTTGAGGAGACTATCGGGGCTACTATCTCTTCGATCAGTAACGTTGGACCGGGACTTGGTAGTCTGGGACCGGTCGGAAACTATGCTGATGTCCCGGCGGTATCGAAGTGGTTCTTGTCTTTTCTGATGATGGTCGGACGTTTGGAGATCTTTACGGTGTTGACAATCTTGTTGCCGGGGTTTTGGAAACAATAATACCAAAAAAGATAGTTCGGATATACGCTTTTGCCTAATTTTGCGTTATAATAGGTGCGAATCATAAAGACGTAAGATACATGATAGAATATATCAAGGGAGAGATAGTAGAACTGACACCGGCCAGGATGATCTTGGAATGTGCCGGAATCGGTTATGAACTGAATATCTCCTTGAATACATATACTTTTTATAATGGGAAACCGACCGGGAAGATTTACGTGTACGAAGTAATACGTGAAGATGCCCATTTGCTTTTTGGCTTTGCAGGAAAAGATGAGCGCGAACTGTTTCTGATGTTGACTTCCGTGTCGGGAGTCGGTCCCAATACTGCTCGGATGATCCTTTCTTCCCTGTCACCATCTGAATTGATCCGGGTGATTGCCGATAAGAACGAAACAGCTCTGACGTCAGTCAAAGGAATCGGATTGAAAACAGCTCAACGTATTCTAGTTGATCTCAAAAACAAGGTAAAGCCGATAGAGGGAATGACAGTGACAGGTGGCTCCTCTTCTGTCGCTGCCAGTGGTGCTGTCACAGAAGAAGCAGTGGCGGCATTGGTTATGCTTGGATTCCAGAAGGCCGCTTCGCAAAAGGCGGTTAACTCGATATTGAAAGGTTCGCCTGCACTGGCTGTCGAGCAGGTCATTAAAACAGCCCTAAGAATGCTTTAAGCAATGGATAATTGGCAATTGGCAATTTAGGAGAATTTGGAATTGTCGGTTGTCATTGTCTGTTGTCAATTGTCAATTAACATGAGAAAGACACTGAAATTTATACTCTGGATAACAATTCTACTGTTTGGTGCAGGTCTGTATTCTATGAATACGGATTTTCTGGCCTATGAGATGTCGTTGCCGGATACTGAACAGCCGGTCGTTCCGGATGATACGGTGCCGAAGGTGCGCACCCGCTTTCCGGTAGCCAAGACGGTCCCTGAAGAATATCAGGATCTTACCAAGCAGTCACCTGCTGACTTGAAGACGCCGGATAACGTGAAATCAGTGGTCGAATATGATATCAGAACCGGGACATATGTGGTCCGTACCAAGTTAGGTGATGCCGATCTGACTACTCCTATTTCGTTGACCCCTGAGGAATACCAGGATTATAGTTTCCAAAAATCCGTTCAATCCTACTATCGCCAGAAAAACGAGGAAGAATTTCAAAAGGCGGCTAATAAGCAGTTCAATTTAGCTGATATGCAGTTCAATATCGGTGCGGCGGAACGTATCTTTGGGCCGGGCGGTGTCCGGGTGAAAACGCAAGGTTCGGCTGAAGTGGAGCTAGGCTTGAAGCAGAATAAAACCAAAAATCCCTCTTTGCCGGAACGTGCTCGTAACCGTACCTTCTTTAATTTCGATGAGAATGTTCAATTGAATGTACAGGCATCGGTTGGTAGCAAAGTGAATTTCGATATGAACTATAATACCGAAACCTCTTTTGATTTCGACTCCAAAAAACTGAAATTAGCTTATACCGGGGAGGAAGATGAAATTATCAAGTCGCTGGAAGCCGGAAATGTAAGTATGACAACCAGTAACTCCCTAATCAACGGAGGAGCAGCCCTGTTCGGTATGAAAGCGGATCTCCAGTTCGGGAAGCTGCGAGTCAATGCGTTGTTTGCACAGCAGGAGTCGGAATCGAAAACGGTCAGTTCTAAAGGGGGCGTGCAGACAAAACCTTTCGAATTGACGATTGACCAGTATGACGAGAATCGTCACTTTTTCCTGTCACACTATTTTCGCGACCGCTATGATGAGGCGGTGAAGAACCTGAATACGATTTCCTCTCCCGTCACGATCAGCAAGGTGGAAGTTTGGGTGACAAACAAACGGGCTACTTATGACCAGGCGCGTAACGTGGTCGCTTTTGCCGATCTGGCCGAGCATGATAATATTTCGAATACGGCGGTCGTTTCTCCTTCGGGGGCGCTGTCTATCCCCTATAATAATACGAATACATTATATAATACCCTTAACCAACAATTTACCGGTGCTCGTGATATCAGCACGGTAAATCAGGCGTTGGGAGGAACTTTTGTTAACGGTACGGAGTATGAAGAAGTGGAAAGCGCTCGTTTGCTGGATGCGTCCGAATATACGGTCAATACGAAGTTGGGGTATATCTCGCTGAAAACACAGTTGCAGGCAGATGAGGTATTGGCTGTCGCTTACAATTATACTTATTCGGATGGAAAGACTTATCAGGTTGGCGAGTTCTTGACTGACAACCCTTCATCGGCTGCCTCTTGCCTGTATGTGAAGTTGTTGAAAGGAATTACCATGTCGCCTGATATGCCTTTTTGGGACCTGATGATGAAAAATATCTATTCATTAGGAGCTTACTCTGTCCAAAAAGAGAAGTTCAAGTTGAATATCATGTATCAAAGCGATACAACCGGTACGTATGTCAACTATTTGCCGGAAGGGGCGATTGCCAACCAAATCTTGTTACGAGTGCTGAACCTGGATAGCTATGATTCCAACAATCAGCCGCATCCGGATGGTATATACGACTTTATTGAAGGTGTGACCGTCCTTGCCGATAATGGGAAAATTATTTTTCCAAGTGTGGAACCATTCGGTTCCTATCTGCGTAAAAAGATTAACAATGATGCGATTGCTGACAAATATGTGTTCCAGGAACTCTACGACTCGACATTGACCGTCGCCCGGCAGATTGCTGAAAAGAACAAGTTCAAACTGGAAGGGGAATACAAAGCCTCTTCGGGTGCCGAGATACAGTTGGGGGCTTCCAACGTAGCGCGAGGTTCAGTGAAAGTAACGGCTGGTGGGGCGATATTAACCGAGAATGTGGATTATACCGTCGACTATACTTCCGGCGTGGTAACGATCCTGAACGAAAGTATTATTTCCGCAGGTACGCCGGTCAGCGTCTCGCTGGAAAACCAGACAGCCTATAACATGCAGCGTAAGACCATGATGGGATTGGACTTGAACTATCAGTTCAACCCGAATCTGATGGTAGGCGCTACCATCATGCACATGTCCGAAATGCCGTTGACCACCAAGACGACGATGGGCGACGAAGCGATAAAGAATACGCTCTGGGGTGTCAATATGGCTTATAAGGGCGAGAGTCAGTGGCTTACCAATATGTTCGACAAGCTGCCGTTGCTGAACCTAAGCAAACCCAGTCAGATATCTTTCAATGCGGAGTTCGCTCATTTGATTGCCGGGCATTACGAAAACAAGAACACGGGGGGATATTCGTATCTGGATGACTTCGAGTCGACACAGAGCAATTTCGACCTCTCCGACCCTTATCCCTGGCAGTTGTCCAGTGTGCCTTATGACGATGGTACGCCCCAATTGTTCCCGGAAGCTGGACTGACCAATAATATCGATTACGGGAAAAGTCGTGCTTTGCTTGCTTGGTACACGATCGACGGATTGTTCACGCGTAAAAATTCTTCTTTGCGTCCGAAATATATTACGACAAAAGATTTGTCCAACCATTATGTCCGTGCTATCGAGACGAGAGAGTTGTTCCCGCAACGGCAGCAAAGCATGAGTGAAAGTAATACGTTGACAGTTCTGAACATGGCTTACTATCCGCAGGAACGCGGACCGTATAACTTGGATGCCGATAATATTAATCCTGACGGAACATTGCAAAACCCGGAAAAGCGTTTCGGTGGAATGATGCGAAAGATAGACCAGAGTGACTTTGAGACGGCGAATGTCGAATATATCGAATTTTGGATGCTTGATCCGTTCATTTATGATCGTCAGACAACAGGGGGGGATCTGTATTTTAATTTGGGTGAGATATCGGAAGACATATTGAAGGATGAAAAGAAGTTCTTCGAAAACGGATTGCCAATCGATGGCGATACGTCTAAGGTCGATTATACTGTTTGGGGTAAGGTTCCAAAACAGCAGAGTACAGTTTATGCCTTCGACAATACGGCAGGTGCACGTCTGTTGCAGGATGTCGGCCTGAACGGTTTATCCTCGGATGAAGAAAAGGAATATCCGGCTTACCAGGATTATCTGAATAAATTACGCCAGAAATTGAATGCGGTAACCCTAACCGAGATGGAGAACGATCCGTTACAGCTGTCCCCTTTCTTTGATCCGGCCGGTGACAAGTTCCACTATTTTCGTGGTTCGGACTATGATTCTCAGGAGGTGGATATCTTAACACGTTACAAACGCTATAATGGAACGGAAGGAAACTCGAAAGATATCAATGATTCGGGCGAGCGCTACAGCACTTCTTCCAAGACCGTGCCTGATGTAGAAGACATCAATCAGGACAATACTCTGAATAAAAATGAAAAATATTTCGAATACAAAGTCAGGATAACTCCGCAGGATACGGTTGTCGGTGAAAACTTCATTGCGGATAAACGTACTTCATCAGTAAGATTGGCGGATGGTACGACAGAATCCGTTACCTGGTATCAATTTAAGATTCCGGTAAAACAATACCAGCGTCGTGTGGGGGCAATCAATGATTTCAAGACGATTCGTTTCATGCGTATGTATATGACAGGGTTTAAGGAATCGGTCGTGTTGCGCTTCGGTACTCTGCAATTGGTACGCGGAGAATGGCGATCCTACGAGCAGGATTTGTCCGATCCGAAGATGCCGCCTGCAGTGAAGGGTAAATTGGAAGTCTCGACTGTCAATATCGAGGAAAACAGTGACAGGGATCCGGTCAGCTATACATTGCCCCCGGGCGTCAGCCGTGTACTGGACCCGAGCCAGCCTCAGATCCGTCAGGAGAACGAACAGGCGCTTTCTTTAAAGATAACGGACCTTGCCGCTCAAGATGCACGTGCCGTGTATAAGAATACGAATTATGATTTGCGGCAGTATAAACGCTTGCAACTGTTTACCCATGCCGAGGCTCCGAAATTGGATGTAAACGATCTTGCAGATGGCGATCTCGCTGTTTTTATCCGCCTGGGATCGGACTATAAGAATAACTATTACGAATATGAAGTACCGTTGAAATTGACTCCGCACGGGGAGTATAACTATAACAATTCGGAACACCAGAAAATCGTTTGGCCGGCAGAAAACATGTTGAATTTCCGTTTGGAGATTTTGACGGACCTGAAACTGGAGCGTAACCGGGAAAAACGGTCCGGTACGAATGGAGTGTCTTTCCAGACTGTCTATTCTGGTAGGGATCCGGACAACGATGGTAATACGATCCGTGTCAAAGGTAATCCGAGTCTTTCCGAAGTGAAGACAGTCATGATCGGTGTGCGTAACGTGCGTAATAAGTTGAAGAGCGGGGAAGTTTGGGTGAACGAATTGCGCCTGACCGACTTCAATGAAGAAGGTGGGTGGGCGGCCAATGCGAATTTGAATGTTGCGCTTTCCGACTTGGGAACGGTGAATGTGGGCGGACGTATCGAAACGGCCGGCTTTGGTGCTCTTGACCAGTCTTTGAATGAACGCCGGATGGAGGACTTCAAACAGTATAACGTGGCGACCTCTATCGAATTGGGTAAACTGTTTCCGGAAAAGGCGCAAGTCAGTATCCCGTTCTATTATGCTTATTCGAAGGAAACATATGATCCGAAATACAATCCGCTGGATCAGGATGTCAAACTGAAGGATGCTATCGATAAGGCAGAAACAAAGGCTGAGAAGGATTCGATCCGTGATTATTCTCAAGATAGGACGGTTATCAAGAGTGTTTCATTCAATAACGTGCGTGTGAATATCAAGAGTAAGAATCCGATGCCTTATGATCCGGCAAACTTTACACTCGGATATTCGTACAGTATTAATGATAAGAAAAATCCGGAAACGGAATATGAAACGACGAAAGACTATCGTGCTAATTTTGCCTATAGCTATGTGCCTTATGTCAAGCCGATCAAGCCATTCGATAAGTTATTGAAGAAAAACAACGGCTATACGCGCTATGCCAAACAACTGGCGTTTAATGTGGCCCCGTCTATCAACTTCCAGACGGCCATGATGCGTAATTATTACGAAATAAAATTACGCGATCTGACAGGAGCAGCAACAGGTGTCACTAACGATATTCCGGTGACATTCAGCCAGAACTTCTATTGGGACCGTGCTTTCAGTTTGAACTGGGCTTTTACGAATAACCTGAACATAACGTTCAGTTCCGGTACGAATGCCCGTATCGAAGAACCGTATGTGCAGGTGAATAAGGAGCTGAACCCGGACGGTTACCAGTTATGGAAAGATTCCGTGAAGAAGAGCATCGCTGACCTGGGAACCCCGATGAAGTATGACCAGCAGTTTATGGCGACCTGGCAGTTGCCGTTGCAGCTGATCCCGGTTCTGGATTGGACCAATGCTTCTTTGAGCTACAATGCTACTTACAACTGGGATCGTGGAGCGACGGTAAGCGAAGATATCGAGATGGGTAATACGATCAAGAACCAGCGTCAGTTCGATTTGCAGGCGAACTTGAACCTGTTATCTCTCTACAACAAAAACAAATATTTGAAGAAGATCAACCAGAAGTTTAACAATACCCGGACTACGGCTAAAAAAACGGAGAAGAAGAAAAAGCCGAAATTGGAAAAAGAAATTGTCTTGAGTCCGGACAGCGCTACGGTTGTCGAGCATGGTATGTTTACGAAAAAGGTGCAAATCACGGCCAGAAGAACGGACGGGCGTGTCTACAAAGTCAAGTTCAAGCCGATCAATTTCGCACAAGTTAAGATTTTGAACCAAGACACGGTGCGCTTGAAGTTGACGATCATACCGGGACCGGCCCCTACTGAGGATTTTCTTTACAAGGCGGTTGAACACAGTGCCCGCTTTTTGATGATGGTGCGCCGTTTCAATATTCAGTTTACGAACTCTGCCGGTATGATGCTGCCCGGTTTCCGTCCGGAGATCGGTGATATCTTTGGCCAGGGACGGTCTTCATTCGGACTTTCCCCGGGGATCGGTTTTGCGTTCGGTGACGTGCGTCGTAGCTATATAGACGAGGCATATGAAAAAGGCTGGTTGATTACGGATACCGAGAGAGACGTGAATGCCGCAGTCATGACCAGTACGAAAAATCTGAATATACGGGCGAACCTCGAACCGATCACTGGATTGAAGATCGACTTGACGGCTCTTCGCAACGATACGCGTAATACGGAAATACAATTTATGTATGAAGGTATGCCGGAGATTATGGGGGGAAACTTTACCATGACGACAATCGCGCTGGGAAGCGCATTCGGAGGCAGTGGCAATGCTATGAATAACTATTCTTCGAAAGCCTTTGACAAGTTGTTGGCAAACCGCGAGATCATTGCCCAACGTATCGAAAGCAAGTATTCCGGCTTGAAATATCCGGATGTGGGCTTTATCCATGATAAAGGCTTGGGAGGAATGCCTTATAATCCGGGAACAGATAATGTGAACGGCGTCAACCGGAATTCGGCGGATGTCCTGATTCCTGCATTTCTGGCCGCTTATACCGGTAAGGACCCGAAGAAGGTAGGCTTGACGGCTTTCCCTTCGTTGAAGAGCATGTTGCCTAACTGGCGCGTTACTTACGACGGCTTGATCAAGATTCCGGCTGTCAAGAAATATTTCAAGAGCTTGACGTTGAGTCACCAGTACCGTTGTTCTTATTCGGTAGGTGCTTTCACATCCTTCTTGAATTGGGTGGATGCCGGGCAGGACGGACTGGGATATATCCAGTCGATTCTGAACGATAACCCGACACCATCGTCTCCTTATTCGATTTCGTCTGTCAGCCTTACCGAAGCGTTTAGTCCTTTGTTGGGTGCAGATGCGACGCTGTTGAATAACGTGACGGTTCGGGCGGACTATTCGACTACCCGCAATTTAAGCCTGAACACGACATCCTACCAATTGGTCGAAGCACTTTCCAAGAAAGTGACGATCGGTTTGGGTTACAAATATGCCGAGTTCAACAAGGTTTTGAAGATGAAGAAAACGCGTGATTTCAGCAATGACCTCACCGTTCGCCTCGATTTCTCGTTCAACAAGATGCAGTCGTTGATTCGTAAAATCGACACTCAACTGACGCAGGCTACTAGCGGTAACATCGCAAAGACAATCTCCTTCTCGGCTGATTACGGTTTGAGCCGTGCGTTGACGGTCCGTGCATTCTATGATATTCAGATCAATGAACCGTTGATATCGAGTGCATCCTATCCGACTTCAAACTCAAACTACGGTATCAGTTTGCGGTTCTCTCTTGCACAATAATCCAGTTTCTCTATCACTCTATCACACTTTGTTTTGCAAGCATTGACAAACATGGTGTGCAAGGAGTGATACATACCGGATTCCTGTATCACACTTGTATCACTACCTGCCGTTGAAACGGGTAGCCGGTAGTGTTTACAAAAACGCAGGGAACCGTGCCGATATACATCTGTGTGGAGATAGTTCCCTCAACATAAAGGTCCTTTTTTACTAAAACAAGTAGGAAAAGAACGAAAAGCAAGCAGAAAAGTTTGGAAACATGCCCATCTTCTGCCTTTCTACACCCGGATGTTACCGCTCTCCACACCCGGATGTCCGGAACTCGTACTTCTTACCAATCAATCTTTTGAATACCTTTGCTTTGGAGGAAAGTATTCGCCTTGCTGAAGTGTTTACAGCCGAAGAAACCATGGTCAGCAGAGCGTGGAGACGGATGCACGGTTGTCAGCACCAAGTGTTTATGGGTGTCGATAAGGGAGATCTTCTCTTTTGCATAACTTCCCCACAGCATGAATACCAGATTCTCACGTCCATCGCTCAATTTCTTTATCACTGCATCTGTAAAAGTTTCCCATCCCATATTCCGATGTGAGCCGGTTTCGTGAGCCCGTACAGTCAGGACCGAGTTCATAGGAAACACGCTTTGCTCTACCCAACGGTCCAGATTGCCGGATGTGGGGATCGGTTTGCCTAAGTCTTGGTGTATTTCTTTGAATATGTTGGCCAGTGATCCAGGAATGGGAACTCCTTGCGGGACGGAGAAGCAGACTCCGTAATATTGCCCCGGATTGGGATAAGGGTCTTGTCCAAGTATAACAACCTTCACTTTCTCGAATGGACAGGCATTAAAAATATGGAAGATCTGGTGTCCGGGAGGAAGCACATGTGCGCTTCTGTATTCGTTCTTGACAAATGTGACCAACTGCTCAAAGTATGGCTTATCAAATTCTTCCTGAAGGCGTTTTCGCCAGCTTTCTTCTATTTTGACATTCATGGCATAGCATGTTAATTGGGACAATGCAAAAGTATATAATTTACAAGAGATTATCAAGAAGACAACAAAGATACGACGGATATCTTATCCGGATATTGACTTAATTCTACAATAAATGTGTATAGTCACAAACTCCCTGAAAATATTTCAGAATAAACACAAACTTATCTTTCAAAGAGATTCAAATTGTATCTTCTTTTTGAAATAAACAAATAAAAAACTGACAGCCACCGATAAGTTAACTATATTTGTCAGCAGATAAGAAGTTACATGCAAAAAAATGACAAAATAAAACTTAATTCCTACCTGGCTCCCCTTTCCTTTTTATATGGAATTGGGATATGGTTGCGAAATCGACTTTTTGATTGGGGTATTTTACATTCCGAACAATATTCTATTCCTGTGATCTGCATAGGAAATTTATCTGTAGGAGGAACGGGTAAAACTCCCCATACAGAATATATCATACGTTTACTGAAAGATAAATATCGCATTGCAGTATTAAGCCGAGGGTACAAAAGAAAAACATCGGGGTTTATTCTTGCTGATTCTGAAAGTTCCAGTTTGGAGATCGGAGATGAACCTTTTCAAATGAAAAATAAATTTCCGGATATACTTGTCGCTGTCGACGCTAATCGCCGCCGGGGGATTCAAAATCTTTTATCCCTCCCTGAAAAAGACAGACCTGAAGTAATTCTGTTAGATGATGCATATCAACATAGATATGTGCACCCTTCCCTTTCGATCGTGTTGAGTGACTACCATCGTTTATTTTATAATGATAAACTAATGCCTACCGGACACCTGAGAGAACCGATAAGTAATATAAACCGAACAGATATCGTGGTTGTTACTAAATGCGACGAAGATATGAAGCCGATCGATTTTCGTATTATTGAAGAAAATATGAAGTTGCGGGCTCACCAGTTACTTTTTTTTACCAGCATCGTTTATGGAGAAGTCAAACCTGTATTCCCCTCGGAAGCTCGTTTCTTAAACCATAAAAATATTGGAAAAGAAGATGATATATTGTTGATATCAGGTATTGCAGTTCCCACTCCATTTATTCGTGAGGCAGAAAAGTATTCAAATAAAGTGTTGCCGGTCGTTTTTCCTGATCATCATACGTTTAGCAAGTCAGATTTCAAGAAATTGGATGTGATATTCGAAAAGATGACTTCACCTGGAAAATTGATTTTAGTAACAGAAAAAGATGCAGCACGTTTAAAAAACAGTCTTCTTGTTCCGGAAAGTTGGAAGAAATATTTATATTATCTACCGATTGTAATCAGGTTTTACAATGAGCAGAGTTTTAATGAGACAATAAAAAAACATATTATCACATTTCCCAAAAATAATATATTACAAAACAAATATGAGTAACAGGACAGAAATATCAACATTAGGCGAATTCGGTTTGATTCGCCACCTAACTGACAGGATTGAAATAAAGAATAATAGTACGATAAAGGGCGTAGGCGATGATGCGGCAATCCTCTCCTATGAGGATAGACAAGTGCTTGTCACCACCGATCTATTATTGGAAGGTATTCATTTCGACTTGACTTATGTACCTTTAAAACATCTCGGATATAAATCGGCTGTTGTAAATTTCTCCGATATTTATGCCATGAACGGCCAGCCTAAGCAGATCACTGTATCACTTGGTATTTCCAAACGTTTTTCTGTTGAGGATGTAGAAGATTTTTATGCTGGGCTAAAGTTGGCCTGTGATGTGTATGGAGTCGATATTGTCGGAGGAGACACTTCTGCTTCTTTAACAGGGCTTTGTATCAGTATCACTTGTATTGGGGAAGGAGAAAGAGACAAAGTTGTTCTTCGCAGTGGAGCCCAAGAAACGGATTTGATATGTGTTTCCGGGGATTTAGGAGCTGCTTATATGGGATTGCAATTATTAGAACGCGAAAAAAGGATATTTAAAGGTGAAAAAGATTTCACACCGGATTTTACAGGCAAAGAATATCTGTTGGAACGTCAATTGAAGCCGGAAGCTCGTAAAGATATTATAGAGATGCTTCGTCATGCGGGGATTATCCCTACAGCAATGATGGACATATCAGACGGTCTGTCTTCCGAACTTTTGCATATTTCAAAAGAAAGTAATGTCGGATGTCGCGTATATGAAGATAGAATTCCTATCGATTATCAGACGGCTGCAATGGCTGAACAATTTAATATGAATTTGGTAACTGCAGCTTTAAATGGCGGTGAAGACTATGAATTACTTTTCACTGTTCCTCTCACTGATCATGATAAAGTATCTGAAATGAAAGGTGTTAAAGTAATCGGTCATATTACAAAACCCGATCTCGGTAATTACTTGGTAGGTCGTGATGGAGGCGAAGTCGAACTAAAAGCACAAGGCTGGAATTCTTTGGAAGAATAAAAATCAGTAAAAAGTAGCTCTGCCTATTGCAAGACTCAAAAAAGATTCATATCTTTGCACCCGTTAAACAAAACAACGGTGCCATAGCTCAGTTGGTAGAGCAAAGGACTGAAAATCCTTGTGTCCCCGGTT
>OKTL01000861.1_pt1 | contig 14490 bp, 10 predicted proteins | sample 1606211 | NCBI WGS metagenome assembly OKTL01 (sample SAMEA3879538, study PRJEB24766) | human gut metagenome | biome: human-associated habitat; feature: feces | place: USA | collected 1985/1987 | reverse complement strand
ACCATATCCTTGTCGCTGGGCAATAGGGGTAACCGCTATATTCTTCAATTCACAAATTTCCGGACCTTCTTTTGTTACAACACAAACAGCTTTTATCCCGTTATCTTCCAATACAAACAAGTCACCGCGCTCCAAATATCGGTCTACCATTATTTCCTGTTCATCCCCAAGCAATAATAAATCCAGATATTGCTTTTTATTTCTAGATATTTTAACGATGTGATAATCCATAATATTATATTTATAACATTCTTGTCTCTATAGACAGTACAAAATAGCACTATTTTAACGATTCCTGGCATATCGGTAAATAGCAGCCGAAATATCAGAGATGATCTTAGTATTCGTTTCCATATTTTCTTTTGAGTCTTTGACAAATACGGCTACTACGTATCGGTTCCCATCAGGTAGAATTACAAAACCAATGTCATTGATGCCAATGTATTCCCCCCGTTCATTCTTATCGGAAGTTCCTGTCTTATGTCCTATCTTGACTTCACTTTCGGGAAGGGGAGCAGGTAGTCTGTCTTTACCTGTCTCACACTCTATCATAATATGTTTTAGAAAATTTGTATATTCATTTTTCATGGAATCTTGAGTCATAAAAAGTTCCAATAGATTGGCTGCTTCCATTGGTGTTGTCCAGTTTTTGTAACAATCATCCATGTCTTGATGCATCTCATCTTCGGTAGTAGTTATAGAAACATCGTTTATTCCCAATGAATGAATGTATTCATCCACCACGTTTACACCACCTATATAATCGAATAAAATATCACAGGCTACATTGTCACTTAACTGCATTGTATAAGCTAAAAGTTCACTAATCGGAAGTTCCAAATTACCTTGGGGATATTTATCACGCAAAGGGCTGTATGTATCCGGTTTGAAATACCTTTTATCAAGATATAGGGAAGTGGAAAGTGGAATATGCCGTTTTTGCAGGTAATCACATACAGCCAATGCCTGATGAAACTTATAAACGCTCATCATGGGATATTTTTCGGCATTATTTATGGCCAGCGTATCTTCTCCATCCAGTATCAAAGCCACTCCTATAGTTGCTTTCTTATCTTTAATAATATGTCGAATTTCTGTTTTTAATGTTTTCAATGAATCTTGGGATTTATTCTGAACACATCCGCCAGACAACACACACCATATACATATAATAATATATGGACATCCGTTTTTTACTAAAGACTGCAAGATTAACCTTTGGCTCCGTTTTTTTGTTATACGCATTTTCCTGATTTTAATTGTACAAAGATACTGGATTATCAGTCCTTCTCCAAATTTTTCCTTATTTAAAGATTAGCCTTTTATCTTCTTCCGCAAATAACACAGCAGTATTTACCAGTGCCAGATGAGAATAAGCTTGTGGGAAATTACCCAGTTGTTCTTTTGTTTCGAAATCAATATCTTCACTGAACAGACCCAAATGGTTTGAATATTGCAAAATTTCATCGAACAAACAGCGTGCTTCGTCTTTTTCCCCGATGACATAAAGTGCACGGATCAGCCAGAAAGTACAGATGGTAAAGGCCGAAGAAGGACAGCCAAAATCATCATGAGTATTATAACGGTACATCAACCCTTTGTGTAACAGGGATTTCTTGACGGCTTTCACTGTTTTATGATAACGAATATCATCAGCATCTATAAATCCATAAGGTTCCATTAACAGTAAAGAAGAATCCAAATCCAGATTGCCGTATGCTTGTGAAAAACTTTGTATTTCTTCCTTCCAGCCGTTTCTCATAACATCAGCTTTAATTGCATCAGCTTCTTCTTCCCAACGTCGGCTATTCTCATATTTATTCAGAATACGAGCTATGCGGGCTCCTCTGTCCAAAGCAACCCAACACATCACTTTGGACGAAACGAAATGCTGTCCTTCACCCCGTATCTCCCAAATTCCTTTATCAGGCTTTCTCCAATCTTCCACCACAGTCATCATAATGCTTTTCACCATTTCCCACATATCTTCTATTTCATCCAATGTACCTGGCATCAACCGGTAATATTGGTAAATCAAATCCATCAAATAGCCGAACGAATCATTCTGCCTTTGATGATAAGCATCATTGCCGATACGCACCGGTTTGGAGTTTTTATATCCTGAAAGATGGTCGAGTATAACTTCAGTCAATTTCCTTTCCCCACGAATGCCATACATTATTTGATAAGTGTCATGCTCGGCAACAAAAGTAGATTGTATGAATTTCATGAATTTGCGGGCTGCATCGGCATGACCTATTTTGAAAAGGGTCTCTATGGACATGGAGGCATCTCGCAACCAACAAAAACGGTAATCCCAATTGCGTACTTCTCCCACAGCTTCGGGCAGGCTGGTAGTAAGAGAGGCTAATACCGCGCCATTATAAAAGGACATCATCTTCAGGGTGAGTAAGCTACGCTCTATTATATCGTTGTAAATAGTGAACTTTCTTGTACGATCCGTCCAGTTCAACCAATAAACCAACGTGCGGCAATACTCCAGTTTCTCACGCTCTATATCAACAGGAATCACCTTTTCATTGTATGAAAGAAGAAAAAATTCATCTTTCTCTAATATAAATTCCTGATGGTTTACAATACCTTGCAACGGCAAAGAGGAATACAGATATTGTCTGTCCTTGTTGTTAGAAGAAGAATAGGTTTCAATATACCGGGAAGTTACATTAAAAAACGCTTTTCCACGAGCATAATCGGGAGCCGGATGGTAATTGACTTTAATGCGAGGACGACCTTTAATCCAGCGGATATAACGATAGACCTCAGCTGGACGATAATATTCCTTATTATCATATAACTCATAACAAGGCATAAAGTCGACTACCGCAAATTCGTCTTGTTCTGACACAAAAGTAGTGGAAAGAATATTGGTATGGGGAACATACGATTGGATGGTGTGATAGTCTTCTGAAACTTCAAAACCAAAAGTCCCGCCTTTTTCACGATCTAGAAGAGCTGCAAAAATAGAAGGTGAATCAAAATTTGGAAAACATAGCCATTCAATACTTCCTTTTTCGGAAATCAGTGCGGCTGTGCAGCAATTACCGATTACACCGTAATTCAAATTATCCATGGTTATTTTTTTTGTAATGTTAGTGGTTTATTATCCGTTTAAAAAAATCTATAGCCGATGATAACTGCCCTTTCAAACCACTTTTCAAGGCTGCTTTCACCATGCCTTCATCTGTCAGCCGTTGTAAAAACGGCAAGGTGTCTGTCTGTACGGGCAGATTGTAACGTGCACTCTCGGATGCTGTACCAATCTTTACAGTCACAGCAGTAACAGGTACGGCTTTAAACATATCATCATCCGTGGTATCATCTCCCATTGCCAGGATAAAATCATATCGGGTGGCAAGCAAAAGCCTGTTTACTTCTGAACCTTTGGTAAATTCGGGAGATTTTATTTCTATTACCTTATTACCCTGCATGATTTGCAAATTCTGTTTCAAGCAAATAGATATCAAGGAATTGACCAACTGTTGCGCACGTAATCTGCCCAACCATGCATCGGCCTCACGATAATGCCAGGCAAGTGCCGTTTCTTTGACTTCAAGATGGGAGCGAGGAGTCTTGCTGACAAATAATTTTAATATAGAAAGCAATCCGGGGCTCCATTCCTGCCCGTGTACATTCTTGTGCCATACACCATTCTCTTTATAAAAGGCCCCATGTTCGGCTGCAAAGGAAAGAGGCAGTGCACCCAACCACTTCTCTAAAGTAAAATGGTCACGTCCGCTGTTTATTACCACATGATTCAAGGGGTCGGCGGTCAGTTTCTGCAATGTATCCAGCAATTGTGGAGTAGGAGAGGCATCTTCCGGCCTTTTCTGAAAAGGGACCAGTGTCCCGTCATAATCCAACAAAATCAAACGCTTTTTAGCATGTAAGTATTGATGCTGAATTTCCTGCATATTCTGTGATCCTATCTTCTTAAAAAGCATGGTTTTGTTTTTGTGTGCCACTTCCTGCCATTCATTTACAAAATCGGCAGCCCATTTATTGACAGTCTGTACGGATACAATAGACTGCATACGGTGCATCCGTTCTTGCTGTTCTTCAAACGGCATTTCCAATGCCCGGCAAATGGCATTTTCTATCTGCTCCGTATCATTGGGATTAACCAGCAAGGCGTCGGTCAGTTCCACAGCGGCACCAGCCATTTCACTTAAAACCAATACACCAGGATTGTCTTGCTTGACAGCAACATACTCTTTGGCAACCAAGTTCATTCCGTCACGCAAAGGAGTTACTAATGCAATATCAGCTATAAAATACATAGCAGCCAATTCTTCGAATGAAAAACCATGATAAAAATAGCAGACCGGAGTCCAGTTCATTGTAGAATATCGTCCGTTGATAGAACCTATTTCCTCGTCAATCCGGGTTTTCAATTCGGCATAACTGCCTACATGATCACGTGAAGGAACTATGACCATAGCCAGTGTTACCTTGCCATGATATTCGGGATGGTGTTCCAAAAAAGAGGCAAATCCATAAAGGCGGTGCAAAATACCTTTACTATAATCCAAACGGTCTACCGATAGGATAAGTTTATGTTTGCCAAACAAGAGACGGGTTCGTTCTATAGCCTTCCAAACATTTTTTTGTTGTGACACATTGTGGTAAAGGTCATAATTTATCCCCATCGGAAGTGCATCAACGCGCACAATGCGACTGCCTATCCGGGTTTCATCCAAACTGAAATCTATATGGAGTACCCGTTCGGCCGCACTGATGAAATGACGCATATAGTCATGTGTATGAAATGCGATAAAATCGGCTCCTAACAATCCTTTCAGTATTTCGGCACGTTCAGGTAGAATTCGGAATAACTCATAAGATGGAAACGGAATATGATGGAAATAACCGATATGCAACTGGGGAAGCTCTTGGCGAAGCATTTCCGGAAGTAACATCAACTGATAATCTTGTACCCAGACCCAATCATCCGGTTCCACAAGGCGGATAATTTCCCGACAAAACAAAGCGTTAACCTCTTGGTAAGATTGCCAGAAACTTTTTCTATATAATGTATAGGCAAAGAAATAGTGACATAAAGGCCACAGGGTACTGTTACTGTATCCCTCATAATAGTTCTTATATTGCTCATCGGATAAAAATATGGGATGGAGATTCATTTCCTCCAACCGGTGACAGATATCCTGTTTTTCTTCCTCTTTGTCTGTACAGATTCCGGGCCACCCCACCCAATGTTTCTCGTAATTGCTCTGTAGGGAATTTAGTCCCGTTGTCAGACCTCCTTCACTACGTGAGAAAACAAAGGTATCTTTTTCTGCGACAGCCTTCACGGGCAGTCTGTTTGATATGATATACAATTTCATTTTTATATAATTCTTTTTTTCAATTAGATAGCTGAAAGATAAAAGTGCAATTTTTGTAATGGCATCGATTTTGATTTATATGGAGTATAACGCTATCAACTTATAGAAAAGGTAGCGAGCAAACAATAAGAAACAACTGATTAACAAACTAATAAAGATGAAACTAGTAAAAACATAGCTTTCCAATATGGAAATTTGCCTGTTAAAATGAAAAAGAAACTCCAAAAGAATAAAATGCAATACAAAAATGAAAGTATATAATTTAGAAAATATTAAATCTGCCACCGAACTGAAACATTGGACTGAAGTAATTAACATGAACGAACGTTCTATTATAGTGCTCGACACTTTTACCAGCATTGCCCAAAAGCTGCAAGCTGTTTCTATTTCTTTATTCCATGTCGATATCGAAGAGGTTATGAGTCAATTGCAGGATTTTGAGAATGATTGTAGAAATTGGCTGGACAATCTTCTTTCCTCCGAAATACAGAAAGCAGAAGCTGCCAAAGAAATAAAAGTACACATCGATCAAATTTCCCGTTTATGTAATGAAAATCTGAACATCATTGACGATCATGAGATCATGGCTCACGGAGCAATGATATCCTCTCTTATTCTGTCACATTATTTAGAAGAATGTACAAAAAAGAACTTCATCTTGAACTCATGTCATTTCATGCGACTAGGGCTTGATCGAAAACCGGATATAAAGTATGTGAAAAAGAATGTAGAAGAACTGATGAAAGACTGTCCCGATGTTCACATTCTTATTACCCAAAGCCGTTTGTGTAAAAATGTATATGATGAAGTGGATTTCTTCCCACACATAGGAAATGAGTATTATGCCACTGTTATCGGGGCTGTATTCCATGCGGATGAAATTATAACATCCTTACATTCTGATGAAATTTGTTTCCGAGGTATGGAACATACTCGAACTCTTACATACGGTGAAGCCGAGAATTTTATTGATAGCGGCATTGCATTGCTTCATCCGGAATGTATTCCGCTGGCGCGCACCGCCGGTATGGCTATTGTATTGATAAAAACACCGAAAGATACATTACGAATATCATCAGAAAAAACAGGAACAAAAGTAAAAGCTGCTGTTTCACGCAGAGGTGTGGTCTTTGTCAAACTTCGTTCGTTGGGGATTCTTACTTCTTATCTATTTATTGGAAAAGTATTTGATGTGTTCGAGAAATATAAGGTTCCTGTCTATTTAGCGACTTCCTCTAATGTAAGTGTTTCATTGGCTGTGAAATGTAGCAACGACACATTACGCCTGATATATCGTGAATTACATAAGTATGCGGAAATAGGAATGGAAACAGAAATGTCTGTGGTCAGCGTTATTGGAGATCTAAATTGGGAAAAGCATACAGGGTTGGAAGCCAGAATTATAGAAACACTGAAAGAAATGCCGGTATGCATGATTTCATACGGTAGCAGCACTCACAATCTTTCAGTACTGGTACGGGAACAAGATAGAGAAAAGGCATTAGTGACACTGTGCAAAGCCTTTCTAGATATTCCATCAGAAAAATTTGATGTACTAAAACAAACTCAATTACAAGACTCTTTTGTTATGTGACCTTCCTGAGTAAACAGAAGCAACAATTCGTCCGACAAGGTATTTGTTGCTTTTGTTTTTGATTAAATAAAACATTATTTTATCCTTACAGCGATTTGTACTTTATTGCCAATTCTATCACCTAAATTGTTATCCATACAAAAATCTGACTTATGAATTTAATAGAATTCTTTCCCTTATAAACAAAAATAGACATATAGTTGATTATCAGTCCTGAATAACCTTTTAAAATAGTTGCTGTTATCCATTCTTAACTTTAGCACAGAACAGGAAATAATAAAATGGATTTAAAGCAAACAAAGAACATCTCTGTTAAAATACTTTTTGTAATTCTGGAAGACTTTTATAATCTCCTTAGACATAGGAGATTCGGGATAAAGGCAAAAAATGAGGTAATGATTTGGCAACCGTATCTATTTCTGCGCTTTGCTGTGAGTTGCTTTCATTGTCACTCGTCTTAGGACAAAGGTAGCAATAAAAATTGGAATACCTCGAATTGTGAGAAGACTTTTTTGCTTCATTTGAAAGTCTTCTCAACCTTTATCCCATATTCCTCAATCTTGGCGTACAGTGTTGACCTGCTGATGGCGAGAAGTCTGGCGGCAAGTATCTTGTTGCCGTTTGCCTGTTTCAACGCCCGTATGATTCGCTCCTTTTCCTCTTCCGCTGTCCGTAAGGCGAAACTAACCGTGGAAGAAGATACGGATTCGTAACTTAGTTCCAAGTCTGTATCGGTTATCGTATCGCTTTCCGTATGTAGGACTGCCGTGAATATCTTTTGCTTCAATTCACGAACATTGCCCGACCATGTGTGAGTAAGCAGGGCTTTACGGGCGGAAGCGTCAAAACCTCTGACGTTCCGTCCAAGTTCGTCATTGGCTATCTCACGGAAGAAATCAGCCAACGGCATGATGTCCTCCTGACAGTCACGCAACGGAGGTATGGCAATTACATATTCCTGTAATCTGTACAACAAGTCCTGCCGGAAACGCTTTTCCTTGACGGCATCATGCAGGTTCTCGTTGGTAGCAGCGACTATCCGCACGTTGGCGGTCTTTTCACCCTTTGCACCGACAGGACGGTATCTTCTTTCCTGTATGGCACGAAGGAGCATCTGTTGCATTTCCATAGTCAGGTTACCCACCTCGTCAAGAAACAGCGTACCGCCCTCGGCTTCCTGAAAATATCCGGTTCTGTTGCAGTCCGCACCCGTGAACGCTCCCTTGACATGACCGAAAAAAGCGGATGGGGCAAGTGCAGGAGCAAGTGAACCGCAATCCACCGCCACGAAAGGTTTGTCGGAAAAGCAGCTTTGGGTATGGATGTCTTGGGCGATATGCTCCTTGCCCGTGCCGTTCTCGCCCAATATCAGCACGCTCATCCGGGTGGGTGCAACAAGGTGTACCCGTTTCTTGATGTTGCGGTACGCTTCCCCCCTGCCGTATGAATATCGGCACTTGGCGTTGCCTTTTCTGTTCACGTTCCTTGATAATGGAATGGAGAAGCGAAATGAGTTTGTCCTCCACCAATTGTTTGGGGATATAGTCCAGCGAACCGAGTTTCATGCTCTCCACTGCGGTATGCACTTCGGCGTAATCGGTCATGATAATGAACGCCTGCCGTTTGTCATTGACACGCATCCATTTCAATAGTTCGATGCTTTCCCCGTCAGGCAGACGCAGGTCGGCAAGGACTATATCGTCATTGTCTGCCTTTATTAAAGCCTTCCTTGCAGATGACAGGTGATATATTTGTTCCGTCTTGAAGCCATTATTAGCCAATAGTTTGCAAACAAAAGTATTATATACGGGATTGTCCTCCACCACTATTATTTTCATTTTATCCATTATCGCACTTTCTCCTTTCTTCCTTAGCCAGTTTAATAATCATATCTCCTTTTTTCAATACGACTTTAATCGCCTGTTGCAGTTCTGTGTCTGAACCTTCCAATTGTATGCAGTTGTATAAGTGCCATAAGGAATTGTCGGCACGGATAACTGCCCACGAACTACGCAGACGGTGTGACAAATCCGCCAATGCCTTTCTGTCAAGGTTTGCTCCAGCCTTGTCTAACTCCTGCATGTCTTTTTCCGTTTCGGCAATCAGCCTGTCAAGCATCGCTCCGCTGTCACCATAAGCCAACAGGGATTTCAAATCGGGTAAATCATCATCAGGCTTCGTTTTCAGTGCATTTTCTGTGGAATTAATCAGTTCCTCCAAAGTAAATGGCTTGAACAGGCATCCGGCAAATCCTCGTTCTATAAGTTCCAACACATCGCAACTGCCGGAAGCGGTAGCCACTATTACGGGAATCTCCCTTGCATTACCGATATTTGAAGAACGCAACAGTTCCAGCACCTCGTAGCCGTTTATTTCCGGCATCTTCATGTCGGTAACAAGCAGGTCATAATTGCGCTTGCGCATGGCTTCCGTCATGTCACCCACGTTGTCGAAGGTATCGCAACAGACACCTGCATGGGCATACATTTCCTTTATCATGGAAAGCAGAGTTTCATTATCATCAAGAACCAAGACGGTGCATGGTTTTAAGATATGGCGGTCAGTCATGCCCTTTGGTTTTTCTTCCAAGACTGTATCGGCAACGGACATCGGCAGTCTGACCGTGAAACGGCTGCCTTTTCCTTTCTCGCTTTGTACGTCTATCGTGCCTTTCAGTATATCTACAATACGTTTCACTACAGACAATCCAAGTCCGAAGCCGTCCTGTGCAGTGGCATTGGACAGTCTTTCAAATGCGGTAAAAATCCGCTGTTGTTCATCTTCGGTCATGCCTGTACCAGTATCTTCAACGATAAGCGTCAGTGTCCCGTTGTTATAGTCGGTCGTCATGGAAACACCTCCGTTTTCCGTGAATTTGATTGCATTGGAAAGTAGGTTGTTCCCGATTTGCAGGATGCGGTTCTTATCACCCATCAGCACAATATCCGCATTGTTTTCAATGACCAAACACAAGTTCTTGTTTTCAGCCATATTCTGAAATTCGACTTTCAATGTATGGGCAATGTCTTCCAATCTGAACGGAATGGAAACAAGCCGTTCCTTGCCGTTATCCAGCCGGAAGAAATCCAGCAACGAGTTGAGCAAGGCAAGCATCCGCTGGGAGGACAGACGGATATGTTCCGAATATCGGTCTATCTTCGTTTCAGTGTTATTTTTCTGTATCAGTTCGGCATACCCGTGAATTGCGGTAAGTGGTGTACGCAGTTCATGGGTAATAGTGTGCATGGCTTTCTTGCGTGAATCTATCAGTTGCTTATTTTGATTGACTGATTCCGTTAGTTGGGAAATTAAGTCCTCCGTTTCACATTTATATCGCTTAATACGTTTGCTGTCATGGCGTATGATGATATAGGAAACGACCAACAAAAAAAGAATGAATCCTATCAAACCGCCTATCTGCATAAATGACTTTTCACGCATGGCAACTATTTCGTCTTCCCGTCCTTGCAGGTCAGCTTGTACCTTATCTTCTATTTGGCGGATTAGCCCCCTCAACAGTCTGTTAAGTTCTGCATTACGAACCGCAAGACTGTCGGCTTGCAACAACAATTGACGGCTTTTTGCTTTCTGTTCGCTGATTATATTTCTATTGAGCGAATGAAGCATGGAAGTTGTTGCCGTTGGCTTCGCTTCTTCTTTCTTGCCGAAGATACCCAAGAACCCTTTTCGTTTCGGCTTCTTGGGCTGTTCCTGTACAATTTTCTGCACAATGACAGGTACTTGATTGGCTATCTTCTTGTTAATAGATTGTTGTTCATCCATTAACCGGACAATCTGATACATCTGTCGTTCTTTATCCTCTAAAAGATAGCGTGCACTATCAATACGTTCAACTGGGTAGGTATTCTTGAAATGACACAGTACACTATCCAATGCTATGCGTTGGATAGTATAATTTTCCAAATCTGATTCGTCCCAATCCAATACAGTTTCACCTAACAAAGAAAATTCTATCAAACGAATATGTATGTCATTTATTTCTTTTCGGAGTTTATTAATACTCTGTTTTTTGAATTCTAACTCCGCTAATTCATACCACTCATTAAACCATATGTATCCGATACTTCCTATGATTAATGCGATAAGGATATACCCAAAAGTTATTGTAATGCGAATCGCTTTCATTTTAGCAATATGATTTTTTTGCAACTAAGCACCGCATAACAATAATACTTGGTAGCCAGTTTACTCGTTTAAAGTCATTTCTTTGATTCTTGTTTAGCCGCTTCCCAACCAATAATGGCCGTCTTGCGGATTTCTCCCCAATGATAGTTCCCAATGTCTCCCGTTGCACGGATAACGCGATGGCATGGAATGAGAAACGCCACCGGATTCTCGCCCACGGCCGTTCCAACCGCACGGCAGGCTCGCGGGTTTTCGATGCTTGCCGCAATGTCGCCGTAGGTGGTCATTCCTCCCATCGGAATTTTCAACAACGCCTCCCATACTTTCATTTGAAAATCAGTGCCTTTCAGATGCAGCTTTATTTCACTGAGCCTGCTCCAGTCCTGTGTGAAAATAAACAAGGCGTTTTGCTGTATGTTGTCGAGCGTCTGCCTGAATCTGGCGCGTGGGAATTTTCGTTGCAGTGAACTGAATGTTTCCATCCGGTCGTCGGCAAACTCCATGCTGCATATCCCTTTGGGGGTTGAGGCAATCAATATGTCACCGAAAGGTGTTGCTGCAAAACTGTAATTGATAAAAAGGTTCTCTCCTCCGTTCTTGTATTCCCCCGGTGTCATTCCCTCGATAGTGACAAATAAATCGTGCAGTCGTCCTGTGCCGGACAATCCCACTTCCTGAGCCGTGTCGAAAAGCGATGCGTGTGTCTGTTGCAGGATGCGTTTGGCATATTCAACATTAAGATATTGAAGAAAGTGTTTCGGTGTAATTCCTGCCCACTCCTTGAATATCCGTTGAAAATGAAACGGGCTCATATTCACAGCCTCGGCTATGGCTTCCAACCCCGGTTGCTCCTTTCGGTTATCCCTTATGAAGCGGATGGCTTCGGCTATACGGGCATAGTTTATTTCGTTCTGCGATTCTTTCATCTCTATGGCATTTACAGAACACCCTCCAATTCCAATAATAACCGTTTGGCATCCAATCCACCTCCGTAGCCTGTCAGTGAACTATCGCTGCCGATGACACGGTGGCAGGGAGCAAAAACCGAAATCGAATTAGCTCCATTGGCGTTGGCAACCGCACGGACTGCTTTCGGCAAACCGATTTGCCTTGCCATTTCTCCGTATGAAATCGTCTTTCCGAAAGGTATGCTCAACAAGAAGTTCCACACCTTTTTCTGAAAATCCGTACCCACAAACAGCAACGGCACATCGAATGCCTTGCGCTCTCCGGCAAAGAACTCGTCAAGCTGCCGTTCCGCCTTCTCGATGACCTCTGATGTTCCTTCCTCGAACTCGGCTCTCAGTATTCGTTTCAGTCGTCTGTCCACATGGTCGCGGTGTTTCTCCACCTGCCAGTCGCACAGACAGAGCTTGTCGCCAAACGAACCGAGCATCAATATTCCGCATGGCGATTTATAACGTTTTATCTTAATGATATTCTTCTCTTTAATTGCTTTCATACATATTTTACACGGTCTGTAACCTTTCCTTAAGGCATCATCTACATTATCGAACAACTCTATGTTTTTCAACAACGGTATTTTGGCACTGCATGAAGGCTTGCACACAATGCCTGTAGATTTTACTCCATACCAAAAAACTCCGTCGTAACGACCGTCACGGTTGAGAATTGCCTGTATTTTTTCTTTTTCTTCCATCGTTTTTCTGTTTAGGGGCATAATCTTTCAGCCCATCCACCGCTCCGGCTGACACTGCCCAAAGATAAATGCAGGCAACGCTACCATAAGGGGAATAGCGACGGCGGTACTTCTCGAACAAGGCACGGGTAATCTTGCGGTGATGATACAACATTCTCAATCCACGCTGCACTGCCAAGTCGCCGAAACTTAAAATGTCGGGACGTTGCAGTGAGTGGAGCATCAGCATTTCCGCTGTCCATACACCGATGCCGTCCAATTCCGACAACTTGGCGCAAACTTCGTTGTCGCTCATCGCTCGAAGTACTTTGATGTCAAATTCACCCGATACAATTTTCTGCGCTACCGCCCGTATGTAATCCACCTTTTTGAACGTGATACCGAATGCCTGCAATTTTTCGGGCGAAAGATCGAGAATTTTATTAGGTGTGACCTCACCAAAGGCATCAATCATTTTGCGCCAGATTGTTTCGTGTGCCTTAGTTGAGATTTGCTGCCCCACGATTGAATGGACAAGCGCGGTGAAAAGGTCGGGGATTACCCGCCTTTGCACCATACCCACCTTGTCAATCACATCTGCAAGTCGCTTGTCTTTGCCTTTCAGATAGGCAATTTCCTTTTCTCCGTATGGGAAATATTGCTCCATACGTTACTTCACACCAAGATATTCGTTGGAATCAGCAGGAGCCTCAATCCTCTCCCAATTGGTGTATTCACGCACAATTTCACCAACAGAGATACGATAACAGTCAAAAAGGTTATCGTGTCCAGCCTTTTGGCTCTGACGGTGGTTTATTTGGTTACGCCATCCTGCTGCAGCTTCTTCGCTCTCCCAAAAGGATAATGATAGAAACTTGCCTTCATTGTTCACGCTGGCGAACCGTTCCACACTGATAAATCCCGGCATCTGCTGCAATTCCTCTTTCAAGGCTGCGCCCATCTTAAAATAGTCCGCTTTTCCTTCCACCGTGGGAGTTACCTCGAAAATGACAGCAACCTTCTTTTTACCGTGTCCGGTCAAGGCATTCAATTCGTCAATGGTCATGGAATCGTTATAGATTCCGGCACATACCGTATAACGCATTCCCGGAATCGGATAGATATATGAAACCTTGCGTACACCTTCTTTCATTCCCGGTTTCGGCCAAATAAATTCAATCCAACCTCCGCCACGCATAGCCACTTCGCACAATTCCACACCATAACGTTTGCCTGCCCAATCAAGGTGTTCTTTGATATTACCTCCAGTACGTTCAGGGAAACGCGGATTTGAAACTACAAGGCTTTTATCCACATCAATAATGAAGAGATAAGCATCCCTGTCGTTAAACTCTGACTTAGGGTCGGAAAGCACATCAAGAGCCTCGCTCCCTTTTTCTTTTAACAAATCCACAGCCTTATGCACATTGGCAATGACAGACTGCGGTGTTTCTTCTGTTCTTTTGTTCATATTCTGAGAAAATGATTTGGTTGTTCCAGCTACAAACATAGCCAACAACATGATAATTAATTTTTTATTCATGATGCGATATATGTTTTTTTGTTTCTGGATGCAAAATTACAACAACCATTTTTCTTTAACGACCCGAAAATTGCTATTTTTGTGTGAACGTTGTGTAGTCTCTTGTTATGTTTACCAAGCGTTCAAATGTATTCTATCCTCAGAATTGATTTCTTTTTGCTTAGGTAGGAACGCATTTTCTTTCGGATACCCCATAGTGAGCAGG
>OKTL01000860.1_pt1 | contig 14494 bp, 18 predicted proteins | sample 1606211 | NCBI WGS metagenome assembly OKTL01 (sample SAMEA3879538, study PRJEB24766) | human gut metagenome | biome: human-associated habitat; feature: feces | place: USA | collected 1985/1987 | reverse complement strand
TCGGCGACGATTACAAAGCGTCGACTGTCGGTCTCGGCCTCAGCTACAGCTGGTAAGGAAAGCTAAATCCCCTTTCTCACACGGGAAGGGGGATTTTTATGTTTAAAGCCTGTTATATGAGGCAGGTAATAAGATTTAAGGATTTTTACTTATAAAAGCCGGAGGATAAAACATCTGGAGTGGTTTGGTTCGGTCTCGCAAAATTCATGCACCTCTCCCAACCGCTCCAAATATCCATTATCCGGCTTTTAAGCCTTGAGCATCACTTCCGGTGCTTCAATCCCCAGCAAATACAACAGCTGAACCAAAACATCCCGGGTTAATTTGGCCAGCGCCAGACGCGAGGCAGCAATTTGCGGCGTTTCGGCGCCGATGATCGGCGAGGTGTTGTAAAAGCTGCTGAAGACTTGTGCCAAATTATAAGCGTAATCGGAAATGATGCTCGGTTCTTTGTCGCTTTCGGCACGGAAAACAACGTTGTTGAGCTGAGTCAACTTCAGGGCCAACTGACGTTCTTCGGGGTTGGTGATGATGACCGCACCGGGCGTCAGATCCTGATTTTTACGCATAATCGAATTAATTCGTGCCACCGCATATTGAATATAAGGACCGGTTTTGCCGTCAAAGTTGGCAAAATCGTCCAACTCGAAAATATACCCGGAAGCAATATTGTTTTTCAGATCCTGAAACTTGATCGCGCCGACGGCAATCTGGGAAACCAGGCAGTCAATATATTCTTGAGTAATTCCCTTGCTTTCATCCGGCGCCGGCATCGATTCGGCTACTTTGTCCTTTGACATTTTAATCATATCGCACAAATTCATCACGCCGCCGTCGCGGGTTTTAAAAGGCTTGCCGTCAGCGCCGTTAACAGTGCCGAAACCGATATGCTGCATTTTAACACCGGGCGCAATGCCCAGTTTTTCTACCGTCTCAAACACCTGTTCAAAATGTAATGCCTGACGTTTGTCAACAAAATAAATGATTTCGTCGGCTTTCAGATCATCTGCCCGCATTTTAATAGTGGCAATGTCGGTGGCCTGATAAGTAAAACCGCCGTCCGATTTTTCGATGATGACCGGTGGCTTGGGCTTGTTTTCTTCATCCAAACGGATGATGTAAGCACCATCATCATATTCCAGTACCCCTTTCTGCTCGGCAATTTTTTTAACTTCAAAGCAAACCTCATGGGCATCGCTTTCGCCCAGCCACAAATCGAAATGAACGCCGAGTTCGCGGTAATTTTCTTTCACCGCATCCACCGACACTTTGCGGATGTGCTGCCATGCCTTGCGATACACCGGATCGCCGTCCTGAAACTTGGCGGTAATCACGCGGGCATTTTCCTTAGCCGCTTCGTCTTCTTTGCAATGGAGGTTGGCTTGCTTATAAAAACGGGTAATTTGTGCAATATCATAAGTTTCCATTTTATCCAGGCTGCCGTCCTGGGAAATGACCTCGGCCAAAATCATGCCGATCGGCGTTCCCCAGTCCCCAAAGTGAACATCCGAAATCGGTTTGTTGCCGACAAATTCTTCGATTCGCCGCATCGATTCGCCGATCACGCCCGAACGCAAATGCCCGACATGCATTTCCTTGGCCACATTCGGACCACCGTAATCCAACACCACCGTTTTTGGCTGGCTGACTTTGGTACAGCCGAAACGCCCGTCAGCCCTCATATGATCCAAAACGCCGCTCAAAAAGCCGTTGTTAAGGGAAATATTCAAAAACCCCGGACCGTCCACCGAAACCTTGGCAAAATCAGGATCTTCCCGCTGTTTCTCGGCAATCGCTTCCGCAATCTGGCGCGGATTTTTCTTCTCGACCTTGGCCAGCGCCAACGCACCGTTACACTGAAAATCGCTCAGATCGGGACGATCGGAAGCTTTTACCGTCGCATAGCGTGCATCCAGCCGCAGTTCATTAAATATTTTTACCAGTTTTTGATTTATAATTTCATCCAACACATAACTCATTGATCAGTTCTTTCCGCTTTTTTTAACACATTTAAATTGATATGCCGCCGGGGTTAAAATCCGGCAGGTAAAAAACGACTGCTTTTCCGGTTCGGCATAATCGCCGGCCTCTTGCCGGACACACTCCTGATCCGCCATTTTCTGCAGTTCGTCAAAATCGCTCACCCATCCGTTGTAACAGATAACCGGCCGGTCAGGCTTTGACATCCCGACATACAGACGCCCCGCAGGCGCGCCGGCATTGCGCCGCCGGTCGACAAACGGCTGCACCCACGAGCATCCGGCCAGAACAATCAGCATCAGGGCGCATATCGGCAATTTTATCCTAGACAATTTTCAAATCTCCATTACATTAGGGACAGCATCGAAATTTAATTTATATATGAAGAAGTTAAAAATGCAAAGTCAAAATGAATATATCGGCGATGACAAAATGCAAAAAATGTTGCAACACTATCTTTGCCCGTTGCCGCTCGACACCGTCAAAATGCGTTTTGCCGGCGCCATATGCAGTCCTAACCTTGAGCTGCGCCCTTCCGACGTTATCTCTTCTTTGTGGCCGCAAAACCAAGAACCCCGGTTGCAAACAAAAGAAGAAGCGGAATTGTTTTTCAAATTTTTTATGGGATTGTGGGATCATATCTTCAATCTGGTGCGCCAGAACGCCGTCTGTCTTCCTGCCCGGCGGGCGGAAAATTCCCGTAACGACTGGGCCGAACTGTGCCTCAGCCGCGCCGAGACTCTGGAACAAGGGTATATTGAGGGCTTTTGGGGCGGACGGAGCGATTTGAAAATTCCTGCCTATCTGGCGGAGCTGATCGATTCCCTCAGCGATCTGGCCGCGCTCTATCTTAAACTGGCAGAACGCCTGCAACAGGAACACAGCATCGAAAATTTGGTTGCAACGGTCAGGAACACCGACAAAATGGTCAACCGTTCAATCGCTTTTATTATTGAAAACACGGTTTTGCCGCGGATGGCACAACCGCAAACACAAAATTAAACTTCAGGAGAAAAAACATGGATTTAATGGAAGGGCTTTTGACCCGACGTTCGGTTCGCAAATATCAGGACAAACCGATTGACAAGGACACTATTCGGGAAATTATCAAAGCCGCCCAATACTCGCCGACCGCACACAACCGCCAGCCATGGGAGTTTTTGGTGGTGGATGACCGTGAAATTTTGGCAAACCTGCGCCACATTCAGCGTTGGACTTCTTTTGCCAAAGACGCCGCCTGCGTCGTTTTTGTTTGCGGCGACATTGACAAATCGTTCAACCGCAACAAAGATGACGAAAAATGGAGTTTTATCGACGTCGACTGCGCGATTGCGACCGAAAACCTGATGCTTGCCGCCTGGGCCAAAGGCATCGGCAGCTGCTATTGCGGCGCCGCGCCGATGCAGAAAGTGGTTGATGCGCTCAAAGAACACCTCAACCTTCCCGACAACATCCGCCCGTTTGCGATTGTACCGATGGGGTATCCGGCCGAAACCCCCAAACAGCCCGAAGACCGTTACAACCCTGATAAAATCCACTGGGGAAAATGGTAAAAACAGCAAACAAAAAAGATCCGGAAAATTTTCCGGATCTTTTTTCAGCCCTCCAAAGACGTCATTTTTCGCAACGCACCAAAATCTGATTGATTGAAAAACAGATTTGGTTATCTTTGGCATAATACTTCTTATAAGGCTTCTGCAGTCCTCTCCAGCCCCCAGCTTCTTCGTCTGCCACAATCTTTGCCAGCCGGCCAAAACAACGACGAAAAACCTGACGGCGTTCCTTGCTGCGGCAGGCATCCAGTTCGTCACGGCAAACTGCGACGGAAATAACGCGAAGTTCTTTCCCGGCATCAATCTCGACATGACGTTCCATATGCAAAGAAGCTTCCAGCCGAAGGAAAAAACCAACCGTATCTTCTTGCTTTTTGACCACCCAGCCTTCTTTTTGCATTTTGCGGCAAAGCTGTTCTCTTTCCTGTGTACTTCTAAAGACACCGCGGAAATTATCCACTTTTTTCAGCATAGCGGAAATAATTTATGAATGATTACTTGACAAAAATGATTTTAAATCAACTCGTCCTAATTGTCAATCGTGAACAAAACAGCCTTCAATAAAAGCGCTTTTGAAGGATTAAGCACAAAGTTTAAAAAAATCTTGAAAAAAACTCAATCGGTGATACATTAAGCAGGAAAAATTTATGCCGGTGCGGGGCATTCCGCACACTAAAATTTTACAAGGAAGGATAATAATATGACAATTCGCGTCGGTATTAACGGGTTTGGACGTATTGGCCGTTTGGTTTTTCGTGCCGCTCAGAAAAGAGATGACATTGAAGTTGTCGGCATCAATGATCTGATTGATGTTGAATATATGGCTTATATGCTCCGCTACGACACCATGCACGGCAAATTTGACGGAACCGTCGAAGTTAAAGACGGCAAACTGGTTGTAAACGGCAAGGCTATTCGTGTTACGGCAGAAAAAAATCCGGCAGACCTCAAATGGGGCGAAATTGGTGCCGATTACGTTGTTGAATCGACCGGTTTGTTCCTCACCAAAGAAAAAGCTCAGGGCCATATCGAAGCCGGTGCCAAATATGTTGTCATGTCTGCACCGAGCAAAGACGACACCCCGATGTTCGTTTGCGGCGTTAACACCGATTCTTATGTTAAAGGAACTCAGTTTGTATCCAACGCTTCCTGCACGACCAACTGTCTGGCACCGATCGCCAAAGTGCTGAACGACGCTTTCGGTATTGAAGACGGTTTGATGACCACTGTTCACGCGACAACCGCTACCCAGAAAACCGTAGACGGTCCGTCGGTTAAAGACTGGAGAGGCGGACGCGCTGCTGCCGGCAATATTATCCCCTCTTCTACCGGTGCGGCCAAAGCCGTCGGTAAAGTTATTCCGTCTCTGAACGGCAAACTGACCGGCATGTCGTTCCGCGTTCCGACTTTGGACGTTTCGGTTGTTGACTTGACAGTTAACCTGAAAAACGGAACCACCTACGAAGATATCTGCAAAGCCATGAAGGCCGCTTCGGAAGGCGAACTCAAAGGCATTCTCGGTTACACCGAAGACGCCGTTGTTTCTTCCGACTTCCTCGGCGATGCCCGCACTTCGATCTTTGATGCCAAAGCCGGCATTCAGCTGACTCCGACTTTTGTCAAGGTCGTCAGCTGGTACGACAACGAATGGGGCTATTCCAACAAGGTTCTCGACCTGATTGCCCACATGGCCAAAGTTAACGGTTAAAACCGATGTTCCCCGTGTTCCTAACCCGCTCCGCTTTTAAACGGCACGGTTAAACACGGGGATTTTTTTTATTGAAAAGACAAAAGGAAATTCTATGACCGAATATAAAACAATAAACGATCTCGGCGACTTGCACGGCAAAGTTGTAATGCTGCGCGCCGATTTGAACGTTCCGATGGACGAAAACTTTCACGTCACCAACACTGCCCGTATTGACCGCACAGTACCGACGATCCGCGAACTGATGGAAAAGGGCGCCAAAGTTGTAATCATCAGCCACTTCGGACGTCCGGAAGGCAAAGGCGATATCAAAAATTCGTTATCCCATATTGTCGGCGACCTTGAAAAAGCGCTGGGCAAAAAAGTTGTCTTTGTCGATGACTGCATCGGCGAAAAAGTTAATGCCGCCGTAAAAGCAATGAGCAATGACGAAGTTTTGTTGCTGGAAAACCTACGTTTTTACAACGAAGAGAAAAAAGGCGACGAAACCTTTGCCAAACAACTGACAGCACCGGCAGACCTGTACGTTTCCGATGCTTTCTCAACCGCTCATCGTGCCCACGCTTCGATGGTTGCCGCCGTTAAACAAAAACCGGCCGCGATGGGACGCCTGATGGAAGAAGAAGTTAAAGCCCTGGACGGCGCTTTGTCCAACCCCGAACGTCCGCTGATGGCAATTGTCGGCGGTTCTAAGGTATCGACCAAGCTCGACCTTCTGAACAATCTGGTTAAAAAAGTCGACAAACTGGTTATCTCGGGCGGCATGGCACACACTTTCATGAAAGCGAGCGGCATTGACACCGTTAACGAACACAATTCGCTGGTCCAAATGGATATGCTGGATACGGCCAAAGAAATCATGGCAACCGCCAAAGCCAACAACTGCGAGATCATTCTGCCGGTGGACGTTGTAATTGCCAAAGAATTCAAGCCCCACGCCGAACACAAAACGGTTGACCTTGAACATATCCCGGCCGAAGGCTGGAGCCTGTTGGATGTCGGCGAAAAAACAATTGCCCAGATCAATACCAAACTGGATGAGTCAAAAACCCTGGTTTGGAACGGACCTCTCGGCGTGTTTGAGATGAAACCGTTTGACAACGCCACCAACAAAGTGGCCGAACACGCTGCCGAACTGACTCAGGCTGGCAGACTGATGAGTGTTGCCGGCGGCGGCGACACCGTTTCGGCACTGGAAAATGCCGGCGTGGCAGACAAATTTTCATACATCTCGACCGCTGGCGGCGCTTTCCTTGAATGGATGGAAGGTAAAGAGCTGCCGGGTGTCGTTGTTTTGAAAAAATAAACCATAAATACACAACTAAAAGAGCCCCCGTTTCCATCACGGGGGTTTTTTTATGAGTTTAACATCGGCACGAACAGACAGATGCAGCTATTTTGTTTAAAAAGAGAAAATAATGACAGATACCAAACAGGCAAGGATAAGAAAAGTTGGATAGTTTCCTTTAAGGATTTTATGCTTTTTCGTTTGCCTTTTAAAGGCGCAATACCTCATTCAGAATTTTTGGATATCGCACCTTTCGGTTACCTGCTTTGGAATATCTTGTCCGACTCCTCGGAAATATCGTTTAAGAAATTTGACCACAAAAAAAGGAAACTGTTTTTAAAACAATTTCCTTTTTTGTTTTCTTGATCACTCATCGTAGAATGGTCTGAAAGACTCGGCCAACAGAATTAAAAGTACAATACCAATAAAAACTGCCGACACATCATCAGTCTTAACATAAACAATCAACAAGAGCATATACAAGATCCACTCTCCCTTTCTGTTTGCACGAAAGGAACACAAACATAGTATATTTTTTTGAGAATTATCTAAAAAAAGGTCAACCGTGTTCTGTTATCTTTTGGCACAGAAATCGAACATACAGTCAACCTAAAAATACGAAAATTTTGTCCGCTAACCACATATCGTCATTTCATTTGGCACAGAAAAGAGACAGATATAATAATTAACGTAAAAAGTAACAAAATCGTATTTTGTAGTTGGATTATAACCTGTCTTAAAAGATTTGGCAACCTCAAAAATCACCTTTATTCCTTTTTTGACAGATTTTTTCGTCAAAAACACCGACCATGCAACCAAACGGTGGAAGAATGGAACAACAACGGACGGCGACACGACAAAACCGGCAACCGGATGCTGATTTCGGTTGCTTTTTGATTTCTTTTGTCTATATTGAAACAGAGGACTTATTATTAACTCAAAATATTATCGGGTATGAAAACAAAATTTCAGTTTCTGTTCGTTTACGACGACAATTCGGAAAGTGCTGAATTGACTGCAGGAAAAAAAGTAAAGGCAATTCGAATTTCCGAAAACTGCCTGTTGTCAACGGAGTATTTCGGAACCAGCGGCTACACTTCGTATGACGCTTTCGAATTCACCTGTCTGCACGGTGTCTCCCTGCTGACGCCGCAAGAAGCAAAAATCGTTCAAAGCCGATTGAGCGGTGTGAGAATGATGCTGAAGAAATGCGGCAGCTATGTTCACATCGACCACAAGTGTCTGATCTGGACGGCTGACGAAGGGGATTGCAACTACAAGAACATGGAAGCGATCTCGCTTTCCGACGGCAAATGCAAGTTGCTGGGCTGTGAGGAATGGGACACTTCCGGCGGACTGCTCTGCAAACTCCGCGCCTGATCGCTTTCAGGCTTTCGAGAGGAAAAAGATCCGGTTTTACTGGATCTTTTTTTGTAACAGGAAAATAGCCGGCCGTATTTGGAAATGAGGCTTTTTGTTGTTTTTCTGAAGTGCCTGTGGATAAAAAAATGAATTTATGTCATCATTTTTAGCATGTTATACACATAAAAACAAATAATAGTTGTATTTATTATCGTATTGTGTTATACATGTTACGTAACAACATCGGATAATCGAGGGGAAAAGCAATGGAAATATATTCAAGATACAAGTCGCCGTTTGGTTACTCAAACGGCAATAATTTGGTAGACAGTTACGGTGTCGATCACAGCGGATTCAGCTTGCGTGATGAGCTGGAATATCAAACCACCCGTCAGGCCAGAGAACAGGCGCTGAAAAAATTTTTCAACAACCGGGCAACTACCCGCAATACGGCGCCGGTTTTTGGGGCAGACCGGAAAATAATTATGGTTTTGGCTATTCAGATATAAGCGGGAATATTGGCGAACGCCCGTTCACGCCCTTCCCAGCCGCACTTGATGTAAATGAACAGCCAGCTTTAGGGAGGGATGAGGAACAACTTCTAAACCTTGCTAAATATGAAAATTGGGAAACTAGCAATAACAATCATTGTACCAAGGAATCTTCTTTAAAAAAATTTATCAATAAATTTAATGAATTAGAATATATGACGGATATTCCACATACAATTTCTACGGGGAATAAATTTATTGATAAAAATATTGCAAGATATGGAAGAAATATTATGGAAAAGTTTATAAAAGATCCCAGAGCAAAAATGTTTGTAAAAATAGCAGAAAAAGCATATCCATATATTGAAAACGGAGCAGCAAATTTAGCTCGCGCAAAAGCAGCATATGAGGAAGTTTTTAATAAAAAATAATTGATTGTGACAGCACATAATTTATATTAGCAATATGATATGAATATCAAAGGAGTGTAATTATGAAACTATATTCTAAAGAGGCTTTGTTGATCGGCGGTTTATATATCGTTTTGAGCACTCCTTTTATATATTTTCCAAGTGATATAGGAGTATCAATCTCTTTGGGCTTGTTGCTAACATTTATTCTGTTAATGGTTCTCCTTCTTCTGAATAAAATACCTTTTTTCATTACTTTCATAATAAAACAACGTCCGCAACTGTCATATTATTTGACATCTTTCGGTTGGCTGGCTTATTTCATGATTATCGGCCTTATTTTTCTTCCTGTTATCGCGGGAGTTTTTGAATGGCATGATGCAACTATGGAAAAAGTTACGGATATTTTTACTTTTATTTGCGATTGGGGAATTCCGGTTTCATTGCTGATTGCCTTTGTTAAAAGTCGTATTTGGAAATGAGGCTTTTTGTTGTTTTTCTAAGATGCCTGTGGATAAAAAAATGAATTTATGTCATCATTTTTAGCATGTTATACACATAAAAACAAATAATAGTTGTATTTATTATCGTATTGTGTTATACATGTTACGTAACAACATCGGATAATCGAGGGGAAAAGCAATGGAAATATATTCAAGATACAAGTCGCCGTTTGGTTACTCAAACGGCAATAATTTGGTAGACAGTTACGGTGTCGATCACAGCGGATTCAGCTTGCGTGATGAGCTGGAATATCAAACCACCCGTCAGGCCAGAGAACAGGCGCTGAAAAAATTTTTCAACAACCGGGCAACTACCCGCAATACGGCGCCGGTTTTTGGGGCAGACCGGAAAATAATTATGGTTTTGGCTATTCGGATATAAGCGGGAATATTGGCGAACGCCAGTTCACGCCCTTCCCAGCCGCACTTGATGTAAATGAACAGCAGGCCGGGGAAGAAGAGGCTAAGCTGTGCGCCCCCAAAAAACCGTTTTATGCTGCGCCTAATCCTGCGCGCCCTTCTTACGGAGATATCTTTTTAGAGGGTGCAAAAGGCTTCGGAGAAGGTATTGAAAACGGATTGCTTGCCTTTTTTAATGCTCGTACAAGTAATGCGTATGATCTTTTAAATTATAAATATATGGAAGATGATTATGCCAAGCGACAAGAGAAAATGCAGCGACAAGCAGAGAATACCGGTTTGGGTTGGGAAAATAAACTAGCTAATCAAATGATTGATTGGGGAGGACAAAGCCAGTTATATAGCAAACTCTTATCTAAATTGCTAAAATAATATTAACCGATTGACATTTGGTTAGGAACAGTTAGACTTTTCCTGACCTTTTGTTTGAGAGAAGAAAACGATGACTGATGCCAAGCCAGTAAAGGCAGAAAAAAGCAAATTAGTTTTATTTAAGGATCTTATACTTTTTAGTCTATCTTTTAATGGCGCATTGGCACGATTGGAATATTGGGCTATCTTAATTTTTGGTAATCTGTTATTTAATATTTTATCAGAATTTCCGGGAACAGAGTTTAAAATTACCGGTTGGTTTTGTCGCTTTTATGTTGAATTAAATGCCACTCAAAGACGGTGCCGTGATTTGCATATTAAGGGGACCCCGATTATTCTAATTGTTTCGGCTTTCTATATTACAACGGCGTTGACGTCTTATATAGATGTGAACATAGTGGAATGTATACCGCAAATTTCAGATGTTATGATTCCTGTTTATATTTGTACGTTGATTGCTCTGGTATCTATTCCCGGTAAAAAAGAACCGGATCTGACATTAACCAGTCCGTTGTTGAAATACCCGAATATTTATTTCGCCGCCTGCTGCGCTTTGTATTTAGTCTTGAAACATTTTATGCCTCGTTTTTGTATATAAGTCTGCCGCCTCTTCTTCTCCACAGCAAGTATAAAAAAATCCCGCATCAAATGATGCGGGATTTTTTACGTTCTTACCGAATCTTACTTCTTGAGAATCGATTTTCCGGCAAATACGGCAACATCGCCCAGTTCTTCTTCGATACGAATCAACTGGTTGTATTTGGCCATACGGTCGGTTCTCGACATTGAACCGGTTTTGATCTGACCACAGTTGGTGGCAACCGCAATATCGGCAATTGTGGTATCTTCGGTTTCGCCCGAACGGTGAGACAACACAGCCGTGTATTTGTTGCGCTGAGCCAGATCAACTGCTTTCAGGGTTTCGCTCAGTGAGCCGATTTGGTTAACTTTGACCAAAATCGAGTTAGCAACGCCTTTTTCAATACCCATTGCCAAGCGTTTCGGGTTGGTTACAAACAGATCGTCGCCAACCAGCTGAACTTTGTCGCCGATCGCTTCGGTCAACAGCTTCCAACCTTCCCAGTCGTCTTCGGCCATACCGTCTTCAATTGAGAAGATCGGAAATCTTTCGCACAAATCTTTATAGAAGGCAACCATTTCGGCGTTGGTATAAGATTTGCCTTCGCCGGTCATTTCATATTTGCCGTCTTTATAGAATTCGGAAGAAGCGGCATCAATTGCCAGAACAACATCTTCACCCGGTTTGTAACCGGCATCTTTAATCGATTCGACAATAAAAGTCAAAGCTTCTTCGGCCGATTTCAGATTCGGTGCAAAACCGCCTTCGTCACCGACGTTGGTGTTGTGGCCGGCAGCCTTGAGATTCTTTTTAAGGGTGTGGAAAATTTCGGCACCCCAGCGAATAGCTTCCTTAATCGAGTCGGCACCAACCGGCATAATCATGAATTCTTGAATATCGATCGGGTTATCGGCATGCTGGCCGCCGTTAACGATGTTCATCATCGGAACCGGCAGAGTGCGGGCCATAGTGCCGCCCAAATAGCGGTAGAGCGGAAGACCGGCTTCTTCGGCCTGAGCTTTAGCAACCGCCAGCGAAACCGCCAAAATGGCGTTAGCGCCGAGCTTGCCTTTGTTTTCGGTGCCGTCCAGATCAATCATGGTCTGATCGATTTCGATCTGGTCTTCGGCTTCCAAACCAGCCAGAGCGTCATAGATTTTGTCGTTGACATTTTCTACGGCTTTCAACACACCTTTGCCGCCGTAACGTTTTTTGTTGCCGTCACGGAGTTCTACGGCTTCGTGCACGCCGGTCGAGGCACCGCTCGGAACCGCAGCGCGTCCGAAAGCGCCGCTTTGCAGAACCACTTCGGCTTCCACCGTCGGATTGCCGCGGGAATCTAAAATTTCACGGGCATGAATATCAACAATAGCACTCATTTTTTTCTCCTAAATTAAATTATCAAAACTGCCTTTAACTTTGACCATTTTCACCCGTTTGTCAAGTGTATGCATGGGATAACATTGCAGAATCCGCAAAAAATAATTGCAAACCACCGTCATCCGGTTAGAATAGAGCAGAATATTATCAACAGGGAGAGGTTTATGTTTTCGGAAAAATGGCATTACCGCTTTATGGAAGTGGCAAAACTGATCGCAAGCTGGTCCAAAGATCCCAACACCAAAACCGGAGCAATCGTGGTCGGCCCCGACCGCGAGATCCGGGCAACCGGGTACAACGGGCTGGTACGCGGCGTCAATGATGATATTCCGGAACGGATGGAACGTCCGACCAAATACGATTTTTTTGAGCATGCGGAAAGAAACGCCGTATACAATGCCTGCCTGACCGGAACCAGTTTGAAAGGCTGCGTCCTTTATGCAACCCACCCACCCTGCACCGATTGCGCACGAGCCATTATTCAGGCCGGCATTAAAATGGTGGTGACAAACCGTCTGGCCGACGATGCAAAGGCACCTGCCGGCGGATGGCGCGACAAGCTGGTTTATTCAGAACAGATGTTTAAGGAAGCCGGAGTCGAATATAAAATTCTCTCCTAAAAAAGACGGATACGTCCTCTTTAAATGTAAATCGCACTGATTATATAAAACTAAATTGATGCTGTCTCAAAGTTTTACATTAATGCAATTGACCGCAACACGGTTGAGGAGGTGAATTGCGCAGTTGGAGAAAGTTATATGAAAGTTTTAATCGCGGATGAGCATGCACTGTTTCGTGACGGGCTCGGTTTGCTGATTGAGCAGCTGGACAGTTCGGCCACAATTTTGCAGGCTTCTAATTTTGCACAGGCTCTGAAAATTCTTGATACCGAACACAAGTTTGACCTCATTATCATCGATCTTGATATGCAGGACATGGCCTGGGAAAAAGGTTTTGACGCAATCCGCGCCAAGGCCGGTGACGCCCGGCTGGTGGTGATTTCGGCATCTGAAAATATCCATAATATTCGTGAAAGCCTCGAAAAAGGCGCCAGCGGCTACATAACCAAACGGGCCGAAACCAAAATTTTGAGCAATGCGCTCAAACTGATTCTGGACGGCGGCACTTATATTCCCCCGGTCATGCTGGGCAAAAATCTTGACGATACCCCGGCAAAAGGCAAAGGCAAAATGCTGACCAACCGCCAGTCTCAGGTTTTGGGCCTGGTTGCCAAGGGCATGTCAAACAAACAAATTGCTTATGAAATGGGCGTATCCGAGGCTACCGTCAAACTGCACATCAACGCGCTGCTGCGGGCGATCGGCGCGACCAACCGCACTCAGGCGGTGATCATCGCCCAAAAAATGGGTTTGATCTGATTTAAAATCTGTCAGTTATGTAATTTCTGTCTGTCGAGTCGGTACCGCAAGGTGCCGATTTCGTTTTTATATCCAAACCGTATGACGGCGCTGCAGTCACCACCGTTATATGCCGGATTCGTTTTTTAACGAGAATCGGCAGTTACGTTGATCCTGATGCAGACGGAAGCGTTTGCATTAAAGAAGGCTATACCGTCTTGGCAACCGCCTGCAAGGACAATCCGCACAAACAAATTTCCGCCTATTGCCCTTATAACAGCAATTATGTCATTTGCTGCGGCAAGGAATACTCTTATGATGCCTGCGTCTATCCGTTGGTTAACAAAGGCCGTTGCGGCAACAAGTACAAATGTGAATGCGATTCGTCGCAATACAAATATACCGATCGCGAATGCAAAACGGTAAAAGGACACGCCGGAGAAGGATACCAAAACTCGTATGCTTCCGGGGCTTCGTGCATGCAAACCGGTTACGACAGCAAAAGCGGCAAAATAACCACCGAAATCAAGTATTCGTCCTGTCAGTGTGACCGCGGTATTTATCCCAAAGACCCAAAAAATTGTGATAAAAATTCAGAACGCAACGGTCCCTGCTCGACAAAATATTCCAACTCTAGTGCAACCGAACTTTACTATAAGTACTGCGAATGCAATACGCAGGTTTATCCCAAAACAGATGCCTCGTGTTATCCTCTGAAAGGCGATGCCACCAACGAAACCTGTTTTGATACGATTATGCGTTATAAATCTTGTGCCAGCTGTGACGAATTCCCGGCCCGTAGCCTTGACCATGTTGCCTATTCGGGTAATCCGGCGAAGTCGTCATGCAGGGATCCAACGGAAATTTCAGAGGATGCCGTATTTATTATGACAAAGATAGAACGCTCAGTAACGGCAATTGGGATCCATCCGACTATACATCATGGTCAGACCGTAACGGATGCGGTTTGTGGTAACTGTAACCATCCCCGCCCAGCATCCGTTTTAAATGGATGACACAATCCCCTTTAAGGACGGGGCCCTCAATACGGGGCGGGAGGAAAAACTTGAGATCAAAGTTTTTCTTCCC
>OKTL01000849.1_pt1 | contig 14608 bp, 6 predicted proteins | sample 1606211 | NCBI WGS metagenome assembly OKTL01 (sample SAMEA3879538, study PRJEB24766) | human gut metagenome | biome: human-associated habitat; feature: feces | place: USA | collected 1985/1987 | reverse complement strand
ATATGGTAAAAAATAATTTTATATGCTAGTATATAAATATAGCTAGTAGTAAAGGCGGTAAGAAGTGTTGGATGCAGATTTCTTACCGCTTTTTGATAACTAATGATTTGAATGATTCATAAATGTACGCAGGTTATATAAAAAATATGAAATAACAGATTCTATATTTTGGAAACAGTGGATAATTTATGATGGGGTACACAGGAAAGATATGAAAAAGCAGATTTTGTATTAAGAAAAACAATGGAAATGGAGAGAAGTTATGAAAAAGTCAGAGAAAGCTATGGTATGTCAAATAAGACGTAGACATATATGCACAATTATGATTGCAATTATGGCTATGATTGTATTCAACATATGGTTTAACAGTGTAGAAACTATTGCGGCAGAAACTACAGATATTGTAACGTTTAGCCGGCAGAAATTTAATGAATCTACGTATTCGTTAAAAATAATAGAAATTCATTTTGTTTCGAAGAAGGATTTGCGGGGAAATGTGTTAACAGAAATTAATAAGCAGTCAGGACAGGACATAAGTGTTAAGCAGGATGGCTCTGTAAAGGCATTTTTGATAGACACAAATAAAGCATATGTGGTAAGTATGAATAATAAGAAGATGCAGCCGGATACATGTGCATATATGTTTTCTGATTACATGAGACTTTTAAAAATCGATTTTACGAATTTCTATACAGGAAATGTAACCAGTATGAAATATATGTTCAGGAGATGTTATGACATAACAAGTATAGATGTAAGTAAGTTTGATACACGTAATGTAACTGACATACAATATATGTTTGCAGATTGTGAGAGTTTGAATTTTCTTAATCTGTCGAATTTTAATACTAAGAAAGTAACATATATGCAGTATATGTTTATGGGCTGTACACATTTGAAAGATGTCAATGTATCAAGCTTTAATACGCGCAATGTAACAGATATGAGATATATGTTTGAAGGCTGTGGTCTTACAAGTATAGATTTAAGTAACTTCAACACATCTAAAGTAACTGACATGGCATCTATGTTTGCAAGCTGTGGTAACTTAAGACACTTAGATGTGAGTAACTTTGATACATCCAAAGTTACTAATATGTCAGTTATGTTTGGTAGCTGTAGGAATTTAGCAGAATTAGACGTGAGCAACTTTGATACATCTAAAGTAACCAATATGGGAGGAATGTTTCGGAATATCTATGAAATAAGAGAGTTAGATTTGTCTAATTTCAATACTTCTAATGTTAAGAGTATGTATCAGATGTTTTATGGCTGTGATAAATTAAAAAGTTTAGATCTGGCTAATTTTGATACATCTAAAGTTACGGATATGACGAAAATGTTCTGGTTTTGTGATGAGCTAAAAAAAATCGGTGCAAGCAGCAGTTTTAAAGTAAATGTGGAAGCACCGGAAATGTTCGAATATTGTTATGACCTTGAAGGGGGAAGTGGAACAAAATATGTAATTGGAGGGAACAACATCGGTTCAGAATTTGCACACATAGATGGAGGAAGCAGTAATCCCGGATATTTTACAAGGACAGGATGGAAGAAGCAGGGCAATAGCTGGACTTACATTAAAATTGACGGAAAAAAGACAAAAGGCTGGAAACAGGTTAAGCATAAGTGGTATTATTTTAATGGTTCAGGAATAATGCAGACAGGCTGGAAGCAGATTAATGGCAACTGGTTCTATTTTAATACTTCAGGTGAGATGAAGACAGGCTGGGGTAAGATTAATAATAAATGGTATTATTTTAATTCAGCAGGTCATATGCAGACTTCCAAGTGGATAGGTGGAACATATTATGTGAAAGCTGACGGAACAATGGCTATATCTCAATGGGTAGATAATGGCAGATATTATGTCGGCGCAGACGGAAAATGGGTAAAGAAAGGTTAAGTTTATGAATATTTTAAAGAAGTTAAAAGTTAATAATAAGAAATATGGTAAGCATGTTATGGCATTGGTGATTATGGCATTAATGCTGGTTGTATCCGGATTTATTACAGATATGAAGGAAGTTAAGGCAGCAGATAATGCTAAAGTTATCATGTTAAAGAAATCTAAATTAAAGGCTGCAGTTCCTGACAGTGCTAAAAATATTGTATTTATTTCGAAAAAGGATATTAGGTCAGATATATCTGCAAAGATAGATAAATTAACAGGTACAGATATAAGCATTGATGGTGACAGTTCCATATGTGTGTATTTGGTTGGTGATACATATTATGTAGTAAGCATGAATAATGCAATAATGGCTATAGATGAATGTGATATGCTTTTTAAATATTATTCACAATTAGAAACGGTTGAATTTCGCAACTTTGATATACGTTATGTAGAAAGTATGAGTTATATGTTTGAAAGATGTCAAAGCCTTAAGAAAATAGATTTAAGTGGACTTGATACGCGATATGTAACAGATATGTATGGGATGTTTAGTAACTGCTATGACCTCACAGAGGTTAACCTGAGCGGACTTAATACGGAAAATGTGACTAATATGGGAGATATGTTTGAAAAGTGCAGGGAACTTACAAAAGTTAATTTAAGCGGAATTAATACTAAAAATGTGGACAGTTTTGTTTGCATGTTTAGTGAGTGTAGTAATCTCAAGGAACTTGATCTTAGCAGTTTCAATACGGGCAGTGCGAGAAAAATGGATCAAATGTTTGCAGAATGTTCTATGCTTGAAAAACTGGATGTAAGCAGTTTTAATACGGAATATGTTACCAGTATGAGATATATGTTTAAAAATTGTGACTCTCTAACAAGTCTTGATTTAAGAGGATTTAATACGAGATATGTCATAGATATGGGAGCCATGTTTATGAATTGTGGGAAACTTACAACACTTAATTTAAAAGCATTCAGAACTGATAATGCCAGTAATATGGGCTGCATGTTTTCAGGCTGCACATCACTTAAAAGTATAGACGTAAGTCATTTTAATACGGAATATGTATCAAATTTTAACGGAATGTTTGAAAATTGCAGTTCATTAACCTCAATAGATGTAAGCAAATTTAAAACATCAAGGGCTGGAATGTGGGGGATGTTTATGGGTTGTAGTTCATTACAAAGCATAGACATAAGTAATTTTGAATTCAACGAGGCAGAATGGCTTGAGAGTATGTTTGAAGGATGCTCGTCACTCAAAAGCATAAAGATGCCTAAAGCCAAGGCTGCGAATGTTACAAGAATGGCAAAGATGTTTCAAGGCTGTAAGCAGCTAAAAAGTATAGATGTAAGCTGGATAACATCAGATTCTATATACACAATTGAGAATATGTTTAACGGGTGTACATCATTAAAGAGTGTTAATCTTGGCAATCTTAATACGAAGAAAATAAGTGATTTCAGCTATATGTTTGGTGATTGTACATCATTGCAGGGAGTCAATTTAAGTTCATTTGATACAAGAAATGGAAGTAAATTTGATGGAATGTTTAAAAATTGCAGAGCTTTAACAAGTGTTAGCTTAAGAAGCTTCTCTACTGCAAAAGCTACATCATTTGACAGCATGTTTGAAAATTGTAATGCACTCAAATCGGTATATGTTAATAAATTTGATGTAGGAAGCGCAACTGTGAATAATATGTTTAGGAATTGTTATAGCATTACAGGAGGCAATGGCACAAAGTATTCAGGTTCAAAGAGTGCATATGTGCGTATAGACGGTGGAAGTGCGAAACCGGGCTATTTAAATAAAGTTGGTTGGATTAAAAAAGGAAACAAGTGGACATATAAAAAACTTGATGGAAGTCTTCAGACAGGCTGGATGAATCTTGATAAAAAATGGTATGCATTTAATGCTAATGGTGAAATGTATTCTGCTTGCTGGGTTAAATCAAGTGGAAAATGGTATTATGTTAATGAGTCAGGCGAAATGCAGACGTCAAAATGGCTGAAATTAAGCAATAAATGGTATTATGTAGGTAAAGATGGAATAATGCAGACAGGCTGGCAGCAGATAAATAAAAAGTGGTATTGTTTTGATGCCAGTGGTGTAATGCAGACATCTAAGTGGATAAGCAGTACTTATTATGTAAAAGCTGATGGAACCATGGCAGTATCTGAATGGGTAGATGGTGGCAAATATTATGTCGGAGCTGACGGCAAGTGGGTTAAGAGTGCTAAAAAATAAGTAGAAAGCTAATGTAACATCTGCTTTGCAAAACGGAGGAATTAAAAGAATGCACAAAGAAAAAGCAATTAAAAAAATAAGATACGTGATTACGACGTTAGTAGTGTTTATGGCTGCCATCATGGGAAAATCGTATTTTAGTGTGGTGGAAGCGAATGCAGAAGAAACGGAACATAGTGCAGTATATGTCGAATCTAAAGGTGAAGATTCAATAAGTGCTGTACAGGTGACATCTGATAATCTAGCAGCATCTGAAGATAAAAGCAGTAATGTGAAAACAGGCTGGAAGAAAATAGACGGTAAATGGTATTATTATGATTCTAATTCAGTATTGCAGAAGTCGAAGTGGATAAACACAAATAGTAAATGGTACTATGTAGATAAAACAGGCGAAATGCAGACATCAAAGTGGATAAATGCAAAAAACAAGTGGTACTATGTAGGCAAAACAGGTGAAATGCAGACATCAAAGTGGATAAATGTAAAAAACAAGTGGTACTATGTAAGCAAAACAGGTGAAATGCAGACATCGAAATGGATAAACGTAAATAGCAAGTGGTACTATGTAAATAAAACAGGTGAAATGCAGACATCAAAATGGATAAGCAGTACATACTACGTAAAAACTGATGGAAGCATGGCAGTGTCTGAATGGGTAGACAATAACAAATATTATGTTGGTGAAGATGGAAAATGGATAAAAACAGTCGTAAAAGGTCAGACAATTAAGTTTGGCATAGAGCCATTCAAAAAAGCAGTCCCATCTACTGCTACAAAGATACATTTCATAAGTAAAAAAGATATGCCGGCTGATGTGGCAGCTAAGTTAAATTCGCAGAAAGGCACAGACATCAGTTCGGATAATAATGGTGTAATAAAAGTATATGCAATAGGTACAGAATATTATGTTGTAAGCATAACTGATGAAAAAATGGGACCTAACAATTGTCCATATATGTTTATGGATTATAAAATATCGGATATAGAATTTAAAAATTTTGATACGTCAAATGTAACGAATATGTCCTGCATGTTTGCAGGTTGTAGTGAATTAAAAGAGTTAAACATAAGCGATTTTGATACATCAAAAGTAAGAGATATGTCAGACATGTTTTACTCATGCAGTGAATTAATTGAATTGTATTTAGGTAACTTTAATACATCAAATGTAACAAATATGCGTAACATGTTTGAGAAGTGCAGCAAATTAAAAGAGTTAAATTTAAGCAATTTTAATACATCGAAAGTAACAGATATGTCAGATATGTTTTTTGGATGTGGTAATTTAAGTGAATTAAATATAAGTAATTTTAATACGTCGAAAGTAATAGATATGTCATATATGTTTGCCTGCTGTAGATCGTTGAGCCGGTTAAATGTAGATAACTTTAATACATCTAATGTAAAAACCACGAGCTTTATGTTTAAAGAATGTAGCAAATTAAATGAATTAAATTTAAGCAGTTTTAATACATCTAATGTAACAGATATGAAGTATATGTTTATGGGATGTAGTGGGTTGAAACAGTTAAACGTAAGCAGTTTTAATACATCTAATGTATATGACATGAGATATATGTTTATAGATTGTGGTGAATTAAATCAATTGGATTTAAGCAACTTTTATACATCGAAAGTAACAGATATGTCACATATGTTTAGTGGTTGCAGCGGATTAAATAAACTGGATATAAGTAATTTTGATACATCAAGAGTTATAGAGATGCAATATATGTTTAGTGAATGTAGTGGGTTGACCAGTCTGGATTTGAAAAACTTTAATACACAATATGTAACAAATATGCATATGATGTTTAAAAACTGTAGCAAATTAACACGATTGAATGTAAGCAGCTTTGATACTTCAAATGTAGTAAGCATGTATCATATGTTTAGTGGCTGCAGTTCATTAAGGAGTCTGGAATTGAGCAGATTTGATACTTCGTCAGTAACAATGATGGATAACATGTTTGATGGCTGCAGCAATTTAAGTAATCTGGATTTAAGTAACTTTAATACATCAAGAGTTATAGAGATGCAATATATGTTCAGGGACTGCAGTAAATTGGAACAATTGGATATAAGCAGATTTAAAACATCAAAAGTAACTAATATGCGATATATGTTTAGTGGCTGCAGTTCATTAAATAAATTAGATATAAGTAGTTTTGATACATCTAAAGTAACAGATATGTCACATATGTTTGCATATTGCAGTGGATTAAGCCAATTGGACATAAGTAGCTTTAATACGTCCGAAGTAACGCATATGGGAGGTATGTTCTATACTTGTTTAAATATCAGCACAATATATGCAAACAATAAATTTAATGTTGATAATGTCATAGAAGGTGATAACATATTTTATGGATGTAATAAACTTACAGGTGCAAAAGGAACGAAGTATGGAATGTATAAAAGTGATATAAAATATGCACATATAGATGGAGGTTCATCTAATCCGGGATACTTTACACAGACAGGCTTTATGAAAGACGGCAATTAAATTGTATACAAAAATGTAGATAGAAACAATGCAAGAGGAGTAAAGCAGACAGGCTGGCAGGATATCGACAGTAAATGGTACTATTTTACAAAGATGGAATTATTGAGAAATCAAAATGGACTGGCAATACCTATTACGTGAAGACTGACGGAAATATGCCGAAATCTGAAAAAACCTTAAAATAATTATCAAAATAACAATACATATATTATATTTTAGTGTTATAATAAACATATATAGATTTCGGAAAAGCAAAGGCGGTTAAAATACATGAGAAACAGATTTAAGAAAATTATTTCTACAGTTCTGGCATTAGTATTGTCCGGCACGATGCTGATATCAGCACCTATATCAGTAAGAGCAGATTCTTCAATTGTAGAAAAAGCGGTAACATGGGCGATGAAAATTGCAAATGACAATTCGCATGGATATAGTCAGGTAAACAGATGGGGACCTGATTACGACTGTTCATCTTTTATAATCCAGGCATTTAAAAATGCAGGAGCAGATATTGATACAAGTAAAGTGAGTTATACCGGAAATATGCGTTCATATTTTACAACGCATGGTTTTATATGGATACCTTGGAGCCAGATAGGAGACAAGTCTAAATTAATAAGAGGCGATATACTTTTGTGTGAAGGAGTACATACCGAATTATACATAGGAAATGGACAACTTGTGGGTGCACATACAGATTATGGATATCCGCAGACCGGGGACCAGACAGGCAAGGAGATTTCAGTTACATCATATTATTACAGCTCATCGCAGCCATGGGGTGGTGTTTTAAGGTATTCAGGAAATGTTGCATCAAATTCCTGTGACTGTTCAATATCATACGCAGGGACATATGTTGTTAATACTGACAACTCATCATTGATAATGAGAAGTGGACATGGTACCGGATATTCGATAATTACAACTATTCCTGAGGGGACTGAAGTAAAGGTAACCAAAGGAAATGGTTCATGGGCCCATGTAGAATGGAATGGCTATAACGGATATTGTTCGATGGAATATCTTAAGAAAAAATACAATAATCCAAAAGGAACAATTGACAGTATCAGTGGTGGTGTCGGAAGCGTAGATGTACGTGGCTGGGCATTTGATTCAGATGACATATCAACCTCGATATATATAGATGTTTATATAGGTGGTCCGGCGGGTTCGGGAGTACCATGTCATACAATTATAGCTGATAAGTACAGACCTGACGTTAATAAAGTATATAGTGTGGGTGATAACCATGGTTATTCTGAGAAAATATATACAGATTATACAGGACTACAATCAGTATACGTCTATGCAATTAATATTGGCGGTGGAGAGAATGTATTCTTAGGAACAAAACAGGTGAATATCGAAGAAAATACAGAGATAACAGATGGATGGCATGAAGAATCAGGCACAAAATATTATTATGAAAATGGTAATAAGATAACAGGCTGGAAGAAAATTGACAATAAATGGTATTATTTTGAAAATAATGGTATCATGCAGAACTCAAAATGGATAAAAACAAGTAACAAATGGTACTATGTAGATAGCAGTGGCGTAATGCAGACCGCAAAATGGTTAAAACTTAATGATAAATGGTACTATGTAGATAATAGTGGCGTAATGCAGACCGCAAAATGGTTGAAGCTTAATGATAAATGGTATTATGTAGATGGCAATGGAGTAATACAGACAGGCTGGCAGAAACTGAGTAATAAATGGTATTATTTTAATACATCAGGAGTGATGCAGTCATCAAAATGGTTATTCATTAATAACAAATGGTATCATTTAGATGCAAATGGTGTTATGGAAACCTCTAAGTGGATAAGCGGTACATATTACGTTAAAGCCGATGGAACAATGGCAGTATCGGAGTGGGTAGATAATGGCAGATACTATGTAGATGCTGATGGTAAATGGGTTAAAGGTGCTAAAAAATAGAATATAACAAATGAGAAAGAATGGAGGACTTATATATGAATAAGAAGATCATTAAAAGTATAAGGAACACAATTATGGCGGTTATTGCAATTGCAATCGTATTTGTTGGAATAGCGTTTTTAAACAATATGGAGGTAAGTGCAGCAGAAGAACAGATGGCAACTTTTGATAAATGGGTATTTAGAACTTCAATTTCAAATGATGCTACAGAGATATATTTTATGTCTAAAAAAGAGCTGCCTACAGACGTTGCTTCTAAGATTAATACTCTGAAAGGTACAGATATTAGTGTAGGTACAGATGGTTCAGTACAGTTATTTAGAATAGGAACAAGATATTATGTAGTAAGCATGAATAATGTGAAAATGCAGCCGGATACATGTAAGGCTATGTTTTCTAATCTGGATTCTTTAACAAAAGTAGAGTTTAAAAATTTTGAAACGAAAAATGTGATAGATATGTCAAATATGTTTATTGGTTGTAGTTCATTAAGCAACGTAGATGTAAGTGGTTTTGATACTTGTAAAGTAACAAGTATGGCGGCTATGTTTAAATGGTGTGAGAAAATAAGCAGCCTTGATTTAAGCGGATTTAACACAAGCAATGTAATAGATATGAATGATATGTTTAGAGCATGTAAAGGCTTAACAAATTTAAATTTATCAGGATTTGACACAAGTAAAGTAACCGATATGAATGGTATATTTGAAGCATGTGAAGGTCTGACAAAATTAAATGTATCAGGATTTAATACAAATAATGTAACAGATATGAGTTATATGTTTGATAATTGTATAAATCTTACAGAGTTAAATGTATCAGGATTTAATACAAGCAAAGTAATCGATATGAGTGGAATGTTTCAAAAATGCCAAAGCCTGACAAATATAGATGTAAGTAATTTTGATACAAGTAAAGTAACAGACATGAGTTATATGTTTAATATGTGCAAAGGATTGACTAACATAAACGTAGCTGGATTTGATACAAGTAGTGTAATCAATATGAATGCTATGTTTCAGATGTGTAATAACTTAAAAAATGTAGATGTAAGCAATTTTGATACAAGCAAAGTAACAAACATGAGTTATATGTTTAGTGGTTGTATGAATCTTACAGAGTTAAATCTTATGGGATTTAATACAGACAAAGTAACAAATATGAGTTATATGTTTAAGAGTGCATTAATTTACAGAAAATAATTGTTAGTAATAAATTTAATGTAAATAATGTAACAGATGATGCAAAAATGTTTTTGCGAGCAAGAAAGCTTGTGGGTGAAAAAGGTACAGAGTATTCAGAAGATAAGGTATCAAAAGAATATGCCCATATAGATGGTGGTTCAACTAATCCGGGATATTTTACGCTTGCAGGAGTTAGTAAAGCAGGCTGGAAGAAAGTTGATAACAAACAGTATTATTATAACAGCAATGGTGTTTTACAGAAATTAAAATGGATAAAAACAAATAATAAATGGTACTATGTAGATAAATTAGGTGTAATGCAGACATCTAAATGGATAAAAGGTACATATTATGTGAAAGCTGATGGAACTATGGCAATTTCTGAAATAGTAGAAGGTAAATATTATGTAGGCACTGATGGTAAATGGCAGAAACTGAAAGGCTGGCAGAAGATTAATGACAAATGGTATTATTTTAATTCTAAATCAGTAATTCAGAAGTTAAAATGGATAAAAATAAACAATAAATGGTACTATGTAGATAAATCAGGAGTAATGCAGTCATCAAAATGGGTAAGTATCAACAAAAAATGGTATTATTTCGATAAATCCGGAGTAATGCAGACCTCTAAGTGGATAAGCGGTACATATTACGTTAAAGCTGATGGAACAATGGCAGTATCGGAGTGGGTAGATAATGGCAAATACTATGTAGATGCTGATGGTAAATGGGTTAAAGGTGCAAAGAAATAAAATAGAACATAGTTGATATCAACTGGATAAGGGGTATGAAAGAGTGTGTCATATATATCCTGCACATTTCATTTCATTTTCTATCAAAATTATATAGACAATCTACTTTTTGCGTGTTATTATGGAAATGTAGCACAAAAAAAGTAGATTTATAATAAAAAAATTGTGAATAAAACACATAAGATTGATTGTGTATTGAGTTTGCATTTTTTTTTATTATAAAATTTGTGAAAATTATGTTAAAAGGAGGACATTATTTTATGAAAAAGTTAAAAAATTTAACTTTGAAATGCGCATCATTTATGATGGCAACGGTGATGGTCGGAACAGGGTTCCTAGATAGTCTGACATTATCATCGAAGAGAATAACAGGCAACATATCGAATGGTATCGTTGCAGAGGCGGCAGAAACAGGAACGGTAAATGCAGATACGTTTTCGTGGGACAATGCATCTGTATACTTCTTGCTTACAGACAGATTTAGAAATGGTGATACATCAAATGACCATTCATACAATAGAGGACTGGATAAAAACGGAAATGTAATTAACGTTTCTGATGACAGGGGAACATTCCATGGTGGAGACTTTAAAGGTGTAACACAGTCAATCAAAGAGGGATATTTCAATAATCTCGGTGTTAATGCAATCTGGATTAGTGCACCATACGAACAGATTCATGGTTACATAGTAGGTGGTGACGGTTCACCAAGTTTTGCACATTATTCATATCATGGATATTATGTACTTGATTATACTAATTCTGATGCTAACTTTGGTACAATGGACGAGTTCAAAGAATTAGTAGATACAGCACATGAACATGGAATAAGAGTCGTAATGGATATCGTTCTTAACCATGCAGGTTATAACAGCTTATACGATATGAATGAATATGACTTTGGTAGTGTTAAAAGTGGCTGGGAAGACTACTACTATTCAATGACTAATGTTAATAATAAAGATTACCATAGTTACATTGATTACGAGACAGATGCTTTAGCATGGGGAAAATGGTGGGGAGCTGACTGGGTAAGAGCAGGACTTCCAGGATACACAGAGGGTGGCGGAGGTAGCTACACAATGTCGCTTGCCGGCTTACCTGACTTCAGAACAGAATCAACAGCAACGGTTAGTATCCCTGCATTCCTTGAGAAGAAATGGAAATCAGAGGGACGTTATGATTCAGAAGTAGCAGAACTTAAGAACTATCTTAGTTCACATGGATATGATATGACGGTTACAAACTGCATTTCTTACTGGTTATCATCATGGGTACGTGAGTATGGTGTTGATGGTTTCAGATGTGATACAGCTAAACACGTTGAATTTGAATCATGGAAGAGACTTAAGGATATGTGTACAGAGGCTCTTAAGACATGGAAAGCAAATAACCCTGATAAGAAATTAGATGACCTTGATTTCTGGATGACTGGTGAATGTTGGGATCATGGTGTATCTAATGACGAATACTATTCAAAGGGTGGTTTCGACTCTATGATTAACTTCGAGACAACAGGCGGCGGAATGTTGGCTGAAGGCAGAATAGATTCATTATATAATGGATATGCAAAAGCAATTAATAACACACCTGGCTTTAATGTATTATCATATATGTCATCACATGACTCTACATTAGCTCGTGGTAATATGGTATACCTTGGTTCGGCACTTTTATTATTACCAGGTGGAATACAGATTTACTATGGTGATGAGACAAACAGAGGATTAGTTGATGGCATCCCATTTGATGGAAATGGTGGCGCAGGCCACTCACTCAGAAGTGATATGAACTGGGATTCAATTGATGAAACAGTTTTATCACATTGGCAGAAAGTCGGAACATTTAGAAATAGCCATATTGCAGTAGGTGCTGGTCAGAATACTAATATAACATCAAGTTCAGGACATGCATTTACAAGAACATATGAAAGTGGAAATATTAAAGACAGAGTTGCATTCTGTATCGCTGCATCAGCTAATACAGAAGTTACAATGGATGTCAGCAATGTATGGAAAGATGGCGACAGAGTTGTTAACTACTATGATTCATCATCGGCAGTAGTTACAGGTGGAAAAGTTACATTTAACAGTGGTGCTAATGGAACAGTTCTTGTTCAGGACCCTGATGGAAAACCATTAGTTACAATTAAAGGTGAAGCTAAATTCAAAGGAACACAGAAGGTTACAGTAAGTCTTAAAGATACAAAACAGGCAGTTATATCTGTAGATGGAGCTAAGAAATTTATCGTTAAAGATGGTGATTCATTTACAATTGGTGCGACAGCTTATGAAGGCGACACAGTAACAGTTTCGTATACAGCCGAGAATGAAAAGGGCGTAGTCAATGGTAAGGCTACATTCTATAAAGCATATGGAAATGAAGACATAGGCGGCGGTGGAGAAGAAGAAAAAGAAGATAATATTATAAGAATTAAGATGGCAAATGGTTCAGCACCATATCTCTATGCATGGACTGGCGCCTCAACAGCATTAACAGCTGCATGGCCAGGAACTAAGTTAACAGAGAAAGATTCGGATGGTTACTATACATTTGAATTTGCTAAGGATATATCAACATATAATGTAATTATTAGTGATGGTGGCACTGGACAGACATCAGATATAACAGGATTAAAGGGAAAAGTTACAGTTAATGTAGCTTCTGACTTTACAACAAAGATCAATGGTGGATCAGTTGAAACTGTAGAGAATACAGTAACAATTCATATTAAACCATATTCAGATGTTGCACCTTTCTTATATGTTTGGGACAATTCAGGCAGCTATAATGGTGGTTTCCCTGGTAAGCAGTTAAGTAATCCTGATGCGGATGGCTGGTATACATTTGTTAAAGAGGGTGTGTCATCACTTAACTGTATAGTTGGCGATGGTGGAAGCTCAAACAGAACAGGTGATATTACTGGAATTACAAGCGAGGCATGGATAACAATTAAGAGCGCCGATAATACTAAGTATGATATAGAGAAGACTCCTGTAATTGAATCAAAATATACTTTATTAAGAAAAGAAGCAAGAGCTGTTAAGAATCTTACAGTATCAGATTATACACAGGCTTCATATAAGAAATTATATAGCTATATTGCACAGGCAGACAAGTTAGTGGCATTAGGTGAGAAAGAAGCAGATATTACTGAAGTAGAGACTACATATAATAATATAATAAATGCTAAGAAAGCATTGGTACTTGCAACACCATCTATTAGTTCGGCATCTGCAGGTTCTAAAGCAATAACAGGTAAGGCAGCTTATGGCTCAAAAGTAACAGTTAAATTAAATAATAAGACTTATACAGCTGTAACAGATGAGATAACAGGTGTATGGAAAGTCAATGTAGCAACTGCATTAAAGAGTACAGATGTACTTTACGTATCAGCTAATAGAGATGACTTGAAATCTGGCGAGCTTACATATAAGATGTCAGGCGGAGATGTTATAACAGTTGGCTGGAAAGAGATAGACAGTGAGTGGTATTACTTCGATGCATCAGGTGTTATGCAGACATCAAAATGGATAAATGGCACATATTATGTACAGGCAGATGGAACAATGGCAAAATCACAGTTAGTAGACAATAACAAATACTATGTAGATGCCAATGGTAAATGGGTTAAGACAACAAAATGGCTCAAGATTAATAACAAATGGTACTACAATGTATCTGGCAATATTCAGAAATCTAAATGGGTTAAGATAAATAGTAAATGGTACCATTTTGATGCATCAGGTGTTATGGAGACATCTAAGTGGATAAATGGAACATATTATGTACAGGCAGATGGAACAATGGCTAAATCAAAACTTGTAGATAATAACAAATACTATGTAGATGCCAATGGTAAATGGGTTAAGACAACAAAATGGCTCAAGATTAATAACAAATGGTACTACAATGTATCTGGCAATATTCAGAAATCTAAATGGGTTAAGATAAATAGTAAATGGTACCATTTTGATGCATCAGGTGTTATGGAGACATCTAAGTGGATAAATGGAACATATTATGTACAGGCAGATGGAACAATGGCTAAATCAAAACTTGTAGATAATA
>OKTL01000819.1_pt1 | contig 15058 bp, 11 predicted proteins | sample 1606211 | NCBI WGS metagenome assembly OKTL01 (sample SAMEA3879538, study PRJEB24766) | human gut metagenome | biome: human-associated habitat; feature: feces | place: USA | collected 1985/1987 | reverse complement strand
CTGCAGGGTGGGGAAGGAGCCGTAAACGCACAGATCACCAGAGATATTCTTTCCGGAAAGGAACAGGGACCAAAGAGGGAGATTGTGCTTTTGAATGCAGGAGCCGCTTTGTATATTGGGAAAAAGGCAGACAGTATTGCAGATGGCATTGCACTTGCAGCAAAGACGATCGATTCGGGAGCAGCAGTCAGAACCCTTGAGGCAATGGTACAGGCAACAAACGCATAAGGGTTTGCCTGATACGGAAAACAAAAAAAGAGGCATTTCATGGCATAAAACATGGAATGCCTCTTTTCTTCGTCTTATTTCACAAAATATTGAAAAAAACTTAGTGATTTTTCCAATTTACAGATACATAAAATTAAAATATAATGAATTACGAAAAAAAGCGAAAAAATAATATATTTCAGGGAGGAGAGAGGGAATGCAGCAAAGGATTCCATATGATGGAAATGATCTGGGTGCTGTGTACACAAAGAAATATACAGCGTTCCGGCTCTGGGCTCCGACTGCGGATGCAGTAACACTGTGTCTGTATCGGGAAGGAGACGGGGACTGCCTGTCGGATACACTTCCGATGAAACGGGATGTACAGGGAACCTGGACGATTCGGGTAGACGGAGATTTGCGGCATGTTTATTATACATACCGTCTGGAGAGAAGCGGCAAGACCGTGGAGTCACAGGATCCATATTCGGTAGCTGTCGGTGTGAACGGGCAGCGGAGTATGGTGCTGGACCTAAAAGAAACTGATCCGGAGAATTTTAAGGAGGATCATGGACCGGTTTTTTCAAACCGTACGGATCTGGTGATCTGTGAGATTTCTGTTCTGGACAGTACCGCGGATGGCTCTTCCGGGGTAAAATATCCGGGAAAGTATCTGGGACTGGCAGAAAAGGGAACCAAAAACAAAGAGGGAGAAGCTACCGGGCTGGATTATCTGAAATCGCTCGGTATTACGCATGTGCAGATCATGCCAATGTATGATTTTGCAAGTATTGATGAGGCGGCACCAAAGAAGCGGGAGTATAACTGGGGATACGATCCGCTGAATTATAACGTACCGGAGGGATCTTTTTCAACAGATCCGTTCCATGGGGAGGTGCGTATCCGGGAAATGAAAGAAATGATTGCGGCTTTTCACAGGGAGGGTATCGGAGTGATCATGGATGTGGTGTACAATCACACCTATGATCTGGACAGCTGTCTGCAGAAATGTGAGCCGGATTATTATTACCGGATGAACGGAACCAGATATTCCAATGCATCTGCCTGTGGCAATGAAATTGCTTCGGAGCAGCCGATGATGCGCAAATACATCGTAGAATCTGTCTGTTACTGGGCAAGGGAATATCATGTGGATGGGTTCCGGTTTGATCTGATGGGTGTTCTTGATATTGATACCATGAATGAGATCAGCCGCAGGTTAAAAGAAATCAATCCATATATCATTCTGTATGGAGAGGGCTGGACAGGCGGTACTTCAACCATGCCGGAATTTAGGCGTGCCATGAAGAGAAACGCGCGTATGCTGGACGGCATCGGAATGTTTTCGGATGATATCCGGGACATGGTGCGCGGACATGTGTTTTATAACAAAGACTGCGGCTATGTCAGCGGAAAGGAAAAAATGAAAGTTGCGGTGCGTTACTGTGCAACAGGAGGTGTGTGGCATCCACAGGTAGATTATGCAGCTTATACCTATGCAGCCGGCGGCACATGGACGGATACACCGGAGAAAGTGATCAATTATGTTTCCTGTCACGACAATCTGACCTTGTGGGATAAACTGAAGATATCCAGACCGGATTGTGATGCCGGGGAACGTCTTGCAATGAACCGTCTGGCTGCTGCGATGGTATTTACCGCACAGGGAGTTCCGTTTTTCCTGAGTGGGGAAGAGTTTGCACGAACCAAACCGGCCGGAAAAAATGGTGAGGTATCCGAGAACAGTTATAATCTGCCGTATGAAACAAATGTGCTGCGCTATGACTGGAATGATGAACAGAAAGAACTGCAGCAGTATTACAGAGGACTGATTGCTTTCCGGAAAGCACATAAAGGATTGCGTATGACAGACGCAGAGGAGATCCGCCAGAATATTCTGTTTATGGAAATGACATCCGAACAGACCATCGCGTTTATAATCCGTCAGCCGGAAGAGACACTTCTGGTGGCGTACAATGCATCCGGCAGAAAAGAAACACTTCTGCTGCCGGATGACAGGACATGGACGCTATATATTGATGATCTGCATGCAGGAACCGAACCAATCGGTTCGGTTCATTCGAACATGGAATTGCCGGCGACTGGCTGTGTGGTTCTTGGAATCAGTGAGTTGTCTTGTTGATGTAGCTGGTTTTGTATTTGGAGTACACAATCTTCTGGCTCCGGTACAGACCAAAGTATCCGGAAAGCATGTAGCTGAAAGCGACAGCCAGAAGAAAATACGGCATGCCGTCATAACCGAACAATTCAAAACTGATTAGCAGTGAGGTGATCGGACAGTTTGTGACACCACAGAATACGGCAGTCATGCCGACAGCCGTACAGAGTGTCGGGGATATGCCGGTCAGCGTTCCAAACAGGCAGCCAAAGGCCGCGCCGGTGAAAAAGGAAGGAACAATTTCTCCGCCTTTGTAACCGGCACCAAGAGTCAGTGCGGTAAAGATCATCTTTAACAGGAAGGCTTCCGGACGGACCGTTCCATCAATGCACATCTGGATGATGCCGATACCGGTACCGTTGTAATTCTGGTTGCCGACAAGCATCGTCAGAATTACAACAATACATCCACCGGCAAAGATGCGGATGTAGGGATTCTGGAACAGTTTGCGGTAAATTTCTTCACTTTTGTGCAGAAGAACACAAAAAACAATACTTACCAGTGCGCAGAGCACGGCAAGGATGGAAATCTGCACGGCAGGAAGAATGCCAAAGTCCGGGATGTGCTCGATGGAAAACCATTGGTTGGAAACACCAAACAGGTAAGCAACTCCGTGTGCGACAAGAGAACTGATCACACATGGAACAAGGGCGGTATAGTACATGACGCCGACACTTACAATTTCCATTGGAAGGATGGCAGCAGCCATCGGGGTACCAAAGAGAGCGGAAAACGCAGCACTCATGCCGCACATGTTTATCTTTATCGTCAAAACGGAAGAATTTTCCGATTGCGTTTCCGATACTGCCACCCATCTGCAGGGCGGCACCTTCACGGCCGGCAGATCCGCCAAACAGGTGCGTGATCAGTGTGGAAATAAAGATCAAAGGAGCCATGCGCAGGGGCAGCTCGTCATCCGAGTGGATGGCAGAGATGACCAGATTGGTCCCGGTATCTTTTTCGTCCCGCAGCAGATGGTAAGCACCGACAATGATCAGTCCCCCGACAGGGAGCAGATATAAAAGCCACGGATTCTGTCCACGCAGTACGGTGACAAATGTCAGGCAAAAGTAAAATGCCGTGCCGCACAGCCCGACGATACCGCCGACAAGAATTGCAAAAATTACCCATTTGACAGATACCAGTGCACGGTGTGCATTGTGTTTGATTTTATGTTTTATGACATCGTTCATAATTCTTCACCTCGTAATCCCTTTCTTTCATACTAGCATTGAAAAATGCTTTTTACAAGGGGACAAAAAGGTGGTATGATATAATTATAGATTATAGATTGGATCTTAGGAGGAATCACTTATGAGAACAAGTGGCGTACTTATGCCGATATCTTCCCTGCCATCACCGTATGGCATTGGAACTATGGGAAAATCAGCCAGAAAATTTGTAGACTTTCTGGTAAAAGGAGGTCAGACTTACTGGCAGATTCTGCCGATCTGTCCGACCAGTTACGGAGATTCACCGTATCAGTCGTTTTCCAGTTTTGCGGGAAATCCTTATTTTATTGATCTGGACATTCTCTGCAAAGAAAATTTATTAAAGAAAAAGGAATGTGAGTCATTTGACTGGGGCACAAGCGAGGAATACATTGATTATGGAACCATGTATGTATCACGTTATGCATTGCTGCATAAAGCATATGCCCGTTTTGTAAAAAATATGCCGGAAGATTTTTCGTCATTTTGTGAGGCGGAAAAGGACTGGCTGGAAGATTATACGCTGTTTATGGCATTAAAAGATGCCAATGACGGAAAAGCATGGGCCGAGTGGGATGAGAAACTTCGTGTGCGTGACGCAGCGGCATTGGATGAGGCAAGAAAAAAGTACGCAGAAGATATTGAGTTTTATAAGATGCTTCAGTATCTGTTCTTTAAACAGTGGAGAGAGTTAAAGGCATATGCCAATGAAAACGGAATCGAGATTATCGGAGATGTGCCGATCTATGTGGCCGGAGACAGTGCGGATGTATGGGCAAATCCGAAACAGTTTTATCTGGATGAAGATTTAAATCCGATTGAAGTAGCTGGATGTCCGCCAGATGGATTTTCTGCAGACGGACAGCTCTGGGGCAATCCGCTGTTCCGCTGGGATGAAATGAAAAAAGATAACTATGCATGGTGGACCAAACGAATCAAAGCGATGAGCGAGCTGTATGATATTATCCGCATCGATCATTTCCGCGGATTTGATTCTTATTATGCAATCCCGGCAAAAGATAAGACTGCAAAGAACGGAAAATGGAAACAGGGTCCGGGAATGGATCTGTTTAACCAGTTGGAGAAGAAACTTGGCAAACTTCCGATTATCGTGGAAGATCTGGGATTTTTGACAGATTCTGTCCGCAAACTGTTAAAGGATTCCGGATTCCCGGGCATGAAAGTCATCCAGTTTGCGTTTGACAGCCGTGAGGGAAGTGATTATCTGCCGCACACCTATACCAGTCACTGTGTTGTATATACAGGAACACATGACAATGATACCGTGATGGGATGGATGAAGACCGCACCGAAAGCATCTGTCAAGTTTGCAATCGAATACCTGAACCTGACGGAGGAGGAAGGTTATAACTGGGGTATGATGCGTGCCGCATGGTCTTCCGTTGCAGATATGGCAATTGTTCCGATGCAGGATCTGATCGGACTTGGCTCCGAAGCCCGCATCAACATTCCGTCCACACTTGGAGAAAACTGGAAGTGGCGTGCCCTGGAGGGACAGATTACCAAGGATCTGGCAAAGAAACTCTATAAATACATGCAGATGTATGGACGCATCAATGAAAAAGTGCTTGCTGAGCAGGCAAAGAAAGCAGCAGAGAAGGAAGCAGCAGAGAAAGAAGCTGCAAAGAAGAAGACTTCCGACAAAAAGAAGTCATCTGAGAAATAAATATACAACAGAGTATTTCTGTGAATAAGAATTCTCCCCTTTGCATATAGATTAGATAGATTAATCGAATATGCAAAGAAGGGAGATTTTTTTATGGAGTTTGATTTATATAAAGATATCCAGAAAAGAACGAACGGCGAAATCTACATTGGTGTCGTAGGACCGGTCCGCACCGGAAAGTCAACGTTCATTAAGCGGTTTATGGATCTGTTTGTACTTCCGTACATCGAAGATGAGGAAGAAAAAAAACGGACGCTCGATGAACTGCCTCAGTCAGCCGCCGGGAAAACGATCATGACGACAGAACCGAAATTTATTCCGCAGGAGGCAGCAGAGATCACACTTGCAGATGAGAGCAGTGTCCGAGTGAGGCGGCACTCATTTATCCAATGGAAGATGTGGGCGTCAAGGTGCGTCTGATTGACTGTGTCGGGTTTATGGTAGAGGGAGCAAATGGTCATCTGGAGGGGGACGGATACCGCATGGTACATACGCCGTGGTTCGAGGAGGAAATTCCTTTTTCGGATGCAGCGAGAATTGGAACAGAAAAAGTAATCAAAGACCATGCAACCATTGGTATTGTGGTGACAACGGATGGCAGTATCGGGGAACTTCCGCGGGAAAATTATGTGGAGGCAGAACAAACCGCGGTGGAAAAGCTTAAAGAGATTGGAAAACCGTATGTGATTGTTTTAAATTCCGTGCGCCCATACAGCAGTGAGACACTTGCACTGAAAGAAAGTTTAGAGCAGGAATATCAGGCGGTAGTGGTTCCGGTCAACTGTCAGCAGATGCACCGGGAGGATCTGGTCACAGTTATGAAGGCGATTCTGTTTGAATTTCCGGTTACCCGTGTGGACTTTGCAATTCCAAAGTGGACGGAAATGCTTCCAATGGAACATAAATTAAAGGCAGCCATGATTCAGACGGCATCAAGACTGATGGATGGAATCGGCCGCGTGCGGGATGCAGCGGCTGTGCTTGCCGGGCAGGAATGGGTAAAAAGTGCAAATGAGCAGATGGCAGAGGAGGTCTTTCGTGACATCCAGCTGCAGACGGCAGATCTTTCCAACGGAACCGTGACGATCCGTATGGAGACAACGGAACAGTGCTATTTCTCCTACATCAGTGAGATGACGGGAATGCAGATCGAAGGGGAATATCAGATGATTTCCATGCTGCGTTCCCTCTCCCGGATGAAAAAAGAATACGAGCGTGTGGAAGATGCCATGGCTGCTGTGGAACAGAAGGGGTATGGAGTGGTCATGCCGGGGCTTTCGGATATCCGGATGGAAGATCCGGTGCTGATCCAGCATGCCGGAAAATATGGCGTGAAAATGCGGGCAATTTCCCCGTCCATTCATATGATCAAGGCAGACATTGAGACCGAAATAGCACCAATTGTCGGCAGTGAGGAACAGGCAAATGATCTGATTGCATATATCCGCGAGGGGGAGGAGAGCAAGGAAGGAATCTGGACCACAAATATTTTCGGAAAATCGGTCGGGGAACTGATGGAAGACGGCATCCGCAGCAAGATCCTGCAGATGGATGATGAGTGCCAGCTGAAACTGCAGGATACCATGCAGAAAATTGTCAATGACAGCAATGGGGGAATGATCTGCATCATTATTTAAGAGAAATAAAAAAAGTATGAATTTCAGTTGCTCTTGTTTTATTTTATTTTTGATTCTGTTATACTATTAGTTAATGAAATTCTGTATGTAATTGCAAAAAATAAGGAGAACAAATGAGCAACGAATATGAAACTCTCATGCGCTGTGTGCGCAGCGTGAGGACGAAAACAGATTTTGTGCCGAAAGTGGCACTGGTACTGGGGTCCGGTCTGGGTGATTATGCGTCGCAGCTTCGCGTGGAGGCCACGGTGGATTATCATGAGATCGAGGGATTTCCGGTATCTACGGTGCCGGGTCATACCGGGCGCTTTGTGTTTGGTTATGTCGGGGATGTGTCGGTTGTGTGCATGCAGGGACGTGTGCATTATTATGAAGGATATTCCATGACGGAAGTGGTACGGCCGATCCGGCTGATGAAACTTCTGGGGGCAGAAGTTCTGTTTTTGACAAATGCAGCGGGCGGAATCCAGCTGGGCATGAAGGCGGGGGATCTGATGCTTCTTACCGGGCAGATTGCAAGTTTTGTTCCGTCGCCGCTCATTGGAGAAAATATAGAGGAACTGGGACCGCGGTTTCCGGATATGAGCCGGATTTATGATTATGATTTACAGAAAATCGCAAAAAAATGTGCGGCAGAGACGGGGGCGGATTTAAAAGAGGGAACGTATCTGCAGTTTACCGGGCCGGCCTATGAATCTCCACAGGAGGTGGCAATGGCGCGTACACTCGGAGCGGATGCCGTAGGAATGAGTACGGCATGTGAGGCTGTGGCGGCGAATCATATGGGGATGCGGATTGTGGGAATTTCCTGTATCTCGAATCTGGCATGCGGCATTTCGCCACAGCCATTGTCCCATAAGGAGGTGCAGGAAGCAGCCGATGCGGTGGCTCCGGTATTTCAAAAGCTTGTAACACAGATGATAAAGGAGATTGGAACAACATGCAGGTAATTTTTATACATCACAGCTGTTTTCTGGTGGAAGTGGATGATCTGGTATTGATTTTTGATTATTTTGGCGGGGACCGGGTGAATGGTTTCCACTTTACGGGAAAGATCCCAGATTACGCACCGGATACAAAAATCTATATGTTTGCCAGCCACAAACATCAGGATCATTTTGACATGGATATTCTGCGCTGGAGTGAAAAATATACCAATGTACATTATATTTTATCCAAGGATATCCGCATCAGTCCGCATTTTCTGCAAAAGCATGGAATTGACCCGGGGGTGCGGAAAAAAGTGACGTTTGTCTCCGCAAACAACCATTATGAAGTGGATGATCTAAAGATCCAGACCCTTTTGTCTACCGATGCAGGAGTGGCATTTTATGTGAATGTGCGTGGGGTGAGTATCTTCCATGCAGGAGATTTAAACGACTGGAAGATGGAACATGTGGGAGAACTTATAAACGGCAAACAGGAACGCACTTTCCGGCACGAGATCCGTAAGCTTGCGGACAAGCCGGTCAATTTTGCGTTTGTCCCGATGGATCCGCGGCTGGGACCGTATCAGACACTCGGGATTGATTTTGTGCTGAAAAACACCGATGCAGAATTTGTTTTCCCGATGCATATGTGGCAGGATTATTCTGCAATCAGGGAATACAAAAAACACATTACAAATCTTGGAATGGCAGACCGCGTAATTGAAATTGAAAGGGAGAATCAGGTATTTCCGTTCGGGGAACTCTAACTCTTGAATTTACAGAAAAATTCATATATAATAATTAAGTTAATGGGGTAACAACAGAGAGGAGAAAACTATATGACAGATTTTCTTTTATGTATTGGCAGATATGTGGTCGAGATGGCTGCTTTAGCTTTGATCGGCGGATTAGGGGCGTTTATTGGTATCAGACTCCGCAGGCACAAGGATGCGAAGGCTGACACGACGAAAGAATGATTTTGGAGGAACTGGTAATGAAAAAGAGTTATGGCGTAAATGAGCTGCGCCGGATGTATCTTGACTTCTTCGAGAGCAAGGGACATCTTGTCATGAAGAGCTTTTCATTAGTACCACACAATGACAACAGCTTATTACTCATCAATGCGGGAATGGCACCGCTCAAGCCGTATTTTACAGGACAGGAGATTCCGCCACGCAGACGTGTGACTACATGTCAGAAGTGTGTGCGTACCGGAGATATTGAAAATGTAGGAAAGACTGCGCGTCACCTTACATTCTTTGAGATGCTTGGAAACTTCTCTTTTGGGGATTATTTTAAGCATGAAGCGATTGCCTGGTCATGGGAATTCCTGACAAAGGTACTTGGGCTTGAGGAGGATCGTCTGTATCCGTCCATTTATGGGGAAGATGAGGAAGCGTATGAGATCTGGACCAGGGAAGTAGGAGTTCCGGGAGAAAAAATCACACGTTTTTACCGTGATCCTGAGACCGGAGAATGTGACAACTTCTGGGAGCATGGTGCCGGTCCATGTGGTCCGTGTTCTGAAATTTACTATGATAGAGGCGAAAAATACGGATGCGGAAGTCCGGATTGTAAAGTAGGCTGTGATTGTGACCGTTTCATGGAAGTATGGAACAACGTGTTTACACAGTTTGAAGGGGACGGCAAGGGCGGTTATACCGAGCTTTCCCAGAAAAATATTGATACTGGTATGGGACTTGAGCGTCTGGCAGTTGTTATGCAGGATGTGGATTCCGTATTTGATATTGATACCATGAAAGCGATCCGCGACAAGATTTGTGAGATGTCCGGAAAGAAGTATGAAGTAGATGCCATGGATGACGTATCCATCCGTCTGATTACGGATCATATCCGTTCTTCCACATTTCTTGTATCCGATGGTGTTATGCCAAGCAATGAAGGAAGAGGCTACGTTCTGCGCCGTCTGATCCGTCGTGCGGCACGTCACGGAAAGATGCTTGGAATTGACGGACTGTTTCTTGCAAAATTATCAGAGACGGTCATCAATGAGAGCAAGGATGGATATCCGGAACTGGAAGAGAAGAAAGAATTTATCTTTAAGGTTCTGACACAGGAAGAAGAGAAATTCAATAAGACCATCGATCAGGGACTTGCCATTTTGTCTGACCTGATGGAGGAGATGAAGAAAAACGGCAAAAAGGAACTTTCCGGTGCCGATACATTCAAACTTTACGATACTTACGGATTCCCGGTAGATCTGACCGAAGAAATCCTTGAAGAAAAGGGCTTTTCCTATAATGAGGACGAGTTTAAGGCCTGTATGGAAGAACAGAGGCAGAAAGCCAGAAGTGCCCGTAAAGTGACAAACTACATGGGTGCGGATGCAACGGTTTACGAGCAGATTGATCCTTCCATCACAACAGAATTTGTCGGATACGAGAATCTGACATATGCTTCTAAAGTTACGGTTATGACGACCGAGACCGAGATCGTGGAAGCACTTTCCGATGGGGATGCAGGAACCATTATCGTAGAGAAGACCCCGTTTTATGCCACGATGGGCGGCCAGCAGGGCGATAAGGGACAGATCCGTACGGCGGACGGTGTATTCCAGGTTGAGGATACGGTTAAGCTTCTGGGCGGTAAATACGGACATATCGGGCATATGGTGTCCGGCATGATCCATACCGGCGAGGAAGTGGAACTGGTTGTAGACGCAAAACTTCGCGCAAAGACCTGTGCAAACCATTCGGCAACCCATTTACTGCAGAAAGCACTCCGTGAAGTGCTGGGTACACATGTCGAGCAGGCGGGGTCTTATCAGGACAGTGAACGTACCAGATTCGATTTCACCCACTTTGCAGCCATGACTCCGGAAGAGTTGCAGAAAGTGGAAGACATGGTCAATGAAAAGATCAACGAGGGCATGGAAGTCCGTACCGATATCATGACCGTTGATGAGGCAAAGAAGACCGGGGCAATGGCTCTGTTTGGCGAAAAGTATGGGGAAAAAGTCCGAGTCGTTTCCATGGGAGAGTTCTCCAGGGAGTTCTGTGGCGGTACACATGTAAAGAATACTGCAGAAATCAAGACATTTAAGATTCTTTCTGAGAGCGGTGTTGCAGCCGGTGTGCGCCGTATCGAAGCACTGACCGGTGACAATGTGATTGCATACTACAAAAAGATGGAAGAAGAGTTTCAGGAAGCAGCGAAGGTTGTAAAATCCACACCTGCAAACCTTAAGGAACGTCTGGAGCATCTGACCGCAGAGATGAAAGAACTGCAGAGCGAGAACGAGGCGTTAAAGAGCAGGGCAGCCAAGGATGCACTTGGGGATGTGATGAATCAGATCGAGGATGTCAAAGGTGTGAAGCTTCTGGCAACCAGCGTATCCGGTGTGGATATGAATGGTCTGCGTGATCTCGGTGACCAGCTGAAGGACAAGATCGGTGAGGGCGTTGTAGTGATCGCATCCGATTGTGACGGAAAGGTAAACCTGATTGCCATGGCAACCGATGCAGCGATGAAGCAGGGGGCACATGCCGGTAATCTGATCAAGGCGATCGCCGGAAACGTCGGCGGTGGCGGTGGCGGACGTCCGAATATGGCACAGGCCGGTGGAAAGAATCCGGCTGGTATTCCGGATGCAATTGCACAGGCGAAGACGGCACTGGAAAACATGTTGAAATAATCTATCACTGATAACGTATAAAAGAATATAATAAAAACGCAAAAAACAGGTAAAAATGCGCAATAAAAATGCGATTTTACCTGTTTTTTGCAAATATTTATAGTATAATAACAGTTAATCCACTGTGAAATTTGTGTATATACAACAAAAGGTGGAAACGACATGAAGAAAGGGAGAGACTTTATGAAGAGAAAGAGGTTATTGTCGGCCGTGCTGGCAGGAATCTTTGTCGTGTCCATGCTGGGCGGTTGCGCATCGGCGGTGCCTCAGGGGGCAACGGAGACCACGCAGGGCGGCGCACAGGAGACGGACAGGACGAGCGGAACGGTAAAACTGAGAGTGTGGGCAGAGGAATCAACGTATGATGCGTTGAATAAGATGATCGACAGTTTCAAAGAAGAGTATAAGGGTCAGGCAACTTTTGATATCACCCTGGAACAGAATGCGGATTCCGATACGCGTGACAATGTGCTTGGAGATGTGCATAACGCAGCTGATGTGTTTATCCTTGCAGATGACCAGGTGGCTTCTATGGTGGCCGGTGGTGCATTGTATCCGGTTCCGAATGCGGATGAAGTGAAAAAAGCAAATGTGGAGGGCGCAATAGACGCTGCCACAGTCAATGATACGCTTTATGCATATCCCATGACTGCGGACAATGGGTATTTTCTGTACTATAACAAAAAGTACCTGAGCGATTCGGATGTCAAAACCCTTGACGGCATTTTAAAAGTAGCAGAAAAAAATCATAAGAAGTTTATGATGGACTGGTCTTCCGGCTGGTATCTGTATTCGTTTTTCGGAAATACAGGACTGGATTTCGGTGTCAATGATGACAATGTGACAAACCACTGTGACTGGAATTCCACCAAAGGGGAGATCAAAGGTGTGGATATTGCGCAGGCGATGCTTGATATCAGTTCCAGCAGTGGATTTGAAAATGCGGTGAATGAAGACTTTATTACGAATGCCAAAAAAGGCAGTGTAATTGCAGGGGTAAGCGGTGTATGGAGTGAGACCGAACTGAAAAAGATCTGGGGAGATGATCTTGGCGCAGCCAAGCTTCCGACCTATACCGTGGCAGGAAAGCAGGTACAGATGGCTTCCTTTACCGGCTATAAGCTTATGGGAGTCAATGCTTATTCGGCAAATCCGCAGTGGGCAGCAAAACTGGCAGACTGGATGACCAATGAGCAGAACCAGACCATCCGGTTTGAGATGAACGGACAGGGACCTTCCAATACAAAGGCGGCGGATTCGGATGCGGTTAAAGCTTCCCCATCCATTCAGGCGGTGATGGCACAGTCGGAATTTGGAAAACTGCAGCGTGTCGGAAACAGTTACTGGGATGCATGTATGACATTCGGGAATACGATGGCAGCAGGAAATCCAAATCACGTAAAGTTACAGGAACTGATGGATAATCTGGTCAAAGGTATTACAAAATCAGCAGCAGGCTAAGAGGTGGGAGTATATGAATCAGAAAAAGAAATTAAGTACCAAATTTATCATTTTAATTCCGGTATTTATACTTGGAATATTCAGTATCATCTCGAATGTGATGTCTGTTTCCAATATCAGGAACGTTAACCGGAGTGCCGTACAGATTTCGGAAGTATCTTTAAAGAATGTTTCGGGTCTGGCAGAAATACAAAGACAGACACAGGACATCCATAATCTGGGACTGTCCCATATCATAGCGGTGGATCTGGATTCCATGATCCAGCTGGTGGAAAAAATCCGCAGTCAGGAAGATGCATTGGAGAAAGATCTGGAAAGTTACAAGACATACGTGACACCGGATACCCAAAAAGAATACAATGACATCAAAAAAAAATACGAAGAATTAAAGTATGAATGTGCCAATGTTATGGCATTTTCCGCAGCAGGGAAAAAGGAAGATGCCTATGAACTTGCCAATGGAAAGATCAGCAAGTGTGCAGATGCCATTGAGTCGGATATCGAAAGTATCAAAAAAATTGTAAACCAGGATGCAAATGCACAGAGACAGAAACTGACATCTGCATACCATAGTTCAATCGGAACAAGCATAGTGACGATTCTGATTAGTATTGCGGCACTTTTTTCAGCAATGGTGGCAGTGCTTCGGTGGGTAATCTATCCGCTTACAAATACGAACAGGGAAATTAATGAGATTATTTCCGGAATTGATAACCAGCAGGGTGACCTGACCCGCAGGGTTACCATTACCAACAACAAAGAAGTGGCATCTGTCGGTGGAGGCATCAATGCTTTTATGGCAAAGCTGCAGGAAATTTTCCGGATGATCAGCAGCAATTCCAGGGATCTTGAGGGTGTTGTAAATGAAGTGCGTGAGAGTGTGCAGACTTCCAACGGAAGTGTATCCGATCTGTCCGCACTGACGGAAGAACTTTCTGCAACGATGCAGGATATTTCCGACAATGCTTCACGGATTAATGAAAATACCGAATCGGTTGCCGGTGAAGTCAAGTCAATTGCAGAGAAAACGATTGAAATCAATCAGTATACAAAAGAAATGAAAGAGCATGCAGAGGCAATGGAACATGCTGCACGTGAAAATATGGATACAACGGGTGCGAAAGTAAATGACATTGTTTCCGTGCTGAGTCAGGCAATTGAGGACAGCAACAGTGTCAATCAGGTAGACAATCTGACAAACGACATCTTAAATATTGCAAGCCAGACAAACCTGCTTGCATTAAACGCATCCATTGAGGCTGCCCGTGCCGGGGATGCAGGAAAAGGATTTGCAGTGGTTGCTTCCGAAATCAGTCAGCTGGCAGCCGCAAGTCAGGAAGCGGCTAACAATATCCAGAGCATCAATGCCATTGTTATAACTGCAGTACATAATCTTGCAGACAATGCAAACGGACTGGTAGAGTACATGAATGAAAAAATCCTGCCGGAATTCCAGAAGTTTGTGGAATCCGGTGGGGCATATCATGACAAGGCAACATTTATCGAAAGTGTCATGGCAGATTTTGAGGCAAAGACGGATTCTTTACAGAATTCCATGGATGAGATTGCAAATTCCGTAAATACGATTTCCCATGCGATCGAGGAAGGCGTCAGTGGAGTCGTTTCGGCAGCGGACAGCACACAGGTTCTTGTATCCGATATGGATAAAATTTCCAAGAAGATGGATGAGAACTTTGCGATTGCAGAGGGATTGAAGAAAGAAACTTCCGTGTTTACAAAGCTTTAAGCATGTGGAAGAAAACTATGCAAATTTCAGAAAAACTATTGACAAATCAGGATATTTTGTTAAAATAATCGATAGTGCAATTAAGATTACCTTACAGTTGATGCACAATATCGCAACTGGAGGGAGGTTAGGAAAGAATGTCTAGTGTAATCGTAAAAGAGAATGAGACTTTAGATAGCGCATTACGTCGTTTCAAGAGAAACTGTGCGAAGGCTGGTATCCAGCAGGAGATTCGTAAGAGAGAGCATTACGAGAAGCCAAGCGTAAAGCGTAAGAAGAAATCTGAAGCTGCTAGAAAAAGAAAATACAACTAATGTATTTAACCCCGCGGGATAACTCGCGGGG
>OKTL01000779.1_pt1 | contig 15628 bp, 15 predicted proteins | sample 1606211 | NCBI WGS metagenome assembly OKTL01 (sample SAMEA3879538, study PRJEB24766) | human gut metagenome | biome: human-associated habitat; feature: feces | place: USA | collected 1985/1987 | reverse complement strand
CCTCCGGGGTCTTGACCCTTGTGCGCAGCAGGGTGCTCAATGTCGTGAGCATGGCATTCTGTGCTGCGATACCGGATGCAAAGGTATCATCAAAATACTGTGCTATGCGGTAAGTAAGCTCTGCGAAACGGGCATTTTCCAGCAGCAGATTGACCACCTCTGTATTGACACGCCCTGTGTAGAGGTTCTTTGCAGCTTCTACGGACAAGCCCAGTTCGGCAATGTCATAATTTTTGCGGTCGGGGATGTTGGTTTCTCCCAGCAGGAAATCCGTGGACACTTTGAACAGCCTTGCAATCTTTAGCACCTGCTCGTGGGTCAGGGTTTCTTTTGCGCCACTGATAAAACGGCTGATAGTGCTTTTAGAGCAGCCGATTTCCTTGGCAAGCTCCGGTTGGCTGATGTCGTGCTCTTTCATCAAGTCCGCAAGACGGACGTTGGACGGTGCAGGCAGATATTCCTGTGCCATGTGGTCGGCCCTCCTTTTGGCGTTTTTTCCCATTATAATACGCTCTGCCGTTTTGTTCAATATACGGTTTCCTCTCTGCCCTTGCTGTTGCAGCCCTGCAACCAGTAAGGGCTTTTTTCTTTTTCCGTTGCAGTTTTGCCGTTTTTTCGCCCTTTCTGCAAAATTCTCCGTATATTCAGGCAGGAAGCAAAAAACACCAGAGTTCCCACTTTGGGGTCTCTGGTGAAACGCACGAAACAAAGGAGGAATGCCCTTGAGCCTGTATCAAACTGTCAAGTCCGCCATCACCGTTCGGCAGGTGGGAGAGATGTACGGCATGGAGCCCGACCGCCATGGCATGGTGTGCTGTCCGTTCCATTCTGACAGCGACCCCAGCATGAAGCTGAACGACACCTATTATTATTGCTTTGGCTGTGGAGCCAATGGAGATGCCATCGACCTCACCGCCAAGCTGTTTGACCTGAACCCCTGGCAAGCCGCCGAGAAGCTGATACACGACTTCGGGCTTGACCCGGACAAGCCGCCCGCCAATGCCATCGCTCTGTTGCCGCCCAAGCGCGGCCTGACAGACGAGCAGTGGGCAGACATCGCCTACTGCCTGCGGGTGCTGACCGATTATCTCGACCTGCTGCACGACTGGCGAGAGCGTTACAAGCCCGCCAGCCCGGAAGAACCGCTGGACGAGCGGTTCGTGGAAGCCCTCCACATGACCGAGACCATCGAGCACCTGACGGACTGCGTTGCATTTGGGACGCCCCAGCAGAAGGCCGCTGCCGCCGCACAGCTGCTGTCCGGGTCGTACCTGCTGATGCTGGAGGAGCGCACCGACCGCCTTGCTCTGGCAAAGTGCGCCTGACGATTCATTCACCTAAAGTGGTGCTTATCATTATGATAATCACCACTTTACTTTTTTAAAGGAGAACCACCACATGAAGAAAAACATTTCCCGCAATCCCTTATGGCCGGACTGGTACAACGGCAAGAAGATCGATGAAGTCCAGTTTGGCCGTGCCTTTCTGGAACAGTGGCCGCTGAAATGCGTCAACGGTACGCTGTACACGCTGGACGGTCCGGTGGAGGACGAGAGCGAGATCAAGCAGCGCATCTTGGAGAACATCGAGGAATATGTCACCTCCGGCCTGTCCAAAAAGGTCACCAACATTCTGGAGACCATCAAGCTGCTGGCCTTTTCCGACCCGTTCCCCATCGAACAGGACTGCATCCACCTCCAGAACGGCGTGTACCATCTGCCGGACGGCTCTTTTCAGGAGAGCCGCCTGTTTTGCCAGAACCGTCTGCCTGTGAAGTACGACCCGAAAGCTCCCAGCCCTGACCGCTGGCTGACTTTTCTGCACGAGCTGCTGGACGATGCCGACATCCCCACCTTACAGGAATATCTGGGCTACTGCCTGATCCCCAGCACCAAGGGGCAGAAGATGATGCTCATCGTTGGCAAGGGCGGCGAGGGCAAGTCTCGCATCGGGCTGGTGCTCAAACGGCTCATGGGAGATGCTGCCAGCAACGGCAGCGTCCAAAAGGTTGAGAACAACCGCTTTGCCCGTGCCGATCTGGAACGCCGCCTGCTGATGATCGACGATGATATGGATATGAACGCCCTGCCCAAGACGAATTATATTAAGACCATCGTGACTGCCGAAGCCAAGCTGGACTTGGAACGAAAGGGTGTCCAGAGCTACCAGCGGGACATTTACGCCCGGTTCCTCTGTTTTGGCAACGGCGCGTTGACCTCGCTGTATGACCATTCGGACGGTTTCTTTCGCCGCCAGCTCATCCTGACCACCAAGGACAAGTCTGCCGACCGCACGGATGACCCCTTCCTTGTGGAGAAGATGTGCGCCGAGTTGGAGGGCATCCTGCTCTGGTGTCTGGAAGGGCTGCACCGGTTGGTGCAGAACGATTTCCGCTTCACGGTCAGCGAACGAGCCGCCGCCAACGTGGACACCATCAAGCGCAGCAGCAACAATGTCATCGACTTCATGGAGTCCGAGGGCTATTTCCGCTTCAAGGCGGACTACTCCATCAGCTCCAAGGAGTTCTACGACATTTATAAGCAGTGGTGTGAGGACAACGCCTGTCACAGCGTATCGGCCATCCGTTTCAGCGCAGAGCTGCGCCAGAATGACCGCCGCTATAACCTTGAGGCCACCAACAACATCTACCTGCCCGGTGGCCGCAGGGTGCGGGGCTTTGTGGGCATCGAGCCGCTTGTCCACCCCTGCCCGTAAAAAGTGCATTTTTTCACGGAAGAAGTTCGTACAACCTGTACGGTCTGTACTTGTACGCACCTGTACGGCAAATTGAAGCAGATTAAAACGTGCTATCGTTTATATTTCGGATTTCCGTACGTCGTACGAACCGTACAGGTTATTTGAAGTCCGTACGCAATTTTTTCAGATGCGTACGGAGCAATCAAGTTCGCATTGTGCGAACTTGATTGTAACTCTCCCGCAGGAGACGTTCCCCCTCGGAGAGTCCTCGAAGAGCCCACTACACTTTGCAGCCCATAGGGATGAAAGTGTTATAGTGGGTTATTACACTTCCGAAGAAGTGCATCTTCGTTCCCCGTCACCTCTCGATGAACCTTGAAAGGAGGGATGCCCTTTGGCAAGAAACGATGGCGTTGACCGCACCAGTGTCCGGAATCTCGCCGTTTCGGACAAGGCCGTTGGCAACACCCAGCAGCACAATGAGCGTGAAAAGGACAGCTATCGGAACCCCGATATTATCCCCCAGCGCGCTGCATGGAACGTCCACTTCAAGAAGCCAACCGCCAGCTACACCGACCTGTTCTCCCAACTGGAATCCGATGGAACCATCTCCACGCGCGGCCTGAAACCGGATGCCACCCACTACTGTGAGCTTGTCTTTGATGTCAACTCGGCCTATTTTGACAATCACGGTGGCTACGAGTTCGCCAAGCAGTTCTATGCAGATGCCTACAAAGCTGCTATCCAAATCGTAGGCGGTGAACAGTATATCCTCTCGGCTGTCATGCATGCCGATGAGATCAACCGTGCCATGACCGAAGCATTAGGCCGTGAAGTCTACCACTATCATCTCCATGTGGTCTATGTGCCTGTGGTGGAAAAGCAGATCCTCTGGTCGAAACGCTGCAAGGACAAGGCACTGGTCGGCACAGTCAAGGAGACTGTCATGCAGGTCAGTAGGAGCAAGAAGTGGGCATCCAAACCTCTGCTGGACGATGCCGGAAAGCCTATCCTGCAAAAGAACGGCAAGCCAGTCCTGAAGAAGTCGTACAGCGTCCTGCAAGACGATTTCTTCAACTATATGCGTACTGCCGGGTACACCGATGTGGAGCGCGGCGAGCGTGGCAGCACCGAAGAACACCTGACCGTCACCCAGTTCAAAGTCCAGCGGGAGCAGGAACGTCTGGACAGCCTGACCGCCCAAGCCGACCAAAAGGCGCAGTCGCTTGCCAAAACCAGTCAGACCCTCTCCAAAAAGGAGAAGGAACTTGCCGCTGTGCAGAAAAAGGCCACGCTCACGAAAGAAGCCCTCATTCATGCGCGCGATCTGGATTATATCGGCAAGCGCACCTTCCTCGGCAACTACTCGCTGACCGAAGAAGAATTTTCCAAGCTGAAAAAGCAAGCCGACCACGGCTATATGATGGACGTGGAGAACCGCCGCTTGAAAGAAGAACTTTCCACCGCCAAGAAGGAGGCCGTTCGTTGGAGCAACAAGTACCACGACCTGTGGTACGACGTGAAACCCTATCTGGATGCTCTCCACCGTGCGCCCGAACTGGTGCGTGGCTTTCTGGAAAAGATTCTTGCCCCCAAGCAGGAGCACACCATGAATGTGCCGCAGCAAAACCGTAAGCGTGGGCAAGATGTAGAACTTTAAGCTGAATTTTTAGATGATATGACAATATAAGGAGCAATGCTTATGGATTTTGACCGTAATTCTATGACCGTCCCTGTGCAATCTTCCGATTATACGAAAAAGTTCTTGCAAAAGGGCTCGAATCCCACTACAATGGAAGTGGTCACTCAAACCAATGCCGTCAAGTCTCCGACTGACAGCCCGGCAACCACGAAACTGGTGTACACGGTGGAAGAGATCGCACGAATGCTGGCCATCAGCCTGCGCTCTGCTTACAATCTGTGCAACAGCACTACCGAATTCCGTGTCCTGCGAGTAGGCGGAAGCATCCGTGTGCCGAAGGACAGCTTCGATGCGTGGCTCTACCGGGCAGCTTGATAAGGAGGCAAACAGTATGGCATATATTACGAAGCGCGGCAACTCTTACAGCGTCCGCTACACCTACGAAGATGAGCACGGCAAGAGCTGCGACAAATGGGAGAGCTTTCCCACAAAAGAGGAGGCAACGAACCGAAAAAAGCAAATCGAGCATGAACTGGCCGCTGGCACTTTCCTGATTCCGTCCTCGGTAACGGTGGCAGAGTTCCTGATGGACTGGCTGCCGAAACAGTGCAGCAAGCACAAGTGGGCACCCAAAACCTACGAATCCAACCTTTCCACCATTCAGAATCTCATTATCCCCTATATCGGTAGCATGGAGATGCAGAAGCTCAAGCCCTACCACATGGAGAACCTCTACACGACCCTGAGCAAAACGCCCTGTGGTTCGTATATCGAGGGCAAGAAGCAGGAACTGACCGAAAAGCAGAAGCAGCGTTTCCTTTCCGGCACAACGATCCATGAGGTGCACCGGCTGCTGGGCACTGCCTTCCAGTATGCCGTAGAGTGGGGCATCCTTGTCAAAAGCCCTGTTCCCGTGGACAGCCCCAAGAAGTCTACGCAGGAGCGCACCATCTGGACGGTAGAGGAAATGAGGGCGGCTCTGGACAGCATGGAGGACCCCATCCTGCATCTGGCAGTCCACCTCACACTGGTGGGCGCACTGCGAGAGGGCGAGATCGTAGGTCTGACCCCGGAAGATCTCGATTTTGACGCAGCAGATGGCATCGGAACCTTCCGTATCAACAAGTCCATGCAGCGGGTGCGGAAAGAAGCCCTAAATCAAGTGGACGATGGCTGCATCATCAAGATATTCCCGGACAAGCTGGAGCGCAGCACCACTTCCCTCATCCTGAAAAGCACCAAAACCGCATCCTCCTGCCGTACCATCTTCATGACCTCTGCACTGAAAGAGGAATTGAAGAAGTGGCTGAATCAGTTGGCGGCAGACGAGATGAAAGACCCGGCACGCTACCATGATAGCGGAATGCTGTTCCGTCTACCCAATGGTCTGGCAGTGGAGCCGGTGCTGATCCGCAAGAAGTTCCTCAAATGGCAGGATGCCCACCCGGAATTCCCCCGCATTGTGTTCCACGGTTTGCGGCATTCCAGTGCCACCTATCAACTGATGATCTCCGGCGGCGATGTGAAAGCCGTTCAGGGCACCACAGGGCACGCCACGGCGGATATGCTGGTGAACACCTACGCTCATATCCAGCAGTCCTCTCGTGTAGAACTGGGCAGGAAATTTGAGGAAGGGTTCTATGCTAAACAGGAAAGCCCCAGCCCGCAGGCTGTACCCGCCGCAGGCGAACCCACCATCTCCATGACGGCTCTTTTGGAATTGCTCAAGGATGCCGACCAGGAAATGAAGGCAAAGCTCCGCCTGGCCCTGCTCACCTGATGCAAAAAAGGGCACTGATTGCAATGCAATACAGCGCCCTACATCATCGGACATGGATAACACCGACCGTGCAAAAACCGTGCAGAAACCGTGCACCCATGGCTTACAAAACAAAAAAGCCATGAAATCTTTCGATTTCACGGCATTTTCTGGTGCAGTAAAGCAATCCAAATCCGAACCATTTCCCTCGGATGCAACTTCTGTCGCTTCTCCAAAGGTGACGGTCTGTGTGCCTTCTTTATAATTGAAGGTAATGAGAACCTTATCATCATACAGGTAAATCGCATTGATGAACGTATCCACCAGTGCCTGCCGCTGGTCTTTCAGGCTCATATCCAGCTTGCGGAAACGGAGCAGCCAGAAGCGGATGAAATCTTCGGTCACTTTTGGCTTTGCCAGCTTTTCTTCTGCAATGCGGGCTTCAAGCTCACGCTTGGTTTCTTCCAGCTGCTCCAACCGCTCCTTGGTGGAGCTGGTCAGGATACCGGCCTGAATCGCATTGAGCATATTCTGGATACCTGATTCCGCATCCCGAAGCTGCTTTTCATAAAGGGGAATGTTGGTGTTTTCCTTGTTTTGCAGTTCCATCACCTTGGCAATGATGGATTCCATAGCGGCATCGTCTTTCACAAGCTGCATGGTCTGGTTGACCACCAGATCTTCCAGCCACTGTTTGCGGACGGTCTTTTTCTTGCAACCCTTGTGCTTTTTGGCAGTGGCACATTTATAGTAGCGGTGAACTTCACCTGTCCGGCTTGTGCCGCTTTCGCCAAACATCAGCGCACCACAGTGACCACAGAACAGCTTAGTGGTGAGCAGGTAATCATCCTCTGCCTTTCTCCGGGCAGGAGCTTTCTTGTTTTTCAACATCTTCTCCTGCACCTCATTGAAAATCTCCACGGACACGATGGGCGGAATCGCATCGGGAATCAGGATGTCCCGGTACTTCAATTCACCAATATAACGGCGGTTGCTCAGCATATGCTGAATAACATTGAAGCTCATCGGCCCACCGCGCTTGTTTTTGATACCTTTTTCGTTCAGCCAATCCCGAATTTCTCGCATGGTCTGACCGTCGTTGTACCGCTGGAAGGTTTCTGCTACAAAAGGTGCGGTGAGAGGGTCAATTTCAAAGCGGCGGTCTGCATTGATAGTGTAGCCGAAAGGGATAGCACCGCCAGAGAACTTGCCTTTCAGGGCGTTTTCCGTCATGCCGCGAATGACCTTTTCGGACAGGTCAGCGGAATAATATTCCGCATAGCCTTCAAGCACCGATTCCAGAATGATGCCTTCCGGGCCATCCGAGATGACCTCGGTAGCCGACATGAGCTTGACACCGTTCTTCTTCAACTGGGTCTTGTACCGGGCACTGTCGTAGCGGTTTCGGGCAAAGCGGTCCAGCTTCCAGACCAGCACGATATCAAACAGCTTTTTGTCGCTGTCCTTGATCATCTGCTGAAACTCCGGGCGGTTGTCTGTCTTAGCAGAGATGGCACGGTCAATGTAGTGCTTGACGATGGTGATGCCATTCTTTTCCGCATAGGCCGTGCATTCACGAATCTGGCCTTCAATGGATTCTTCGCGCTGGTTATCCGATGAATAGCGGGCATAGATTACGGCGGTCATGGCAGGCACCTCCCTAATACAGCCATTCATGTAAATGTTTCCGCATTCATTATACCAAAGTCTTGTTATCTTTGCAATCGTTTGCTATAATAATTGCAAGAAAGTTGCAACTCGCACAGGGAGGAAAGCCCATGACGATTTATGATATCGCGCGGGAAGCGGGCGTTTCGGCCAGCACAGTGTCCCGCGTCATCAACAACAAGGCAGGCATCAAGGAAAGCACCCGCAAAAAGGTACAGAAGCTCTTGGACGAATACAACTACACGCCGGATGTAGCGGCCCGTGGGCTGGTGACGCAGGCTTCCAAGTTCATCGGCATCCTCATTGAGGACATCCGGGTCTCCCACCACACAGAATCCGCCTATGTCATCGAGCAGGAGATGACCCGGCAGGGCTACACCTGCATTACCTTCAGCACCGGAGCCGACAGCAAGCGAAAGGCACAGTACATCGAAATATTGGAACAGCGCCGAGTGGAAGGGGCCATTTTTATTGGTTCCATGTTCGGCACCGAAGCGGTGCGCCAGAGCGTGGAGCAACATCTTTCCAACACCCCGGTGGTCATCGTCAACGGGGCACTAGACCTGCCCAACACATACAGTGTTCTGATTGATGAAGAACGCGGCACCGAGGAATGTGTGGCTCTGCTGACCCAAAAAGGCCGGAAGCAGCTGGCCTATCTGATGGATGTTGCCACCCCGGCCAACGAGAAAAAGAACCGGGGCTTCTGCACCGGCATGCTCCGCAGCGGGCTGGAATCTGCCGGGCACTCCATCTATGCCGAAGTGGACGGCACCACCGGCCCCCGCAGTTCGGTGGAGCGGGGCCGGTGCGAAACGGCAGAGCTGCTCAAGCAGATGCCGGATGTAGATGGCATCCTTTGCGCTACGGATATGCTGGCCATTGGCTGTATGCAGGAGCTGAAGGCGCATGGCATCGCCGTGCCGGAACAGGTGGCAGTCATCGGTGTGGACAACACGTTATACGGCCAGCTCTGCACCCCTGCATTGACCACGCTGGACAACAAGCTGGGGGAAGTCAGCTTTGCGGCGGCCAATATGCTGCTGGATGTGCTCCAGGATCGTCCCGTAAGTCATAAGCTGATGCTTTTGACCGAGATCATCCAGCGGGAAACCACCTGATAGTTTGAGCCCCTTATTGAAAACCGCAGTCCCCGGAAAAGTCACTTTGGGCTTCTCCGGGGACTTTTTTGCATTCGTTTTGGAAATCGATTGCCATTATATTTGCAAATCCACCAGGAAGTTGGCACACATGCACAAAGTAAGATTGAATTTATTGTCGAATATGCGAATTGAAAATCGATTCAAAAGCGTGTAATCTATGAATTGTAAGAAATGCAATCGATTGCAAAAACAATCAAAGCGAGAGCACAGCCAAATAAGGAGAGAACCACCATGATTTACGGCAACATCAACGCCAAAGAGACCGAAGCAGCCTATACCCCCGTCATCCGCAAGGCGCTGGACATCCTGCGCACCACCGATGTCAGCGAGATGCACCACGGCAAATACCCTATCGACGGCGACAAGCTGATCCTCCAGATCAATGAGATCACCACTGGCCCCAAGGAGACCAAGCGCCCGGAAATCCACCGTCAGTACATTGATGTGCAGTACATGGTCCACGGCCATGAGCTGATCGGCTTCTACCCCGACTGCAAAGACGGCGAAGTTCTGGAAGACAGCCTCGACAGCAACGATGTGCTCTTCTACAAAGAACGCAGCGATGTGCATGAGATCATGCTGCCCATGACCGATGGCTGCTACGCCATCTTCTTCCCGGAGGATGTCCACCGCCCCTGCTGCATGATGGATGCACCCGAAGATGTGAAGAAGATCGTGCTGAAAGTTCGTGTGGATTCCCTGTAAGGTGATAATAGGAGGATATAACCATGAGAGTTGCTTATGAAACGATGCTGGCCGAGTTTGAGCGTGTACTGAAAAAATACGGCTTCTCCGTCGACCGTGCCCACGATGCCGCCGAAATTTTCGCCCAGAATAGTCTGGCCGGTGTGTTCAGCCACGGCCTGAATCGCTTCCCGGTGGTGGTGGATTACCTGAAAAAGGGCGGCATCGACCCTGCCGCCGAGGCAGAGTGCGTGGCCAGCTTTGGTGCGATGGAGCGCTGGGATGGCCACCGCGGCTTTGGCCCCCTGAACGCAAAGCGGGCCATGGACCGTGCCGTGGAGCTGGCCAAGCAGAACGGTATTGGGTTGGTGGCGCTGGGCAACAACAACCACTGGATGCGGGGCGGCACCTACGGCTGGCAGGCGGCAGATCAGGGCTGCATCGGCATCTGCTGGTCCAATACCTGCCCGAATATGCCCGCATGGGGTGCCAAGGACAACCACATCGGCAATAACCCGCTGATCCTGGCCGTGCCCCGCTCCAACGGCGAGCATGTCATGGTGGACTGCGCTCTGAGCCAGTTCAGCTACGGCAAGCTGGAGACTACCCGCCTTGCTGGCAAGCAGCTCCCCGTGGTGGGCGGTTACGACGAGGAGGGCAACCTGACCACCGACCCTGCCGCCATTGAAAAGACCCGTCGGATGATCCCCATTGGCTACTGGAAGGGCAGCGGCCTGTCCATCCTGCTGGATATGATCGCAACAGTCCTCACCAATGCAAACTCCGTGGCAAAGATCGGAACCTTCGGGGATGAGATTGGCCTGACCCAGATTATGATCGCCATCGACCCCACCAAGTTCCAGACTGCCGCCGAGACCGATACCATCGTGGATGCCATCGCCGCGGATGTGGCTTCCAGCCAGCCGGTAAAGGAAGGCGCTGAGGTACGTTGCCCCGGTATGGGCGAACACCGCAGCCGGAAGGAAAACCTTGAACTGGGCATTCCGGTGGCCGAAGAAAAGTGGAACGAAGTGCTGGCCATGTGATGCCCTGCGCAGGAAAAGGAGAGTCCATCGTGAAAAAGAAGATCAACCGCCGCACCTTTCTTAAGGTGATGGGTGCGGCAGCCCTTGCAGCCTCTGCCGGAGGCTTGTCCGGCTGCGGCAGCACCGGCGAAAACGGCGAGAAAAGCACCATCATCCGGGTGGCCTTCAACCAGCCGGAGACACACGCCGAGTACATTGCACTGGCCGATTTCGGTGAGAAATTCGCCGCTGCTACCCATGGCCGCTATCAGGTGGAAATTTACCCCAACGCAGTTCTGGGTGATCAGGGCCCCGTGACGGAAATGATCCGCACCGGCGCTTTGCAGCTGGCTGTTGTACCCATGTCGGTACCGGAAAGCTACAACAGCGATTTTGCCATCATTGCAGCCCCGTACCTTTATGACAATCTGGGACAGATGGAGACTGCCGCCCGCGAGGGTGTGTTCGACCCGCTGTTCGCCACCACCGATAAATTCAACTTTGAGGTCGTCACCCTGTACACCTCCGGTGCCCGGCACATCTACACCAACAAACCCATCACCAATCCTGAAGACCTGAAGGGCTACAAGATCCGGGTGCAGGACTCTGATACTTACATCCAGATGATCAATCTGATGGGCGGTGTTGGTATCGCCATGGGTCAGAGCGAGGTCTACGCCGCCGTGCAGCAGCACGTCATCGAGGGCGGCGAGAACTCCGAAGTCGTCTATAACAACTTCAAGCACTATGAGATTGCCCCTTATTTCAGCTACACCAACCATCTGGTGATGACCGACGTCGTGGTTGCCAACAAGGATTTTCTGGACGACATGGATGAGGACACCCGCACCACCTTCCGCAAGCTGATGAAGGAATCCATGGAAGTGGAGTTTGCCGCATGGGATCAGAACATCGAGGATGCCAAGGCGGTTCTGGGCGAACACGGTGTCACCTTTGTGGAAGCAGACATCGAAGCCTTCCGGGAGCGGTGCATGCCGCTGCTGCAAAGCATCGCCAACCGTTCTGACATGACCCGTGAGGTCTACGACAAAGTACAGGAAATCAAGGCAAGGGAGGCATAAAACCATGAAACAGTTGAAACAGATCATCAACAAAGTGGTGGAGTGGATCTCCATCGGTCTGGTCGTAGTCATGGTGCTGCTGGTGCTCTGGCAGGTGGTGGCACGGTATCTGCTCAATAACCCCAGCAGCTTCAGCGAGGCCCTGACCCGGTATCTCTTCGTCTGGCTGGTGCTTATCACCTCCACCTACGCCTTTGGCAGCCGCGACCACATGTACATTGCCGCTCTGAACGATAAGCTCAAAGGCAAAACAAAAACAGTCGTCAACATCCTCATTGAGGCACTGACCATCCTGTTTGCAGGCTGTGTCATGGTCTACGGCGGCAGCATTATCACCCGGATGCAGATGGTCTCGCTGGATTCCAGCCTGCATATCCCCATGGGCGTGGTGTACGGGGTCATCCCGGTGTGCGGCGTGCTCATCGTGTTCTACTGCATCTGCAATATCATCGAAGAACTCAACAACGCAAAGGAGGCTGTCTGATATGACTCTTGCCATTCAAACCGCCATCGTGATGGTGGTGCTGCTGATCATCATGCTGGCCATGGGCGTTTCCATTAGCATCTCGGTGGGTCTGTCCAGTGCTGTGGCCATGCTCTGCATGCTGCCCGCACAGGTCTCCTTCGTCACCAGCGCCCAGCGGTTGTTTGCCGGGGCCAACTCTTTCTCCCTAATCGCCATTCCCTTCTTCATTCTGGCGGGCAACCTGATGAACAACGGCGGCATTGCAGAGCGCCTTGTGAATGTGGCAAAAGCCATTGCAGGCCGGATGCCGGGTGCACTGGCCCAGACCAACATCATCGCCAATATGCTGTTCGGTGCCATCTCCGGTTCCGGTGCTGCCGCTGCTGCCGCCATGGGCGGCACCATCGGCCCCATGGAGGAAAAAGAAGGCTATGATCCGGTATACAGTGCTACTGTCAACATTGCCTCTGCTCCCACTGGAATGCTGATTCCACCTTCTAACCTGATGATCGTCTACTCCACCATTGCAGGCAGCGTTTCTGTGGCTGCTCTGTTCACGGCAGGTTATCTTCCCGGCATTCTGTGGGGCATCATCGTCATGGTGATCGCAGGTATCACAGCAAAGAAAAAGGGCTATGTCATCAAAGAGACCGTTTCCGGCAAGCAGGCGCTGAAAGCCATTCTGGATGCCATTCCCAGTCTGCTGCTCATTGTCATCATCATTGGCGGTATTCTGGGCGGCGTGTTCACCGCAACCGAGGCTTCTGCTGTGGCTGTGGCCTATGCTACCATTCTGGGCTTGCTCTACAAGGGTTTCGCCCTGAAAGATCTGCCCCGCATCATTCTGGAATCCGCCAAAATGACCGGCATCATTACCCTGATGATCGGCCTGTCCTCCATCATGTCGTGGGTCATGGCTTTCACCGGTCTGCCCGACCTGATTGCCAACGGCATTCTGTCCCTCACCGGCAACAAGTATGTCATTCTGATCCTGATGAACATCATCCTGCTCATCGTGGGCACCTTTATGGACCCAACCCCTGCAGTGCTGATCTTCACTCCCATCTTCCTGCCCATCTGCAAGACCTTCGGGATGCACGCCGTTCAGTTCGGCATCATGGTCAGCATGAATCTCTGCATTGGCACCATCACCCCGCCGGTGGGTTCCATTCTGTTCACCGGCTGCAAGGTAGGTCATGTCAAGATCGAGCAGGTCATCAAAGAATTGCTTCCTTATTTCTTCGCTATCCTTGTGGCCCTGCTGCTGGTCACTTACATTCCTGCCATCTCCATGACACTGCCTACACTGGCCGGTCTCATCAAGTAAGGAGCACGCCATGGAAAAACTGCTTTGTCCGTCGCTGCTCAATCTTTCGGACGACTATCTGAAAGACGAAGTGCAGAAACTCGACCGCAGCGGCGCGGACATTTTGCATCTGGATGTCATGGACGGCGACTATGTTCCAAACTTCGGCATGAGCTTCAATGAGATCGCCACCGTCCGTGCCAACACCAGCCTGAAGCTAGACCTGCACATGATGATGAAAAACCCTCGGCGCTATGTGGAGCGCTATGCAGAGTGCGGAGTGGACATCATTTATATCCACCCCGATTCCGAGACAATTCCCACCGAAACGCTGACACTGATCCGGAAGCTGGGCAAGCATCCCGGCATCGTCCTCAATCCCGGTGTTTCGCTGGAAACCGTGCAGGAATTGTTCCCGCTGGTGGATTATGTTCTGGTTATGACCGTTGACCCCGGTTTCGCAGGGCGGGATTACCTGCCCTACGTTGAGACAAAAATCAAATGGCTGGTAGAAATTCGCCGCCAGTACGGCTTTCACATCGTCATTGACGGCGGCGTGACATGGGAGGTGCTGCGTCGCCTGTGGGGCTATGGTGTCGAAGGCTTCGTTCTGGGAAAGCAGATTTTATTCGGGCAGAACGAGCCCTACGACAAGATCATCCAAAAAGTTCGTTCCATTTGATTCATTGTAATAGGAGGGAAAGAATATGGGATTTTTAACAGGAAAAACTGCACTCATCACCGGCGCAGGGCGTGCTGTTCTGCAAGATGGCAGCTGTGGCTCCATCGGCTATGGCATTGCCACCGCCTACGCCAAAGAAGGAGCCAATCTGGTTATCACAGGCCGCAACGTGAAAAAGCTGGAAGAAGCCAAGGATGAATTGGAGCAGCTTTATGGTATCAAGGTCTTGCCTGTGCAGGCAGATGTCTGTGCAGGCGGTGACAATGAGGCCACCGTGCAGAACGTTGTGAAGCAGGCCATGGAGACCTTCGGCGGCATTCAGGTGCTTATCAACAACGCACAGGCATCGGCTTCCGGCGTGCCGCTGGCCGACAACACGACTGGGCAATTCAATCTGGCTCTGTATTCAGGTCTGTACGCCGCGTTCTACTATATGAAAGCGTGCTATCCCTACCTGAAAGAATCGCATGGCAGCGTCATCAACTTTGCGTCCGGTGCGGGCCTGTTCGGCAACTTCGGCCAAAGCGCCTATGCCGCCGCCAAGGAAGGCATCCGGGGGCTTTCCCGTGTTGCCGCTACCGAGTGGGGTCCTGACGGCATCAACGTCAATGTGGTCTGCCCGCTGGCATGGACGGCCAAGCTGGAGCAATTCCAGCAGGCTTACCCGGATGCTTTCAAAGCCAATGTAAAAATGCCGCCCATGGGGCACTACGGCAACGCCGAGCTGGAAATCGGCCGCGTCTGCGTCCAGCTGGCAAGCCCCGATTTCAAGTTTATGTCCGGTGAGACCCTGACGCTGGAAGGCGGCATGGGCCAGAGACCGTAAGGCTGCAACTTCATCTTCTGCCACAGAACCCCGATATTGTACAGTTTTCTCCTTACTGTGCAGCATCGGGGTTCTCTATTGCAAGTCATACTTTTCTTGCTTCACTTCAATAAATTTTTCAAAACCCTCTTGACGCATTCTACATGCCGTGGTATTTTTCTTGTAAATCCCATTGATTTTGTGGATTGGTTCAAATTCATCCACAAGATGTGGTCGTGTTCATTTTGAACACAGCCACAGAAAGTGGTTGGTTATCACCGTGAGACCCACCACTTCAGTGAGGGAAAGTCCGCAAAAGAATTTACCGCCCCGCAACACACCCGATTCATTTTGCCGCTGTTTCACCCGACAAAATCCATCGCTATGCTGCATGGGCGGTATTTTTCTTTTACGGGAAACGCACCTTGAAAATCTCATGAGCCGACCGAACGTGATACCGACTTTTCGTCAACGCCGCTGCACAAACAGGGGCAGGAACTGCGTTCGGAGCAAACGGTGACCCACATACATGAGCAGCACAACCTCTACTTATTTTTTGCGCCTTAACAATTCGGAAACAATTACCCAGAAACGGTTTTGAGCGCAGCGGTAGAGGGCAAGAACCGTCCCGTGGCCACAAATTTTCAAT
>OKTL01000727.1_pt1 | contig 16365 bp, 15 predicted proteins | sample 1606211 | NCBI WGS metagenome assembly OKTL01 (sample SAMEA3879538, study PRJEB24766) | human gut metagenome | biome: human-associated habitat; feature: feces | place: USA | collected 1985/1987 | reverse complement strand
CCCCCCGCCGTGGCCGCCGCCGTGGCCAAGGCTGCCCACAAGTCCGGCGTGGCAAGAATCTGAATATAAAATATATTTAATAATAACGATGTAGTGTAGCCGCAGGAGACTGATAAATGAGCAGATATGTATTGGCCCTTGACCAGGGAACAACAAGTTCACGTGCAATTCTCTTTGATAATAAGCAAAGTATTATTGAAATAGCGCAAAGAGAATTCCCGCAAATCTATCCACAAGAAAGATGGGTTGAACATAATCCTATGGATATTTTCTCTTCTCAGTACGCTGTAATGATGGAAGTAATTGCTCGTAGCGGTGTAAACGTAGAGGATATCGGCGCTATAGGCATTACAAATCAGCGAGAGACGACTATCGTTTGGGATAAACAAACCGGACAGCCAATATACAATGCAATTGTTTGGCAGTGCCGCCGTACGGCCGAAATTGCGGACGATCTTAAAGCACAGGGATTTGCAGATTATATCAAGGAAACTACTGGACTTATCCCGGATGCTTATTTTTCTGGGACAAAGATTAAATGGATACTGGATCATGTCCCTGGTGCTCGCGAGCGAGCAAGAAAAGGTGAAATTTTGTTTGGAACGGTAGATACTTGGTTGATTTGGAAGCTTACAAATGGAGCGGTACATGTCACCGATTATACTAACGCTTCTCGCACAATGATTTACAATATTCACACTCTTGAATGGGATAATAAATTGCTCGAAATACTTGATATTCCACGAGAAATGTTGCCTAGAGTATGTAATAGTAGTGAGGTGTACGGACATGTAGCTGTGCAAAACCATCTCATTCCTATTGCGGGGATTGCTGGGGATCAGCAGGCCGCTTTGTTTGGGCAGTGTTGTTTCCGTTCTGGAGACGCAAAAAATACATATGGGACAGGTTGCTTCCTGCTGATGAATACAGGTAATGTTCCCCACGCTAGCAAGCACGGGTTAATCACCACAATCGCGATAGGTCTTAATGGAAAAGTTCAATATGCACTTGAGGGTAGTATTTTTGTCGGTGGCTCAGTAATTCAGTGGCTCCGTGATGAAATCCGATTTATCAATGAGGCGCGGGATGCGGAGTATTATGCACAAAAGGTTAGTGATACCGGTGGTGTTTATTTGGTGCCGGCTTTCACAGGGTTGGGAGCGCCCCATTGGGATATGTACGCTCGCGGCTGTATCATAGGAATCACTCGTGGGACGAAACGGGAACATATCATTCGAGCGGCCCAGGAATCCATTGCCTATCAGAGTTATGACCTTGTGCAGGCTATGGAGAAAGATACTGGTTTTGTTTTGAAAGAGTTACGAGTAGACGGCGGCGCTTCACGTGATCAATTCTTGATGCAGTTTCAAGCTGATATTATGGGAAAACGTCTCATGCGTCCTGCCATACGAGAAACTACTGCGCTTGGTGCGGCTCTGCTGGCTGGTCTTGCTACGGGTTTTTGGCGCAGTCTGGATGAGATTAGCAAAGCCTATGAGAATGGGAACGTGTTTGAACCAGTTATGGATGTCCAGAAACGAACAGCTCTGTTGCATGATTGGAACAGAGCTGTGGAGCGATGTATGAAATGGGTAGAGAATTAATACTTTGTCTGGATTTCGTAAAATATCAAAATTCATAAAAAGTCGTAAATTGCAAGTTCAAGTTGGACACACAGCGGTAGAAAAATGAGTTCCATCTTAGCCACAGTTTTGGTTGAAGCGTCAGAATCACAGACTCTTTGCCATTGCGCTTTCCTACAACGGTATCACCTTCCCAATAGCCTGCCTCGGTTCGGGAATCTACAATTTCTGGCCGCTCATCAACGCTTGTTCCATACATTTTCTTCCGTTTTTCCGGACTTTTACGATGCTTTTTCCGTTTTATTGCTTCGGGAAGTTTCAAGATGTTGAGGGACAGATTGCCGGCCCATACTTCATTGTAAAGGGTTTTGGTGCAAACCATCTCATCTTCCGGAAAGAGCTTGTTCTTGCGGGCATAACCGACACAGGCAGCAATAAACCACTTTTCCGTACGCACTTGCGTGACGACCCACTGAACAAATGACGTACACTTGTCAATGCGGTGCGGCTTGTGGCTATTCTTTCTGTTTTCCTTGTACACTGCGTCCCCACGCTTTGCGCTATAACCGGGAGCACGGCCACGACTGCCCGTTCTGGGTGGTGTACCGCGCTTTAGTTCATTGGAAATGGTGCTGGGTGCACAATGCAGGTATCGAGCAATCACCCGATTGGAGCATCCCAGCTTCTTCATAGCCTGAATCGCTCCACGATCTTCCATTGTTAAATGTGTTACGGGCTTGCGTTCTGCTCCATTTGTGGTATACTGAGTGTGATCCATAGTGATTACCTTCGGTGAATGGTGTTGGCGAACTTCATTCTACCACATTGGAAGTCACTATGAATTCCTTTTTTTCAGGTGTCCAGCTTCATTTTACAATCGACCAACGGCTCCATGTCCATCATGCTGGACAGCGGGAAATGCTTCGTCGGCCTGGACGACGGCGTCCGGGACGGGGGCGTTCAAGAACGGGTGCATCTGAGCCACGAGCTGGGGCACTGTGTAACCAGAAGCTTTTACTACATCTACGCCGCCGTGGAATGCCGCCAGGCCACGAAAACCGGGCGGACAAGTGGGCTGGTCACCGCCCTGATCCCGGTGGATGCCCTGGACGACGCCGTGGCCGACGGCTGTACCGAGGTCTGGGAGCTGGCGGAGCGGTTTCAGGTGACGGAGGAATTCGTCCGCAAAGCCGTGTGCTGGTATGTCCACGGCAACATGGCGGCAGAGCTGTATTTCTGACAGCCGCCAGGACGATACAAGTATCGTCCATTCCGGACACAATTACAAACGCCGCTCACTTTTGGTGAGCGGCGTTTGTCTGCTGTATCAGTTGTTTCAGCACATCTGCAATGACGTTTCCCGTTCCTCCACCATCATATGCAAAATAACCTCGTCTGTCTGGCGCATCCCATCCCGGCCCACACAGCCAAAGGTTTGTATGGTCTGGTCCGCGTCCTTGCCGATCAGGCCCTCCCCTTCCTGGAAGCCAAATCCCTGCTTCGCCATCCGGTAGCCAAGCTGCCCCGCATAGACCGCGCTGCTGATCTTGGCCGCGCAGCTTGCTTTTGCGCCGTCACAGACGATGCCCGCCACATTGCCCAGGGTATTGTCAATGGTCAGTTGGATCACATCCATACCGGCCCCTTCCAGAAAGGCGATCCCCGTGGCACTGCCGCAGGCCGCGCTGACCGCGCCGCAGTAGGCGGAAAGCTTTCCAATAAAGCTCTTCTGGTAAATCGCGATCAGATTGCTGAATGCCAATGCCCGGAACAGTTCCTCCTCCGTCCTGCCCTCCTCCCGGGCAAACACCACCACGGGAACGGAGGCAGTAATGCCCTGATTTCCGCTGCCAGAATTGATGACCACCGGCATGGCGCAGCCGCCCATCCGGGCATCGCTGCCTGCCGCCGCATAGGCGGCGGCCTTATCAGCCACAGATTGTCCCATCTCCAGCACCGTTCTGCCGACCCGGGCGCCATAGCCGTCTGCCATGCCCTCCTCAGCGATGGCCATATTCAGCCGCACCTGCCGCTCCAAAATGGGCCTTATATCCGCCAGGTCCACCGTTTTGGCAAATGCATAGATCGTCTCCACGCTCAACTGCCGCCCGTCATAGCCAGCGTCTCCTTCGCCCGGCTTTTCCGCCTGGGACAGCATCACCTGGCCGTCCAGCTCCTGCCGGACAATACTGGTATGTCCGCCGGCGATCTCCACCAGCGCTTCATGGCCGCCGCCCTCCATCTGTACGATGATGCGCAGGTTTTCAATGCCGTCCAGCACCTTTAAGGTGCAAAGTCCGGTACTTCGCAGGGCCCGGACCTTCTCCACATCCTCCGGAGTCACACGGCCCAGCACTTCCATTTCCAGGCTGGCATCCCCTGCCAGGGCCCCCAGAATGGCGCTGGTGTCGATTCCCCGCATATCCCCGGTGGTGGGAACGATGACGCCCTTCACATTTTTAACGATATTGCCGCTGCTGCTGACAGTGATGTGCTCCGGAAAACACCCCAGTAGCTCCCGGCAGCAGGCCGCGGCATAGGCCACCGCGATAGGCTCGGTGCAGCCCAGCGCCGGTACCAGTTCCTTCTTCAGCAGCCCAACGCAAAGTTCATATTGCTCTTTTGTCAACAAATTATCTCCCACCTTCGCGTCTATTTTTCTTCCGAGTGGACCTTGATGCGGCTGCGGTATTCCGCCGGCGACAGGCCAGTCATCTCCTTAAACACCCTGGTAAAATACCGCGGGTTTTCGATGCCCACCAGCGCCGCCACCTCGTTGGTACGGTAGCGCATATCCCGCAAAAGCTGTTTCGCTTTCTCGATGCGCAGTGTATTGATATACCGGACGTACCCGACTCCCATTTCCTTTTTGAATAGGGAGGACAGATAGTTGGTATTTAGTTTCATTTCCTCCGCCAGCTGGTAGAGCGAAAAATCCGGCTCTGTGTAGTGCTTCTGGATCTCCTCTACACAGTGGCGTACCACCGCCCCCGCCTTGCTGGGCGCGTCCACTGCCGGGTTCTGCTCCACAAACGGCCGCATTTCCTCCACCAACTGGGCAAACCGCCTGGTCATTTCCTCCGGCCGCTGGCACTGGTTGAACTCATTGAGCAGGTCATAGTCCATCCGGTAGGGGCCAAAGCCCACACCCTCCCGGGTCAGAAACAGCCGGATCTCCGTGTGCAGGTTCAGCATCAGGCGCTTCAGATTGAACACAGCCTCCGGATCTTCCGGATCCACCTGGCTGGCATGTTCCTCCAGCACCCGCAGAGCCCCCTCCAGGTCCCGCCGCCCGATATGCCGGGCAAAATGGGCCTGGATCACCTCCAGGGAAGCGGATTCCAGCTCCGCTGCCGGAGCGTCACGCTGCTCCTCCAGGGATGCCGCAGCTCGCTGCAGCAGCTGGCAGAAATCCCGCCGCTTCACCGGCTTGAGCACATACTCAAAAACCAGCCGGGACTGGATGGCTTTCTGCGCGTATTCAAACTGGTCATAGGCGGACAGCACGATCACCAGCACATTCAGGCCCAAGGCCCGGATGTTTTCCAGCAGCTCCAGGCCATCCATTACCGGCATCCGAATGTCCATGAGCATAATATCCACAGGGACGCTCTTCAGAATGTCCAGCGCCAGTGCGCCGTTCTCCACCGCGTCCACCACTTCCATTCCCATGGATGCCCAGGGAATATACTGCCGCATGTTTTCCCGGGCGATCCGCTCATCGTCCGCTATCAGGACCTTCAGGACTTTGCGGGCCATTGGGCGTTCTCCTTTCCTCTGGGATCGTAAAGCTTGCCACGGAATAAATGCCGTTAACAGAAAATTTCAGGCAGCTTTCCGGGCCGTAATATTTGACCAGCCTGTCATTGACATTGCGGATGCCATAGCTCTTTGGACGGTTATCCTCCGGCGGCATCAACGCTTGGCGTATTTTTTCCAGGTCCACCAGGTTTCCATCATTGATCACTTCAAACTGGATCCCCGCCGGAACTCTCTGGATCCGGATCTGCAAATTGCCCACATAATCGATATCATCGAATCCATGAAGCAGGGAATTTTCTACCAGCGGCTGTAACAGCAGCTTGATCATCAGGCAGTCCAGCACCTCTGGGTCCACATCATACTGCACCGAGAAGCTGTTGGAAAACCGCATCCGCTGTAATTTGATATAGCTTTTGATTTGGATCAGTTCTTCTCCCACCGTCAGGATGTTCATGCCGTTGTTCAAAGAATACCGCAGCATCAGCGCCAAGTCGCTTACCGCCTCTTCGATATCCTCCGCGTCATACTTTGCCGCCATCCAACTGATGGAATCCAAGGTATTGTACAGAAAATGTGGGTTGATCTGGGCCTGAAGGCTGAGAAGTTCCGCTTCCTTTTCCCGCACCCGGGATCCGTAGACCTCTTCAATCAGGCTTTCCCGCATGTCCAGCATGCTGTTGAAGTTGGTGTATAGGGTATGGATCTCCCCTTTGCCCTCCGGTGGGGGAAGCCGAACCGAGAAATCTCCCGCCTCCAGCTTCTTCATAGTAGATGCCAGCCGAATAATGGGGTTGGAGATCCGGTAGGCAATGACCAGCGTCATGACGATGGCGCAGGCCAGCAGAAACACCGCAAACAGAACGATCATGATCCGCTGCTTGTTCATCCGCTCCAGCACCCCCACATCCTGGGCGATTCCTACCATCCGGAATCCATTGGGATAGAGGCTGCGGCTGAACAGCAGTGTTCCGTCCTCCTGGGTCTGGGGCTCCGATTCTTTGCCGCTGAGCAGAACGTCCGTCAGCCGGACGTGGCTGCTGACGTAGGGGAACAGCAGTTCCCCATTCTCATCCAGCAGGCAGGCTGTTCCCGCCGGACCCAAATAGACCGACGAGAGCATCGAACGCAGGTAGTCGCTGTTGATGCGGATGGACACCGCGCCGATCACCTGGGTCCAGTTCTCCTCATTGTAGATCAGCCGGGAGACCCGGACATAGGAGCCGTACTCGTTGTAATGATAATCCCACACAAAGCCGCCGACAGAAGCGGCCAGTTCCGTACACAGCACCTCATTCTGCTCTTTCAGGCTGTCCACAGCATCCGCTTCAGCGTTCAGCAGCAAAAAGTCCCCCTTCCCGTCAGACAGCATCAGATCCGCCTCACAGAAGGAGATCAGCCGGACCACATCCTTGCTTTGGCTCCTGGCCTGATTCAGCACTTGTACGGGGTCACATGCCGTGTCCATGCCCGACCGGAGGGTAGACTGCACCGTGTCCAGCACGCTGATTTCCAGAGCCAGGTCCTTGGCCTGGCTGAAAACCCGGGCCATGTCATCCGCACCGGTATCCATGGAGTGCTCAAAGGTACCGTAGACCTCATTTTTGATCAGCTCGTCAGTGATGTCAATGTTGAACAGCACCAGGGCAGCCACCAAAAGCACCAACACCACTGTGTTCAACAGTACAAGTCTACGGTACAGCACGCCAACTCCTCCTTTGACCGGGTTATCCCTCCCGGAATTCCTCCCAGGCCTCAGTCAGGATCCGCTGCTGTGTGACACACCGGACGCCAAACTGTGCCATTACCTTCGCTCCATGAACCATGCCCCGCAATCCCACGCCGGAACCGGCGCAGGCCGTGATTCCCCAGTGGTGTCCCGGCGCTCCGGCTACTTGGCAGGCGATATTCAGCGTGACGGTGGGCACCGTCTGGCTGACTGCGGAGACATCCGTAGAACCGGTCATATGGACAGTTGTTCCTTTGTAGGGTTCCACAGTGGTGTTCAGCGCAGGGCCCATTTCCGGAAGGCCCAGGGATGTCCGCAGGGTTTCGGCGAAAGCCAACTCTTCCCCTGTAAACGCCGGGCCCCCCAGCTCGGAGAGCACCTCGTGCATTGCCTTCGTCAGGCTGCGCAGGATCTTTGTATCCGGTGACTGGGTCAGTTCCTCCGTTTCCACACGGGTCTGGGTGGCAATGGACGCACCATACGCCGCCAGCCATACCCGGTGGTCCGCGTCCGCCACAGTCTCCTTGTCCCTGGCACGGATGAAATACCACAGCTCCGCGAACCCTGGAACAATGTTGGGCTTGTCCCCGGCGCTGGTATACACATAGTGCATCCGCACATGGTCGGGTACATGCTCCCGCAGGTAATTCACCGCCACATTGGTCAGTTCCGCCGCGTCCAGGGCGCTGCGCCCCTGCTCGGGGCTTGCCGCCGCGTGGGCCGTCTTACCGTAGAAGCGGAATTTCCGAGAGACCAGCGCCTGAAAACTTTCCTCACTGACCTGGTTCTTGTCCGAGGGATGCCAGGATACCGCCAGGTCCACGCCATCAAACCAGCCCTCCCGGGCCATCCAGACCTTTCCCTGGCAGGTCTCCTCCGCCGGACAGCCAAATAGTACCACCGTCCCCGGCAGGCCTTGGGATTCCAGCGCCGCTTTCATGGCCGCGGCCGCCCCCGCGCAGCCCGCGCCCAGCAAATTGTGGCCGCAGCCGTGGCCGTTTCCCGCCACCGGAGACCGCTCTGGCACCGGCTCCTGGCCCAGTTCCGGGAGGGCGTCATATTCCGCCAGGAAAGCGATCACCGGCTTGCCGCTGCCCCACTGGGCCCGGAATGCGGTGGCAAGTTTTCCTTCTCCCGTTTTCACAGTGAAGCCCTGGGCTTTCATAAAGTCCATCAGGAAGAGCGCACTCTCTTGCTCTTCCCCAGCGGTCTCCGGATGCCGGAAAATATCCAACGCCAGCAGCCGCAGCCGCTCCTCATTTTCGGAAAACCAATGGGTAATATTCGGATTCATAGTCCTTTCCTTTCATGGTAACGGATTCCGGCAGGAATTGCAAGCCGCAGCTCCGGTTTATACAGTAGTAAAATCTTCCTGGCTATAGGCCGCCACCGCGTTGGCATAAGCTGACCCGAACCGGCGGGTAAAGTCAAAGAACGCGGCGTCCGCCACATCGGCGCCAAGGCTGTCTCCCAGCTTTTCCCGCAAAACCCTGCGGCAGGTGTAGTACAGGTGCGCCGTATGGTAATCAAAGTCCCGTCTGGCGCTTCCGCCCAGCCGCTGCTGCATTTCGGCAAGCTGCTCCCGCTTATCTCCGGTCAGCGCGAAACCGTAGCCGAATTCACAGTAGGGGGCACCGGCGCTGAGCAGGGAATTCACCTGCAAATGGAAGTCCGGATCAAATCCCTGGGCGATATTCACATCCACATTCTCGCAGTATACTTTTCCGTATTCCATCAGGTTGTGCTTTTTCCAGCAGCGGCACCATTCGCACTTGTATACATGGGAGACATACAGCTCCTGGTCCGGCTGTTCTTCCACCACCATGACGCCTGGTTCCGCGCCCCACTCCCCGTAGGCCATATAGGACAGGGCATTAGGCGTGTCGCCGTTTGCCAGCGCCCGCTGGCGCATCCGGCCGCCCCGTTCCCTGCCATAAACCGCTGTGGCTTCCCGCATTGCCGCCCGGCCTTCCTGGCCCGCCTGCAGCACCGCCTGGCGCACCAGCAGGGCGTACATAACGGCGTGCTGCTCAATGCCGCAGCTTGCCGACTGGGGCTTTGCCGACAGGTTATCCAAATGGTCATACACATCCTGGGATATATCGATAATGCCCTGCTCCAGCGCTTCCGCCCAGGCGGCATCCGGCGTCCACCCGGGATACCGGGTAAACTTTTCCCGCACGTCGTCCTGCCAGCGCTGGGTATAGGAGATGCAGGCGCATTCCAGCACGCCGCCTCTGGTGGCGTGCTTACGGGTCGCCCGGGCAAGGTCGGTCCGGGTCATCATCTGCACCTTGCGCAGGTTCATGTCGAAATTCATATTCTGAATTTCGCAGGCCAGCTCCTCCGGGAAGCCTTTATCCCGCAGGAACTTCACGGTGCCCTCATAGGCGTGGAAGGTCAGTTTCTTCACCGCTTCATACATCTGAGGTGTCACAGCCTGGGTCCTGCTTTCCAAGAATACCGCCGGTTCATAGCCGTGCTTTTCCAGGTGGTAGGCCCGGGCAGCCTCCCCCAGCTGAGCCGCTGAGACCTGACAGCCTTCCGCGGTGACACTGTCCGCCACATCGAAGAAAATTTCAGACAGCATCTGGTTGGAACAGGAGACGGACAATGCCGCCTTTACCTGGGCCGGATTCAGGAACACCACGTTCCCCAGGGGCGCCCAGAACCGGCGCAGGAACTCCAGGTTCTCCTGCTGCCAGTTGTTCTGGCCATCCGGGAAGGTGATCATGGTAAAGCCCGCAGCGGCGACGTTCTGCCCGGCGATCTCGCTGATCATATTGGGCAGGATGTTGACTACCTTCAGGTCGCTGCCCAACTTGTCCATGTAGAACTTGCCTACAGGATTGGGTGGGAAAACGTACAGCGTGGGGATGGGCTTCCCCGCCTGGCGCAGCTGTTCAAAATAGGGCACCAGCACTTCCTCCGTCAGCCCCGGAGCCGCACTGGGAGGCGGGGCAAAGAAGATGAAGTCCGGCTCCATCTGATCCAGGGCCTTCCGGTTGTCGTTGAGGATCACCTGAATGCCAATGGCTTTTTTCTTCCGTTCCACATCCGCCGCGTCGACAGTGACACCTACCACGTTGGCCGCCAGGTTCTCCCCCAGCAGCCTGCGGTAGCACGGCGCGATATACTCCATCAAATAGCCAAGGCCAATGATGACGATTTTTTGATCCCGGTCTGCTTTCACCGTAGACACCTCACATTCCAAGGTAGATTTTCTTCACGTCCTCGCTCTCCAGCAGCTCCCTGCCGGTGCCGCTGAGGCTCACCCGGCCCAGTTCCAGCGCGTAGGCGTAGTCGGAGATCTGCAATGCCAGGGACGCATTCTGCTCGATCAGCAGCACCGTGGTGCCGCTGGCGCGAACCTTTGTGATCATTTCAAAGATTTCTTCCACAATAATGGGAGCCAGGCCCAGACTGGGCTCATCCAGCATCAGAAGCTTGGGCTTGGACATCAGGCCCCGGGAAATGGCAAGCATCTGCTGCTCACCGCCGGACATGGTGCCTGCCGCCTGGTGGTAACGCTCTTTCAGCCGGGGGAACAGGGCAAACTGCTCTTCGATCCGCGCTTCGAGTTCGCCTTTGGCAAGCTTCTTGCAGGGGATGGTCCCGGCCAGCAGGTTTTCATACACCGAAAGCTGGGGAAACACATGCCGTCCCTCCGGTACATGGCACACACCCATCTGTACAATGGTGCTGGACTGGCAGTCCGTTATATCCCAGTCATCCAGAAGAATGCTGCCGCTTTGCACCTCCACCATGCCGGAAATCGCCATCAGCGTGGTGGTCTTGCCCGCGCCGTTGGCGCCAATCAGCGCCACAATGCTCTGGTCCGGCACCTGGAAGGATATCCCCTGCAGCGCCGTGATCTTTCCATAGTAGACCACCAAGTCTTTCACTGTCAGCATGCGCTGTCCTCCCCTCTGCCGCCCAGGGCGACGCTTTTTCCGAAATAGGCCTCCTGGACCTCCCGGTTGGCCTGCACCTGTGGGGCGGCACCTTCGCAGATCTTCTTGCCATAGTTCAGGACCATGATCCGGTCGCAGACGTTCATGACAAATTTCAGGTCATGCTCAATGACCACAATGGTCAGCCCTTCGGCATTCAGCTTCTTGACGAATTTCAGAAGCTCTTGCGTCTCGTTGGGATTCATGCCCGCCGCCGGCTCGTCCAGCAGCAGGATCTTCGGAGAGATGGCCAGGGCCCGGGCGATCTCCACTTTTCTCTGGATGCCGTAGGGCAGGTTTTTGGCCATAGTATCCTTGTACTGTCCCAGCTCCAGCCGCTCCAGTAGCGCGGCGCTTTTCTCGTACACTTCCTTTTCCGTCTGGCGCTGCCTGCTGTTTTTCAGCACCGCGTCCAGCATATTGGTCTTGGTGTGAGCGTGAAAGCCCACCATGACATTCTCCAGCACAGAGGTATTCTGGAACAACTGGATATTCTGGAAGGTCCGGGCAATACCCGCCTTTGCCGCCTGATGGGGACGGTAGCCGGTAATATTCACGCCGTCGAACCAGATCTCGCCGCTGGTCAGGGGGTAGGTTCCGGCGCACAGGTTAAAAAAGGTGGTCTTTCCGGCGCCGTTGGGTCCGATGATGCCGAAGATCTCCCCCTGCTGCACCTGCATATCCACATGGTTCACCGCCTTCAGACCGCCAAAAAACTTACAGGCCTGCTTGCTTTCCAGCAATGCCATATCAGGCCGCCTCCTTTCCTACGGGCTTGGGTTTCGCGCTGCGGCGTTTCTTCCGATGGAAAATAGAGCCTCCGCTGACCAGTGCGCTGTCCGCGGCGCCCGCGATTCCCTGGGGCCGCAGCCACATCATGCCGATGATCAGCAGCGCGTAGATGACCATCCGGTATTCCTTCAGGAACCGGAAAGTTTCCGTAATGATATTGATGATCAGCGCGCCCACCAGCGGGCCGCCGATGGTGCCCATGCCGCCCACGATCGCCATGGACAGAACGTTAAAGCTTTCATCTGTGACGAACATGCTGGAATCCACGAAGTGGTAATACATCGCCATGAACGCCCCGGCGCAGCCCTCCCAGAAAGTGCCGTACATCATATTGATGGTTTTATACCGGCTGGTATTGATGCCAATAGAGGCGGCAGCCGCCTCATTTTCCCGGATGGAGATCCAGGCCCGCCCAGTACGGGATTTCAGAATTCTGTTGGTGCAGAATACCATCAGCACTAGCAGGAACAAAATCACATAGTAATAGCCCTGGGGCGTGGAAAGAGAAATACCGAAAAAGCTGGGTCCCGGTATGGCCTTGATGCCCATGGGGCCGCCGGTGACGGAGGTCCAGTTCAGGCAGGTGATCCGCACGATCTCCGAAAAGCCCAGGGTCACGAAGCCCAGGTAGATACCGGAGAGCTTACTGATGGGAATGGACACCAGCATTCCGAACAGCGCGGTGATCACACCGGCTGTCAGTACCGCGGGCAGGAAATTCCACCCCGCCCGGGTCATCAGGATCGCGCTCGTGTAAGCGCCCACGCACATAAAGCCCGCGTGGCCGATGGAGAACTGGCCGCTGTAGCCATTGATCACATTTACAGAGCTGGCCAGCAGCATATACATGACGATTTTGGTGCCAATGCCCCGGTAATAGCTGTTCTGGATCACCACAGGGAACAGAACCGCCACCGCCAGCAGCGCCAACATGGTCCATTTGCTGTATTTGGAGAGGGTTTCCTTCCAGGAAACTGTGCTTCTCTTTTCTGTCGTTTTTTTCATGTCGCACGCCTCCTGAACTGGATCCTAAGTCCCTTGGGGAAGAACAGCAGCACAATGATCAGGAAAATAAAAGCGATCATATCCCGCAGGCTGGAGGAGAACAGGGCAATGCCGAAATTCTCTAAAATGCCGATCAGCAGACCGCCGATGGCGGAGGCGGGGGTATTGACCAGGCCGCCCAGCACCGACGCGCTGAAAGCCTTCATGGAAGCAGAGCCGCCCATGGATGCGGACAGGGAGCCGTAGTACAGGGCATAGAGCATACCCGCGACACCGCCAATGCCGCAGCCGATCAGGTTGCCCAGCAGCGTGGCCTTGCTGACGTCGATGCCCACCAGTGCGGCGCCCTTCCGGTCCTGGCTGACCGCCCGCAGAATAATCCCCTGCTTGGTTTTATTCAGGAACAGGGACAAAATGGTGCAAAGTGCCACCACCACTACGATGACTGTGATCTGCACATTGGTGACCATATACTCGCCAAAGTGAATGCCGCCCTGGGGGATCACCTCGGGCATGGCCTTGGTCTCACTGCCGAAGGCGATCTGGATCGTGTTCTTAAGCAGCATACTCATACCGATGGTGCAGATCAGGGGAATGTACCGGGGAGAATCCCAAAATTTTTCATAACAGACCTTGTGGATCACAATGCCTACCAGACCGGAGCCCGCAAAGCTGAAAAAAATCGTCAGTAAAATATGATTGCCGCCCAAAGTCGTGGCAAAAAGCGCCGAAAAAGCGCCGATCGTAATGACCTCGCCATGGGTAAAGGACACCAGGCCCACAACGCCTACAATAATGGTATAACCGATGGCGAACAGGGCATAAATGGAACCCTGGCAAATGCCGTTGAGCAGCTGTTCAATGAAATAGGACATTACACACAACCTTTCTTCCGCCGCTGGAATGATCCAAAAGGAAACCGCCCGCTCTTCCGCCCCACGCAACAAAGCAGGTTTGGATGGAGCGGGCGACCCTTTGGTTTATTTATCTGCCGGACCGGGGAAAAGCACCGTCAGGCGCTTTCCCATTGTTGGTACGGTACCGTTCCGGTCAGTCACGGGGCATCATGTACTCGCTCAGGGCAACCAGCGTGCCGTTCTGATACTGAACGACCTTGCTGCCGCGGTGAACGGCACCTTCCTCCGTGAATTCCACGGGGCCCATCAGTCCGTCAAAGCCGGTGTAGGCCGCCAGGGTGTCCCGCAGCGTCTCCCGGGTCAGATTGTCGCCGCACTTGCGGGCGGCCAGGCAGACCAGGTTGACAGTATCGTAGGTGCAGACGCTATGGAAGGAGGGAGCCAAGCCGGAGCGCTCGGTGAATTCCTTGCTGAACTCGCTGGTTTTCTCGTCATCGGCGCTGGGAACAAAAGCAATGTTGGAGTAGATACCGTTGACATCCTCGCCCAGCAGCTCTACCAGCTGGTCAGTCAGGGAGGAACCGGAAATAACGATGGGCACATCCCAGCCGACCTGGCGGATCTGCTTGACGCAGTTGGCAACCTCGTTGTAGGTCGCGACGATGACCACCGCCTCAGGGTTGGTCTGGCGCATCTTGGAAACGATGGCGGTGAAGTCCTTTTCGCCGGAGGCGATGGCCTCAGAGTCGGTGACCGTGATACCCAGGCTCTCCGCCTCTTCCTTCATAAAGCCGGTAAGGTTCAGGCCGAAGTCATTGTTGGTGTAAGCAACCGCATAGGATTTGACGCCCATGGTCTCACGCAGGACCCGGTTCGCCAGGAAGGGGCCGTCGTCGGACTGGACACCGGTAATGGCAAAGTTCCAGGGACCAACCCGGGGGAAGTCGATCAGGCCGGCGGAGGGGGATATCTGGACCAGCTTGTTCTCTTCGTAAATGGGGGCGCTGGCCATGCAGCAGGTACTGGAGAAATCGCCGATGGTAGCCAGGATGGCGCTGTCCTGTCCGATCAGACGGGCAACCTCCGCCGCTTCCTTGGCGTCATTCTTAGAGTCGAAGATCTCGATCTCCACGGTGCGGCCATTGATTCCGCCGGTCTCGTTGATCATTTCCGCGGCCATCTGGGCGGCGACGGAGAAGTGAACACCATATTCCGCGCTGTCACCAGTGACAGGGCAGGCAACGGCAAGCTTGACCGTATCGGAAGTTTCCTTACTTGTCTGACTGCCGCAGGCGGCCAGCATACTGGACAGCATCAGCACCGCGAGAAGAACGCTTAATAACCTTTTCATTTGCATTTCCTCCTGTTTTTGTTTTTTTCATTTGCCGGACACCTTCCATTTTCTCTGGCAGGAGAACCGTCAAACTTTACAATTTCATTGTAGCGTTTCAAGCTATTTTTGGCAATGCACACAATTCTCACAAAACGTTCACTTTTTTCGGATTCATGCTAAAACCTAATTAAACACTTTAGCAATCCAATCGCGTCCGGTAATGCTGAAAATGGTATTAGGGGTAAGCGAGCAAATGGTATCGCAGAGACGATCAACGACTTTCTCCAAGGTTGCAAAAACCTCGTTTCGAAAGCCGCGCTTTCGTATCTCCTTCCAGATCTGCTCTATCGGATTCATCTCTGGTGTGTATGGAGGGATATGGAAAAGCACAATATTCTCAGGCACTTCCAGTGTTCCTGATTTGTGCCATGCAGCTCCATCACAGCACATCAGAATGGTATCCTGTGGAAATTGTTTGGATAATTCCCGCAGAAACAGATTCATACACGCAGTATTGCAATAGGGCATGACAAGAAAGCAGGATTCCCCAGTTAGCGGCTCGACCGCACCATAGGCATACCGGTATTCCCGAATATGGTGACATGGAACGCTGGGTCGGATGCCTTTTTCGCACCAGCAGTACTTGGGATGGTTGATGCGGCCGAAGCCTGCCTCATCCTGGAACATAAGGCGCACTTTTCCACAGCCCCTGTGGAGATTTTTCAGTTCACCGATGGTGGTTTTAATTTTTTTGAGGTCTCAATGACCTCCTCGCTTGCCTTTTTAGGGTGCCTACTGCGGGGCATGACCTTTCTCCAGCCATGTCGGTGCAGAACGTAGTAAATCTGACTGGTGCCAATAGAGTGGCCTACCGCCTGTTGGTATGCCGTCTCAATTTCGCTGATTTCCACAAGCTCACCTTTCTCGGCCCTGGCCTTAAAAGGGGCAAGTATCGCAGCTTCTTCCTCAAAGCTCATATTACGGTGATTACCGCCATAATGATTCCCGGAGATTGCTTCCAGTCCATGATCCCGATATTTCGCCACCAGTTGGCTCACATAGGCTGCATGGAAGCCCGTTGCCTGCGAAACCTCACTGAGTTCCATACCCTCTGCTCGCAGTTCAAGTGCTTTCAATCTTGCATCCGCACGTTTGTCCTTTGTCTCTCTGCGTGCTGCCTTTATTGCGGCCATTTCCTCATTGCTGAATTTATAGTTCGATGCCATTATTCATCACCCAGATACAGTATAGCATATCTGGTAAGATGATTAAAGTGTTTTACTAGATTTTAGTATCACAGTATTGAGACCTCTTTCCGCAACTTGAAACACACTCTGGGACTTCTTCATTTACA
>OKTL01000725.1_pt1 | contig 16387 bp, 8 predicted proteins | sample 1606211 | NCBI WGS metagenome assembly OKTL01 (sample SAMEA3879538, study PRJEB24766) | human gut metagenome | biome: human-associated habitat; feature: feces | place: USA | collected 1985/1987 | reverse complement strand
ATATTTTTCTTCAATTTTCAATATCTTAAACGAAAGGAGTCATTAAATGTCAAGACTACAAACCGTTCGTGAAAACTGGGCGGACATAACAACAAAACTGCTTCGGGATAAACAGGAGCTTGCACAGTTCCTACGCTTTTCAGCGAGGATGTATAAGCAGAGCTTTCCCGACGCAGCGTTAATCTATCATCAGAACCCCAATGCAACAAAGGTTACAACCCTTGAAACTTGGAACAAGCTGGGCAGACTTGTAAACAAGGGCGAACGTAGTATTGCCGTTTTCGGTGAGGACAGCAAATGCCGTTACCTCTTTGATGTTACGCAGACAAACGGAAAAAGACTTCCTGAGCTGTGGAAGCTGAACGAGGATTTGTCAGCAGAGCTTACCGCTGTTATCAATGAAAAATACGGTAAGGACTGTAAAAACATTCAGGAAACAATAGCGGCAATGACGGTGGATAATATGAAGTCATATCTTCCCGATATGCAATATGCCGCCGAGCAGATGAGGCTGTCGGAAAGGGATATAAAAACATATCAGCAGTCTATGGTGTCGGCGGTTCGCTTTATTGTATCAAACCGATGTGAGCTTGGCAGTGATATGAAAATATCGGGCGGTATAAATCTGAACGCCGCAGACCTTTTCCGAAATAACCGTGACCTTATCCGTTTTTGCGATATGGTTCAGAAATCCGCAAAGGATACGCTTCTTGAAATGGAGCGTGAAATCGTACAAATTCTTAGAAAAAGGAGAGAAAAGACCTATGATTTACAAACTCAGCCCAACAGGACATTGGAACCCCGAAATGCAGTACACGGACAACCCCAGAGAACAGAAAATGCTGGAGAAGCCAATCGGCAGATGGGGCAGAATGTGGCAGGTATGGATGAAAACAGAGTGTCCGACAGAGGTGAGCGTACTCATAATGGAGGGTCGCTGGAGCATAATTCCGAGGGAAATCGACGCAGAAGCGGAGAAGCGCTTTCAGGAGCTGGACGAACAGTATCGACAGCAGAACCCACGTCCGCAGGCGTTCAGCGAAATTCAGCAGTGGGAGAAAACAAGAATACTGACAATCGAACATCAGCTGATGAGCGAGGTGGTATTCAATCCGAGAACGCAGTAGTTGACAAGCTGATTGACAGATTTCTTCACGCTGATTTTAACCGTCGGCTTGACAGCTATGAAACGGCAAGTATGGTGTTCTCGGATACAAAAGATACACATTTCAACCCTGTTGACTTCTTCGATAAATTTCATTCCGATAGATTTTCCGATACGCAGGCAGAGGAAATCAGAAGTATTATCAAAGAGGCAATGGAGAGCCGTGAATATGTTCCCGAACCTGTGATAGAGAAAGAACCTGTTATCGTACATAACGAGGTTGTAGAAACAACAGAGCTGCCGCCGCTTCTTGATGAAAATATCATAAACGGCATTATGAAGCACGATGAATTTTTCAAGGTCAAGCGCAATGAAATCGCAGAGTTCTTCAAGGAGAACGAAGATTATGATAAACGCTGTGAGTTTATGAAATCTGTTTTCCGTATGGAAGAATATACAGAATTTGATGTAAATGATGTTCGTGCAGGCTACAAGGCGGAATCCGAGGGTCTTACCATCTGGGAGGGCAGTTATCTTTCACGCACAAAAGAATCAAAGCTAAGCTGGGATTTGGTGCAGAGCTTTACCGCCGCCCTTATCGACAATGGCAAGTATCTTGACAAGCAGAAAGGAATTGAAGCTGTAAAGGCTGTTGCTCCGATAAATAACAGCTTGCATATTAAAGGCTTTTCCGAACAGAACGGTCAGATTATCGCTGAGTGTGTATTTAAGGGGAAATCCGAAAACATTCCTGTTCAGCGAAGCGAGGATAATATTCCCTACCTTATGGTAGAGGGTAAGCCGCAAAAGCTGACAGCGGTACAAAGCTATGATTTGGAGCAGTACGAAATATTCCGTTCTCCCGTTACTCACGATGTCAACGGATATTATGCCGAGGATTTGGATGAGGGAGATAATATACGGCTGAATGGTGAAATGTGGACGGTAAAATCCGCAAACAACTATTCCATTTCGCTTGTAAATGAAAACGGCGAAATGTATATATCCAATTCTCCCAACAGCAAGTGGACGGAAGAAATAACGAAGTCAGGATTTGAGTACATTCCCGAAAATGAACCTGAAATAGATGAACCTGTTTTTGTTGAACCTCTTTATTCGCAAGGCGAACAGCTTACATTTTCGGTGAGCCTGTTCCTGTAGAGCAGTCAGAAAAGAAAACAAAAGCAAAGCCAAAACCGACAAATATAGCCGTTTCTCATACTGCTCCCACAACGGATATGATAAATCACGTTCTGCGTGGAGGAAGTGATGAGCCGAGAAGCCTTGAAAGAATTGTTGCACAATTTCAGAAAGGCAAGAGCGTAGCCGAAAATGCTGAATTTCTTCGCAAGGAATTTGGCGAAAGCGGCGGAGGATATAAATATTCGTCTCCCGACTTTAGCAGCTCTGCACTTGTGGCAAGCTGGGGAGACAATACGGGAATTACGGTAGCTATCAGCAATACTGCATTTCCCGAAGGCAAAAACGCACATCTTGAATGGAGCGAAGCCGCCGAGCGTATCGGTGAAATGCTTGAAAACGGCGAATATTGTTCACAGGACATTATTGACCGAGCGATTGACAACGATATAAAGGATATTGCAGACAAACTGTGGTATCTTCATCAGGATTGCGAGGTAGAATATTTCATTCCCGATGAAATGTTCAAGGGTGGTTTTCCCGACAGCACGGAAAGAATTAAGGCAAGCCTTACAGATTCCGCAACCTTGCAGAAATATATTGACGGACTTGAAGATTTGGTAAATCAGTATGAGCAGGACAGAGATGTACTGCGTTTCCATTTCCATAAGCCAAGGGAGCTTCTTTCCCGTCTGAAAGATTTACAGCTTCAAAGGCGTGATTTTATCACAAAATCGGATTTCAGCTATGAGCCGAAATTTTTTGTGACAGAGGATGAAAAGGACAAGCTCCTGACAGGCGGAAGCGGTGTGCAGTACGGCAAATTCCGTATCGAAAAGTTTTTCAAGGAAGAACATACCGAAAAAGAAAAGATTGCTTTTCTGAAAAACGAATATGGCACAGGCGGACAGGGACGGTCAGGCTTCAATGAATGGCACGATGCAAAGGGTATCAGCTACAAGAAGGGTTCGCTTTCGGTTCCAGATTGCGAAGTCTTTATGAAATGGAACGAGGTTGCACAGCGTATTGACAGGCTCATTGCCGAGGGAAGATATGTAACGCAGAGGGATATTGATAATCGTATCAAGGACGCAAAGCGGACGTTAAAAACCAGAACTCCCGATAACGATTATGACAGGGCGATGATTGAACAGGCTAAAAAGGTTCTTGAAGAATACGGAATTTCTCCCGATGAAGAACCTAACCAATCACCTCTTGAAAAAATTATTGCAAAGGCGGAAGCAGAGGGTATTCCCATTGAAATATCGGTCGAGCCTGCAAAGGAACGTGCGGTATATATGGATAACCGTGATGAAATCTTTATTGAGGTTCAGCAGACAGAGGGCGGAATTGAGTATACAATATATAATTCAGACCTTACCCCTGTTGATGGCGGCGAATGGGAAATGGATGAGGCAATGGAGCTGGATGAAGCTGCCGCCGCACTCTTGCAGACAAGCGTATATAACCTTACGGAAATCAAGGATTACGATAAATTCATAGACCTTGCGGATATGAATACCGACCTTGATGTTCCTGCCGAGCTTGCAAAGCTGAAAAATGAAGCGCTTGCCAATACTTACGATACTGCTCCCGTGCAGAAAGCGGAAGAATCAAAGCAGGAACAGCAGACGGAAGTGACCACAGTAAACGTTCCTGAAAAGATAACCGTTACAAAGAACGAACCGAAAAGCGGTGTTCCGTACACCTATCATTTCAATGCCGATGATGTTGTGACAGGCGGTGCGAAATCCAAATTCAAGGCTAATGTTGAAGCAATACAGGTGTTGCAGAAAATCGAAGCCGAGAACCGATACGCAACTCCCGAAGAACAGGCTGTTATGGCAAAGTATGTCGGTTGGGGCGGTATTCCGCAGGCATTTATAACGGACAGAGCAGCTGAGAGCTTAGGCGGTAATTTAGGCGAAGCCGCACCAAGCGGTTGGGAAACCGAACAAAAACAGCTCCGTGAGCTTCTTACTCCCGATGAATACAAAGCGGCAAGAGCTTCAACACTCACAAGCTTCTATACACCTCCCGAAGTTACCGATGGTGTATATCAGGCACTTTCTCAGTTCGGATTTGAGGGCGGCAATGTCCTTGAACCAAGTATGGGCGTGGGCAATTTCTTTGCAAAAATGCCTGAAAATATGCGTGACAATTCACGCCTTTACGGTGTGGAGCTAGACAGTATTTCGGGCAGAATTGCACAGCAGCTTTACCCAAACGGGCGTATTCAGATTAAAGGCTTTGAGCAGACCTCTTTCAATAACAACAGCTTTGATGTGGTTGTGGGCAATATTCCTTTCGGAGATTATCGCGTCAGCGATAAAGCCTATGATAAGCATAATTTCAAGATACACGATTACTTTGCCGCCAAGTCTGTTGACAAGGTAAAGTCGGGCGGTGTTGTTGCACTTGTCACAAGTAAGTTTACTATGGACAAGCTGAACGAAAAGGCAAGACGATACCTTGCTGAACGTTGCGACCTGCTGGGAGCTGTGCGACTTCCGAATACCGCTTTTAAGCAGAACGCAGGAACGGAAGTTACTACGGATATTCTCTTTTTAAAGAAAAGAGATACCTTAACCGTCGAGGTTCCCGATTGGGTTCACATGAGCGAAACGGCGGACGGTATTCCTTGTAATAAGTATTTCGTGGATAATCCCGATATGGTGCTTGGCACTATGGCTTGGGACGAGCGAATGAAAGGTAAGTACGGCGATGACAGTAAAGTGACAACCTGCGTTGCCGACAATAAAATTCCGCTTTCACAGCAGCTTAAAGCGGCTATTGCAAAAATTGAGGGCAGCATTGAAACTGTCAGAGCCGAGAAAAAGCAGCGTGATGAAGCCGATATTATTCCTGCTGACCCGTCAGTACGAAATTTTACGCATACCATTGTTGACGGAAAACTGTATTTCCGTGAAAACGAGATTATGACGCAGGTAGCCGAAACGGGCAAGACCCTTGACAGAATGATGGGTATGCACAAAATACGTCAGGTGGCTATGGCGGTAATCGACGCACAGGCGGCAGGCTGTTCCGATGAGGGGCTGAAAGAGCTTCAGGCAGAACTGAATGCCGTATATGACAAATTCCGTAAGGCTTACGGCAATATTACCGACAGTGCAAATGAACGCTGTTTCAGACAGGATGATGATTTCAATACCCTTGCGGCATTGGAAGTCGTGGATACAGAGAAAAAGACAGTAAATAAAGCTGAGATTTTCTCAAAGCGTACCATTCAGCCCGAAGTTAATGTTACAAGCGTTGATACTCCACAGGAAGCGTTGCAGGTATCACTTGACCGTATCGGTAAGGTTGATATTGAATATATGGCAAAGCTGGTAGGCTGTGAGCTTAAAAAAATAATTTCCGATTTAGGTGATGATATTTTCAGAAATCCTGCCGCAGTAAAAGATAATGAGCCTTTTTCGGGATATGAGGAGGCTTCCGAATATCTTTCGGGCAATGTGAGAGAAAAAATGAAAATTGCAAGGGAATATGCACAGCATATCGACAGCAGTTTTGAGAGAAATGCGGCGGCACTTGAAAAGGTTATCCCGAAGATCCTTGAAGCAAGTGAAATTTCCGTCCGTATCGGTGCAAACTGGATTGATGTTGAAGATTATAACAGATTTCTGAAAGAATATGCAAAAGCCGATACGGGAATGTGGGGTCACCCCGTAACCCGTACAAAAATGGGTGAATACAAGATTGAGGGTAAATATCAGGACAAGTCAATTGCCGCAAATCAAACCTACGGTACAAGCCGTATGAGCAGTTATCATATTTTTGAAAATCTGCTCAATCAGCGTGATGTGGTTATCCGTGACAGAAAAGAGGTTGACGGAAAGGTATATTACGAGGTCAATGCAAAGGAAACACAGCTTGCAAAAGAAAAGGCAAGACAGATGAAGGAAGCCTTTAAAAGCTGGGTATGGGAGGATATTGACCGCCGTGAAAAGTATGTTGAAAGGTACAATGAGCTTTTCAATGCAATTCGTGGCAGAGAGTATGACGGTTCACACCAGACCTTTCCCGGTATGAACCCTGCCATAAAGCTGCGACCACATCAGGAAAACGCAGTTTTAAGGGCAAAGCTGGGCGGTAATACGCTTCTTGCTCACTGCGTTGGGGCGGGGAAGAGCTTCGAGATGATTGCCGCAACAATGGAAAAGAAAAGACTTGGACTTATCAACAAAGGCTGCGTTGTAGTTCCGAAGCACCTTACCTTGCAGACGGCAAGCGAGTGGATGAGATTATACCCTAATGCAAAGCTGCTGGTTGCCCGTCCCGAAGATTTTACAAAGGACAACAGACAGAAATTCATTGCCCGTTGTGTAACAGGTGATTATGACGCAGTAATTATGTCCTTTACGCAGTTTGAAAGAATACCTATGTCGGATGAATACCGCAAACAGTTTATGGAGCGTGAGCTGAATGAAATTATGGACGCTATGGAGGAGGTTGACAGCACGGACAGAGTTTCCGTAAAGGCTCTTGAACGTCAGAAGAAGCAGCTTGAGGAACGCTTGGAAAAGCTGTTGTCCTCCAAAAAGGATAACTCTCTTTGCTTTGAAAAGCTGGGATTTGATTACCTTGTCTGCGATGAGGCTCATCATTACAAAAACTGCTTTGTAACAACAAAAATGTCAAATGTGGCAGGCGTGCAGACAACAGCGGCACAAAAGTCTGAGGATATGCTTATGAAAACGCAGTACCTCAATGACAAGTACGGCTGTAATAATATCCTTTTTAGTACTGGCACACCAGTCAGCAATTCGATGGTAGAGTTTTATGTTATGCAGAGATACCTTCGTCCCGACCTGCTTCAGAACGCAGGACTCCAGACCTTTGACGATTGGGCGAGTACATTCGGTGAAGTTGTATCACAGCTCGAAATTAAGCCTGCTGGCAACGGATTTCAGATGAAGAACCGTTTCAGCAAGTTTGTGAATATCCCTGAACTTATGCAGATGTATAAGGAATTTGCGGATATTCAGACTCCCGATATGATTAAGCTGCCTGTACCTAAACTGAAAACGGGTGAACCGATTATTGTTTCGGCAAAGCCTGACGAATATCAGAAGGCATATATGAAAGAGCTTGCGGCACGTTCCGAAGCTATTCACAACGGCAACATTGACCCATCGGTGGATAATATGCTGCGTATTACGCACGAAGCAAGGCTTTTAGGTCTTGATTCACGCTGTATTTTTAAGGACAGGGCGGAGCCTACTCCCGACAGCAAGGTTATGAAGCTGCTTGATAACCTTGAACAGAATTATCGTGAAACTATGGAGCAGAAAGGCGTACAAATCGTATTTTGCGACATTGCCATAAACGGGGATAACGCCTGCGGGCGCGAGCATTTCTCGGTATATGAAGCAATCAAGGCTGACCTTGTAAAGCGTGGTATTCCGAAAGAAGAAATCTGTTTTGCAGGTGACGCACAGACCGACAAGGCGAGAGCCGAAATGTTTGAACAGCTCCGAAAGGGCGAAAAGCGTTTTATCATCGCTTCAACGTCAAAGCTGGGAACAGGTGCTAATGTTCAGGATAAAATCTGTGCTATTCACCACTTGGATATTCCGTGGAAGCCTGCGGACCTTACACAGCAGGACGGGCGAGGAATAAGACAGGGCAACAGCTTTGACGAGGTAGGCATTTATCACTATCTGACAGAGGAAACCTTTGACGCATATATGATGGGCATTATCACTAACAAGGCAAAGTTTATCAATCAGATTATGACTTCAAAAGACCCCGTGCGTGTTTCTGAGGATGTGGATGAAATGGTTCTTACATATTCACAGATGCAGGCGATTGCTTCGGGAAACCCTATGATAAAGGAGAAAATTCAGCTTGACAATGAAATTGCCAACCTGAAAAATCTTGAAGCGGAGCATAAGAAGGCAGCGTATAAAATGCAGGAGCTTGCGGAACGTCAGCTTCCGCAGACTATTGATAACTATGCTGATTTGTTACAGAAGGCAAGTGGGGATTTAAAGGCGTTTCAGGAGCAGCACCCTGATAATGCTGAGTTTAAAATGGAGATTGACGGTAAGATTTACGATGAAAGAGCCGATGCCGCTGAAAAGATTGATAAAGCAATCATAAAGTGTTCCACAACGGGAGAAGCGGTAAGGCTGGGCAAGTATTTCGGCTTTGAGCTTTCCATTGAGAAAAATCCTGCAAACAGCACTTTATTCAATAGCGGTACGCCTTGCGTAGCGGTGCTGAAAGGTAATCTGAAATACACTTCTGAGGTATCTCTCGGAAACAATATAGGTAATATACGTCGTATTGAAAACCTTGCAGGTATCCAGATAAATCAAAAAATTCAGCAGCTTTCCGCTAATCTTGACAAGGCGAAAAGCGACCTTGAAGAAGCAAAGGCGAACGCAGTAAAGCCGTTTGAACGTGCTGCGGAGCTTGAAGAAAAGCTGAAAAGGCTTGAATTTGTAAATGCAGAGGTCAGTAAGACGCAGATTGACGATGAGCCTGTTCCCGTGTCGGATGTGCCGACAGTCAATGAGCCTGTACAATCGGCAAATATTGTTGTAACAATGCCTGTGCCGAGTGCGGTTCACGCTGATACAATAAATCCAAAGCCGATGAACCCTCCTATTCAAATGGAGGATAAGCCGAAGCCCACTTTACCTAAAATGAAGCGATAAAAAATGCCCCGATTTCTCGGAGCATTTAATCAGATTTCATTTGTAATATTTCTGCTTCCGTATAGGAAACGTGAGATATGTACTTCCTGTGCATTTTCATCAACTTTATAAAATACAAGGAAATTTGAAACGATTATTTAGCGATAACCCCTTTTGGCAAGTTTATCATCGTGATAGAGAGGATACATAAAGGGGTTATCGCTTAATTGTGAAATGCTTTTCTGGGTGTCGGAAAGTAAGTGACTTGCGGCAGAGGGGTTATACAGCTTATTTGAAATATATGACATTGCTTCGTCAAGGTCATTGTAGAAGCTTTCGGAAAAGATAAGTTTATACGCCATATTTTTCTCTCAATCTGCCGAACACCTCGTCAGCGGTATATGTTTTGCCAGCTTGGAACTCAGCTTCGGCTTCATCCAGCTTCTTGTAAAGTTCTTCCTTGCTTCTGACGCTAATGCGTTCGGGAACAGGGAGCTTTACTTCAAAAGGCAGACCGCCTGTGAGATTAACCTGACAGAGAAACATATTTACGGCTTCGGAGATGGATATGCCGAGCATACCGAGAGTTTCTTCGGCGGTTTCCTTAACGGTTTCATTTACACGGATGTGCAGAGTTTCGGTTTTTGCCATAATATATCACACCTTTCAATCGGAAACGGGTTTATTCTTACAGTTACATTGTATCACGTTTTTAATACAAAGTCAATACGTTTTAAGGAGGTTTGCTATGTATTTGAGAACAAGAGAAGAAAGCCTGCAGCAGCTTTCGGAGATGCTGCGTCCCGAACAGCTTCGTAAGGCAATTACGCAGGGATATTCAGATGTATCTCTATCGGTAATTGCCGATTTTAAGCCTGCGTATGTAGAAATGCTGATTAAAAGCAGCTACACACCTGAAACAATAAATAAGCTGACAGACGCTTATGTGAAAGATAAAATCGGTATGGATGATATGTTCCGTGTAATAGATTACAGTGACCATACAACAAGAAATGAGCCGTATGTTGACGCTTTTCTTGAAAGCATTGATAACGGTGTCTATCGCGAAACGGCGGCAAAAACATTTGCAACTGTGAATTTTGAAAAATGCTCCTACAATGAAGCTATAAGCTATGTGAAATCGGGAGTGTTCTATCCTACCGATTTTTCGAGCCTTTCCGTTACGGATAATGTAGCAGAGGAACTTCATAAAATGGGCGTATCGCTCAGAGCTTGCGAGGGCTTCAATTACTGTTATGATGTTACAAATCTTAAAGAATCACTCAGTAACGGTGCGGCAATTTTTGTTTCTGATAAAGACCTTGCGGTTAAGGTGAATGAAATGATGAAGCTGCCTGATTGGGAACAGTTTCGTGATGATGTCAGATATATTATGGGACAGAACATTGGAGAGCTGACAGGTGATAAGCTGTCAGAGCTTCGCTCCGACTATATTTCTGAAAATTACAGCGTTGCTTTATATGATAAGGTAAAGGCAGAGTATGACGGCTTTATAACCGGCATAAAGAAAGAGCCTGCCGATGTAATTGTGGAGTCCGCATACGAAATCGTAATAAAGGACGAAATTACAAATTACTGTCAGGAGTACACGCCGAGGCTTACCGAACAGCAGTATGAAGCCTTACTGTCGAGTAAAAACACGCTTCACGAGGTTTATGAGCAATGGTGCAATAGCGGAGAATTACACGGTCTGGAGGACATAGGCATTGCACTTAAAGAAACTGCCGACAGAATAAAGATTTCCCTTGACCGTGACAGAGAAATGAAGCAGGCGGCAGTTGATAAGGTAATGGAAACTGCTCCCGAACAGAAAAAGGAACAGGCGGTAGTGCCTAAGAGAAAATCAAGATAGGAGGCATAAAATATGTCATACACAAGAAAAGAATACACTCCCGAAGAAAAAGCCGCCTATAACGCACAGAAGCAGGCGGAAATAGAAGAAATGATAAAGCGTATCGACGAGGGCGTAAAAGCTGTGTTTCAGTCGGAAAAGTATAAGGAATACTTGAAGTTTGCTTCAAAATTCACAGATTATTCTGCAAGAAACACTATACTTATAAATATGCAGAAGCCTGAAGCAACTTTGGTTGCGGCATACGGCAAGTGGAAGCAGCTTGGCAGACAGGTTGAACGAGGTCAGACGGGCATTGAAATTCTTGCGCCTGTGACATACAAGACAAATCAGGTGCTTGAAACAGAACGTCCCGCCGTTGACGAGTTCGGTAATCAGTTATATAACCCCGACGGAACAGAGAAAATGGAAACGGTTGAAAAGCCGATGACAGGACTTGCGTTCAAGAAAGTCTATGTTTTTGATGTTTCGCAGACAAGCGGTAAGGAGCCTCCCGAACCTGTTACAGAGCTGACAGGCGATATTGATTCAGCACGAAAAGAAGCTGTTTTTGCAGCTCTCAAAAAGGTTACTGGCATTGATATTCAGTTTAAGGATATACAGGGCGGTGCAAAGCGATATTACAGTTCAACAAAAAATGAAATTGTAATCAAAAGCGGAATGAGCGACGCACAGACCTTGAAAACAGCCTTTCACGAAGCCGCACATAATCTTTTGCACGACCCTGCAAAGGATATTGTAACAAATAAATCTCCCCGAAATGAAAAAGAGGTTCAGGCTGAATCCGTTGCCTTTATGGTAGCTGAAAGGTTCGGTCTTGATACCTCGGAATATTCATTTCCCTACATAGCTTCGTGGAGTGACGGAAAGCAGGTTGAACAGCTTAAAAATGCGTTGGAGGAAATTCATCAGGCAGCGAAAAAGATTTCCTATGAGATAGAAAGCGAGCTGCTGAAAATGCAGAAGCGTAATCTTTCAATGGAGGAAAAGATCGCCGATACTGAGCTTAATAATATCCAAAAGGCTGAATTTCTCATTGAGGACTGCAAGGACAGAGGTATCGAATTTTCTAAGGAGGATACCGATAAAATCCTTGATTTTGCAGGAGATAACGATGACATCGGCAGAACAGTTCAGCTTGTATCAGATATGGAGCAGATACAAAAGCAGAGTGACAGCTACGGTTATGATTTTACATTTATGACGCCGATTGATACGGTTGAGGAAGCACTGGAAGCCTATGACCGAGGAGAAGCTGTCTATCTTCTTTATCCCGATAATACTGAGGGTTTGGCTGAATCACGTTCTGAAATTGAAAACTTCAATGGTTATTTCGGCATAGAAAAGGAACAGAGCCGTGATGTTTCCAGTGAGCAGAACAATGAGCTAATTCCTGTTTCAAAAGAAATCGCTCTTGAAATGTGGGATAAGGATTTAGATGTGTATATTGATGGTGTTCCTGCTGAATACAGGGAGCAGATTGAAGCAGCTCCAGACACCATAAAATTCTATCTTTCGGAATTTCAGTATTCCGCACAGCTTGATTTTGAGAAAACAGAGAAAGGAAATGTTATGAGAAACGAAAATATAAGCACAAATCCGAATGTTATTGGAAACACACCATACAAGGAACTGGGTGGTAAAGGACAGCTTGAATTTTACAAGAATCTCAATAACCGCCACGCCGCAAATATAGCCAAACAGCTTGATATGGACGGTGTGCGTTTCAGCGGTGTGAAGAAAGGCGATACAACAACCATTACCATAAATAAGGCTGATATTCCCAAGTTTGAAGCGGCGGTAAATAAGGTTAAGGCTATGTATGCTGAAAGAAACGGACAGAACAGAGCTGATGAGCCGTTACCTTCCAAGCCAGCGAATACCCCGAAATCTGCATATACTCCGAAACCTAACACAAATAGTCAAACAGTTAATCCTAATGTTATCGGTAATACACCATACAATGAATTAGGTGAAAAGAACCAGCTTGAATATATCACAAATCTTAAAACCCGTCACGCACTTAATATTGCAAAACAGCTTGATGAGGATGGCGTAAAATTCAGCGGACTTAAAAAGGGCACTGTTACTACAATAACCATTAACAAGGCTGATATTCCGATGTATGAAGCAGCGGTTGCAAAGGTAAAGGCAAGCTATTCAAAGAACAAGGTGCAGCCTACTGAACCGCTTGCAGATAAAGCACCTGTTCCGAAGCCTGTGCCTAAAAAATCTGAAAATATAGCGGCTGATATGGATAAAGCTATTTCTGATAGTAATTATGAATTATATCGCTATGATTTGAAAAAGGCAGCAGCAACGGTACTTGAGGAACACGGTGCGGAAATGGTAAGCAGAACTCTTGCTGAATATGTTGCACGTCACGATTATGACGGAAGAATTGCTCCCAAAAACAAGGAATGGGCAAAGAGTTTTGACATTCCAGAAAACAGGTATCCCCCTGTATTCCATACCCATCCTACCGTGCTTGACGGTTTTATAAGCGAGGCTCGTTCGCAGATTAAGGAATTGGAGCTGGCACAGGCTGAGCTGTCAAAGCCGAAGCTCCCCGATATTTATAATGATAAGTTTCTTCTTTCAACGGAACGTGTAGAGCTTCGTGACGATTATCGTGGTATTCCCGAAACGAAATATTACAACTCATCGGTAAATGAGTATTTCGTTGAAAATGTGGGGTGGCTTGATAATGCCGCCTATGACCGTGAACAGAAATATTCACACCTTAATGCAAAGGATTTCTACGAAAAAGTAACAATGATTAATGCGGTCTATGTTGATACCGAGGGAAGAACGGGCAATATTGATATTTCCAAGAGCGATTATGAGCTTATGACAGAGAAAACTTATGCCCCCGAAAACAAGGTAGCGTTTGAAATGGCAAAGGCAAGGCTTAACGATTACAAGCGTGAGGCGGGAATTGCAGAAAAGCCTACGGAATACTATGCTGTCCGTCAGACTTCAGAGCGTAGATTTGCGGTGTGTTCCATAAGTGCAGACGGCTTGGTTACAGCCGTAAAATCCAATATTACAAGTATTGCCGAAGCTAAGAAGGCAATGCTTGACATTTTCCGCAGCAAGCAGGGTGTGGTTAAATGTGAGTTTGTGCATCCGCAGACGCTTGATGATAAATCGGCTGAGATTTACAGAAGTCAGTCCAAAGAACTGCCCGAAATTGCATATCGTATTCAGCTTAATACCGATAGAAACGCTGCTCCCGATAATACACATTTCGTACAGCAGTACATTAAGAATGAAAATAATACCTATGCTATCGGAAAGATTGTTGCAATGGGCGATTACGAAAAATGCAATAGTGTTCTTAACGAGAAGCTGCACGGAATAAAGCCTGAACCGCAAAAACAGACCTTTGAAATTTACCAGATTAAGGGCGGCGAAGAAACCCGTGATTATCGTTTTGAACCTTTTGAAAGATTAACCGCTGTAGGCAAGAAGCCTGAGTTTGCAAATTATGAGAAGGTCTATGAGGCTAATGAAGCAATGTTGACAGGAAAAAGTACAAATGAAAAGCTTGAATCCGCTTTCTATATTTTCAATCAGGAGCGTCCCGATGATTTCAGAGGACACAGCTTGTCCGTTTCCGACGTTGTTGTGATGAATGATACGGCATACTATGTTGACAGCGTTGGGTTCAGGCAGCTTAATGAGTTTATGCCGCTTGAAATGCAGCAGAGCCGTTTTCTTGATACGCTCCCTCAGACCTTACAGAGTGTAGCCGATGATCCTACGGAGCTTGAAGCTATTTCTGACAAGGCTCTGAAGCTGAATATATCGCCTGAAATTATCCGAGAAGCCTGCGATATGGTAAAGGGCGGTGAAAGCCTTGATAATATGGCGAATGCTTATGAAGAAAAATTCGCTGGCAAAAATACTTATGCGACAGAAACTCCCGAAATTGAGAAACCAAAGCCGCAGAAGAAGCCGAAATTATGATTGGAGGAATTATAATATGCTTATGATGAACAGTGTACTTACAGTCGAGGAGAGAATGCTTTTACAGGCTCTCGGCTGTAAGGATAAGGCTCAGGCAATAGCTGTGTTGGACGAGATAAAAATGACTGTTCCTGTGCGGTCTGATATGTTTATTTGTTGTATCAGCCTTGCGGAGAAGATGAAAACAGATAAGGTTGATTATGCTTACGAGATGACGACAGTAGAATTATCGAATGAGAATGGTGTATAAAAAGTGTGGCGGTATCGTAGGATACCGCCAGTGTAATAGTATTATTCAGCACTCATTTGCTCATAGAAGTTTATAAGTATGTCTGCCTTGTCTTTAGGTAAGCGTCTATAAAAATCTAGAATTTTTCGTTCGCCTTCCGATAAGTATGTTATATCGTTATTTTCGGTATTGAAAAATTCTGATAGAGTAATATTCAGACCGTCTGTAAGGGCTTGCAGAGTTTTTATTGTAGGTTGCTTCTTACCGTTTTCAAGATTGCGTATATGATTCTCTGAAACGCCGCTAATTTTTGATAGCTTGTATACGCTTGTATGCTTTAAGTTTCTCCAGTAATATAATCGTTCACTTATGTTCATCTTGACACCTTGATTCAAATTGACTGGTTGGTCAAACTCTAATTATAGTATACCCTAAAAATTTCCTCTTGATAACTTGTCTAAAGGGTTGATTTTTAAATCCTAAAGGTGTATAATGTAAAAAGGAGAAAAGGGGGACTTTGAGTTTACATTTAACAAATTTTGTGGTATAATCTACTTTAGAGGACTTGTTATAGACAGAACAGGAGGAAGGGTAGAAGTATGCTGCATATTGCTGTGTGTGATGATGACATTAAAATGTTAGAAGAAGTTAAACAGATATTGACTGATTATTGTAAGACGAAAAGGTTAGCGTTTAAAATATCAGCATACTGTGATGGAACCGATTTGTTGGCTTCTGAAGAAAATTTTAGCATCATATTCTTGGATATTGAAATGCAGCGATCTAATGGGATTGAGGTTGCGCAGAGGATAAGACAGATGGATATGAATGTTCCGATAGTTTATATAACAAGCTATATAGATTACTGGCGCAGAGCGTATAAGGTGCATGCGTTTGATTTTATTACTAAACCGTTCAAGCCTGAAGAATTATATAAGGTAATGAAGGATTATTTAGCAGCACTGGATGATGCAAGTGAGGAGACTATTACGCTACCCACTGATGATGGAGTAGTTTGCTTTAAAATGAATGATATATATTATTTTATGTTTGAAGCAAAGAAAAAGGTCTATGCACATACGGCTGATGGACAAGTATTAGTCAGAGAGAATCTTACCGACATCTATAATATGCTGAATAAAGAAAGATTTTATCAGACACGGCGTGATTGCGTGTTGAATCTTAAGTATGTGCAGAAAATTCAAAATGAGTTTGTGATTATAATGATGAATGGAGACATGTTGCCATTGGCACAGAAGAAAAAAGATGAGTTCGTAAGAAAATTGTCAAATGTTTTTGTAGAAACACTGAAAGGGAAAAATATATGAATGAAAATTTGATGGGACCACTTAATGATTCAAAATTATTGAAAAGCACATTGAATAACAACAATAATTTTGAAC
>OKTL01000724.1_pt1 | contig 16404 bp, 16 predicted proteins | sample 1606211 | NCBI WGS metagenome assembly OKTL01 (sample SAMEA3879538, study PRJEB24766) | human gut metagenome | biome: human-associated habitat; feature: feces | place: USA | collected 1985/1987 | reverse complement strand
ACTGGATGGATTACAGCACAAAAACAAAGCGCCTTGAGCCGATTGAAATGCCCACAAAATATTTCAAAGAAATGTTTTGCGACAGAGTTGCGGCAAGCAAAATTTACCAAGGCAAAAATTACACCGAGGCGCACCCGCTTGAATACTTTTCCCGTGCAAAAACACGAATTATCATGCACCCGAAAACAGCACAAAAGCTTGAAGAATTGCTTGTGATGCTGAAAGAAAAAGGCGAAAAAGAAACATTTGCATACATCAGAAAAATGAAATAAGCCAAAGGGCAGAAAGCTTAAAATGCTTTCTGCCCTTTTATAATTTCAGCGCAAGGCCGCCGGCTTTTTGAGCAAGCATTTTTTTAATAACTTCGGAAATATAAGCCGCCGCTTCAACGGGAGGCATTCCGATTTTGCTTATATTAGAAACAACCGTGTAATCGCTTTCGCTCATATCGGGATGAGGCTTATATGCCAAATAAGCGCTCATACTTTCATCCGTTATAAGACCCGGCCGCTCGCCTATAAGCACGCACACAACCTTAGCTTTAAGCAACGGACCTATTTCACGAGCGGTATTTACTCTGCAATAGCGAACAAAAAACGGCTTTCCGACGGATATTCCGCTGCTTTCCAAGGCCATTTTCAGCAGCGGAAGCATATCGCCGCAATTCGCCCCTATTGCCGGAGCAGAAAGGCCGTCGCCGCAATAAATTTGCACATCCGCACCGATTGAAGCATTTTGCCTTAATATTTCTTTTTGAGATTCTTCAAAGCACCTGCCCCAATCCGGGCGTGTTATCATATCATATTTATTTTTGCATTTTGTGCGCACCTCAAAAAGACCGAGCTTTTCAAGAGTTTCTTGTGGCACCTCCGTCATAACGGCATCATTTGCCGCTGCGTGCGCCGCACGAAAATCAAGGTAGCTGCTTGTTCTATATCTGCTTCCCGTTCTCCCGATTTGCAATCTTGCCGGAGTGCGTGAAGCAAGTGAATCAAAATAATCTGCCATAACACTTTTCCTCCGTTACAGAAAAACACGCGGATTTCCGGCATTTTTGCCGAGCCTGCCGTTTTCCCAAATTCCGTATTTTTCAAGCCACTGCCTAAACGGCTCTATGGGCGACAAATTAAGCATTTCCCTGATTGCCGCTATATCGTGATAAGAAGTTGATTGATACATAAGCATAACATCATCGCTTTGCGGCACCGCCATCACATAGTGGCAGCCGGCAGAGGCAAGCATAACAAGCAAGCTGTCGCTGTCGTTCTGATCTGCTTTCATATGATTTGTGTAGCAAATATCACAGCCCATCGGAAGCCCATGCATATGACCGCAAAAATTATCCTCAAGTGCCGCACGAATCAATTCCTTTGTATCATAAATATATTCGGGCCCGATAAAGCCCACAACAGTGTTAACAAGAAACGGCGAATAGTGCCTTGCAAGCCCGTAACAGCGTGATTCCATTACAAGCTGATCCGCACCGTTGTGGGCAGACGATGAAAGCTCACTGCCCTGCCCCGTTTCAAAATACATATAATTTGGGCCCTCTGCGGTTGAACACTTTGCCATCAGCTCATTTGCATTTTCAAGCATATCAACATCAGTACCGAATGAAGAAAGCGCCGCCTCGCTGCCTGCTATTGACTGAAAACACAAATCCATAGGCACACCCTGTTTAAGTGCTTTAAGTTGCGTTGTAATATGCGAGAGCACGCAAATTTGCGTTGGTATTTGCAATTTTGTTTTAACATCATTAAAAAGATTTAAAATGTCTGCAGTGCTTTTAACGGTGTCTACGGCAGGATTAAGCCCCAAAACGGCATCTCCGGCGCCATAAGAAAGCCCTTCCAAAAGCGAAGCGGTTACGCCCTTAACATCATCCGTTGGATGATTGGGCTGCAAGCGCACGGCAAAGGTGCCGGGCAAACCGATGGTGGTGTTGCAATGGGCTGTTATTTGCAGTTTTCGTGAAACATACATCAAATCAAGATTGCCCATCAGCTTGGCAAGCGCCGCTATAACCTCTGAGCTCATGCCCTGTGCAAGTGCCAAAATTTCATTGCCCGTTATCATATTATCGAGCACTTTTTCACGCAGCTCGCCGATGGTAAGCTTTTTAATTTTTTCATATTGAGCTGCATCCAAATCATCAAGAATAATGCGTGTTACACTGTCTTTTTCATATTCAACTGCCGGCGAATTTGTAATATCCTCAACGGTTAAATCCGCAAGCACATATTTTGCCGCCACACGCTCTTTTGCATTTTTTGCGCCTATGCCTGCAAGGGTGTCGCCGCTTTTTTGCTCGTTTGCCTTTGCAAGCACTTCCTTAATGCTTTTAAATTCATAATTATGTCCAAAAAGCATTTTATTCATTTTCATGATTGTCTTTTCCTCCGAACACAAGAGTTTTTACAACAACGGGAACCGCCTTGCCGCCTGCAACCGGCACACCGATATCAATATAATTCCCTCGGCGGCAATCTATGCCGTCAAAGCAAATAAAGGGATAGCCGGGCGGAAGCTCACCTCGCAGGCAAATCCCAAGAGCCTTTGAAAAATCCGCCTTGGTAACAACAACAACCGGCAAGCCTTTTTCAATCAATTTGGAGCAGTTTTTTGCAATATCCTTTGCTATACGCACCAAATCGCCGAAGCTTGGCACATCATCGCCGGGAAGCGAAACAGCACACATTTCCGAGCCGATTCTTGAAAAATCCGAAACGCATTCAAGATTTTTTATAGGCAGCTCAACATTTGAATATTCGATTGTGCTTCCCGAAATATCCATGCTGAAATTCCCTGCACCTATAACAGTTGCTCTGATTGGGCTTGATGCCGAATTTACAATCTTTGCAGGATATGAAAGGCTGCTTTTTCTTATTGCAGCCGCAAGCTGATAACCTATATCACCGAAATCTGCACGGCAACCGCCGCAATCGGCAAAGCATTCGGCAACACCGCCGGAAAACGAAACCGCTTTCGGCACATATTTGCCGCATGGCAAAGAATCCGTTATACAATAATCCGGCACGCTGCCGCAAGAAAAAACAGCATTTTTAATAATATCCGCAGCAATGTTGCACAGCTTCTCCGTTTCGGCAAAATCAGAAATTGATTTAACGGTTATTCCGTTATCTGCACACAAACGCTTTATTTCAGGAGTTAAAGCTGCTTTTCCGCTTTTATCGAAACGCACAAGCCTGCCGCCGATATTAAGGCAACAATCGTCAACGCAATCGCCGTCTTTAAAATAAGAAATATTTGTTGTGCCGCCGCCTATATCTATATTTGCGGTTACCACGCCGCTTTGCTCGCTGAATTTATCGGCGCCTGCACCCTTGCCGGAAAGATAAGATTCAAGCTGAGAGCCTGCCTGCGCCGCTATAAAATTGCCTGAATATTCCGCTATATCGGCAAGCACCTGCTTTGCGTTTTCTTTTTTTGAGGATTCGCCGGTTATAATAACGGCGCCGGAATCAAAATCCTCCTTTTTAAAGCCCGCCGCAGCATATTCTTTTTTTATTATCTCGGCAACCTTTGCGCCGTTTATGTTTCCGTTTTCATCAAGAGGCGTAAAATAAATCTTGCTTTCATAGATTATTTCCTTCTTGGTTATCACGGCATGGGGAACGGTGCCGAAACCACCCTGGACGGCAATCCCAATGCGGCTGATTATCAAATGCGTTGTTGTGGTGCCCACATCAATACCCGCACTTAAAAGAATTTGATTTTCCATACAGCATCCTTTCACAAAAAAAGCCGACCTGCATTAAGCAAGCCGGCAAACATCATCGTTTTCGGTTTAATTCTGTGCCTCTTCTGCCTGTTTGGCAGCTTTTGCAGCTTTTTCCGCCTCAATGGTGGATTTCTTTTTTCTGTGGATTATAAAGCGATTGCAAGGATAAGTCCACAAAGTGGGAATAGCCATTCCGATAAGCTTTATAACAAGATCGGCAAAATTGCCTGTTAAATTATGGCTCGCCGCAAAGGTTTGCATTGCAGAGCCTATCCAGCCGTTTGCAAAAATGGTGAACACAACCATTATAAAATACAAAATAATGCTGAGTGTTGGATTTGCATCTGCCTTAAATGTGATTTTGCGATTTAAGATAAATGCAATCAAATAGCCGACTGTTGTGGAAATCAAATATGTGTAAAGATAACCCTTTGATTCAATGCCGATCATATTGAGGGCAGGGCTTGTGATGGCAACGCTTGTAAACGAAGCAAAAACAGTGTTTAAAAGCACCATGTGCACCACAAGCTCAATTGCAGAGGAGCCGCCGCCGGCAATTGAAAATTTTATAAATTTCCATATTTCTGCGTGTTTTTCGGTCCATCTAACAAAGGGATTGTTCTTTTTATCCGTTTTATTCTCGCTCATAACTGCTCCTTAATGTTATAAAAATTTTGCAAGCAAAACTATAACCGCCACAACGGCAGCCACAATTGCAAGTGCTTTTTCAATCATCGGAATTGCCGCATCCACCGTTTCCGGCGCCTTGCTTGACAAATAATCATAAACCGGCTTTTGCACCTTTGTGCCTACAAGCTCATCAAATGTGCGTGTGTAGGTTTCATATTCGCCGGGCTTATTTTCATCAAGCTCTATAATGCGAACGCCTCGTTTTGTTCTGTTGCCGTAAACATTAAAGCCGCTCGACTGAGTAAAGCCGAGATCAACATTTTTGTATCTGCCTACGAAGCTGTTTTTATGATCATGCCCTACAAAAACAGCCATAACATCGCCTTTTTCAGAAATTGCATCGAACTCACCCGTGTTTTCGTTGGGAATTGACGGCGGCTCAAGCAGCATATCACCTTTTCTGCAAGTATCGCCGAGAACATAATATTCATTTTTATGAGTTCTGAACGCTCTGATAGCGCCTTTGGTGGTTTTTTTAACCTGCTTCAGCACATTATAGTATTCACACAAGGGGATATGTTGAAAAACAATTGACGGCACATAGGCGCCGTTTTCAGCCTTCAGTTTTTCCCTTGTTTTTTTATACCAATCAATAATTCTAACATCAAACGGCTCATATCCGCCGCCCTTGGCATCGGTGCCGCTGTCAAACAAATAAATGTTGAAAACATCCCTGTTTGAGCCGTCCGAAGCTTTAATCGGAATGCAGCAGGTGCCGCCGTCATCCGAAAGCTCTGCCGGCTGCTCACCAACGCAGTTCGGAAGCGCCTTATAGATATTTTCAAACTGCTCTTTATTTGAAATTCCAACCTGCCTGTCGTGGTTTCCGAAGGTTACGGCAAAAGGAATGTTTCTTTTTGTTACCGGCTTAAGCAGTTTATAAATTGTTTCTGCAACGGCATTTTCAAGCTCTTTTCCCTTGCCTTTATAAGTAACTCCATAGCCCTTAATTTGATCACCTGTATAAATTACCAAATCGGGCTTTTCCGCCTCAACGGCTGCCTCTAAAAGCGCCGAGGTGTCGGGTGACACGGCAGGAATTTCCTGAATATCCGTGATTTGCATTATTTTAAATTTTCTGTTTTTGGTAAATCTCATACGCTTCTCCTCAACAAGCGAAATAAAAAAAACAACCTAAAGGCAAAAGGAGGGCACTGCAAAATTTCAATTGCGGTGTCCTCCTTGACTTATTTTAGATTATCATACGGAAAAGAAAATGTCAATAAACACATTTCATGCTTTACATAATATTCACCGTAATCGAAAATAAATTTGACATTGCTTTATTGAACTTCAACCGCTCCGCCGTTATTTGATGAAATAAATCCTATCCAAGTTTTACCGGGATTAAGTTTGAGCTCATTGCCAGAAGCATCTGTAAATACCAGCTTTCCGTTATCCTCTTTCCAGCTGAAATCAACAACCGTGCCTGCGGATGCAAGCTTGCCCGTGCCGCTTGTGAATTTATAATTACAATATGTTTCCGTTTTGCCGGATCCTTTATAATCATGCTTATCAACATATTCGCTTTCGGCCACAAGCATAACAACATTTTCAAAGCTAGCCTCTTGCTTGAAATCTGATTGATTTTTATATTTGCCGTCTGCTGAATCATATGTAAATGTGTGGTTGTAAGCAGACGAAGCTCTGTTTGAAAACTTGCCGGTGATGCTGCTGCAAGGCGATTGCGACACGGCAGTTGCCTTTTCGTTAAACGCAAACTGAGTGAAGCGAGATGAATCAATATCTGTTCTGTAGCCTTTTTTCTCAATTGCAGCAACAAGCTCGTTTCCGAGCAGCACGGCATTGTGAGGGCTAACCTTATCTTTGGTGCGTTTAAAGCAAGAAGATGTGCTCATACCGTCTATATTATCAACATTATTGTTTTTAATATAATCATCTGCGCCCTCATAATCGCCCTTGCTGTGGCTTTGGCCGAAATGAACATACAAGCAATCAAAAAACTGAGAAAATTGCACAAAGCTTGGCCTTGCAGAGCGTGTTGGGCCAACCTGTTCCGGCAAATCGGTCATATCTGCATAAAGCCAAAGCATGCGGGTTATGCCGCCCTCAACTTCGCCCTCAACAATAATATCGGGCGAATCCATATTATATTGCGGGCGTGCCTGAGGCGAATTTTCAACAACAACGGCAACCGGCCTTTTGCCGACTGCGGAATCATTATAATCAATCTCGCCCGTAAGCGGATTTTTAATAACAATCGGTGCCTCTGTGGTGGTGCTGCTGATAGGCAAAGTTTCTGTTTCCGGCTCTTTTTTATTGCGTGATGCGCCCACACAAATGCCAACCACAATTGCTATGGCAGCCACAACGGAAACAACTGCAATTATTATTTTCTTATTCTTTGAATTTTTCATATATCCATCTTCCTCGGGGTATTCGTCTGCGTAATTTTCACCGTTCGGATCAACCTCCTCCGGTGAAAACGGCAGTTGCGGTTTATCGGAATCATCTTCCGTTTCCCGTGCTTTTTTCAAATCACTTTCAATAGCTTCAACGGAATCACTTTTTTCGGGTGTGCCGTTTCTTTCGCTTTTTTCATTTTCTTCAGGCTGATCGGAAATCTTTTGCTGCTGCGTTGGTTCATCTGTGTTTTTCACAACCGAAAAACCGGAATTTTCTTTTTCGTTCAGCTTAAAATCCGTATTTTGCGCTTTTTCGTCATCAGACGGTTGCGGCTCATCGCCTTTTGCAAACTTAAATTCGCTAAGGATCTTATCAACCTCATCATCCTTATCAGACATGTGAAGCCTCCTTTTTCAAATCAACTGATTATATAATATCATATAAAATCACGAAATGCACTATATTTTTATCATTTTATTGATTTTGCACACAATATATAGTAAACTTATGTTAAGGTGCACAAGTAAATGTGCTTTTGAAAGGATGGTATAAATGGCAAAGGCTATTCCGATAATCATAACAAACACAAATATTTTGCTTTACGATAAAGCAAGCGAGGAATTCAAGCCGTTTTCGCTGCAAGGGATGGAAACCATGCCTAACATTCCTTTTTACCATTCCTTTGCAAAGAAAATTGCGGAAAGCCAGCATTATTTTAAAGAATTTTTAAAACAATATTATCCGAAAAAAGCAAACAAAAATATTTTGGCAATAATTGTGCCTGACGATACAAGCCCGCTTGAAAGCATTTTCATAAATGAGTTTTTCGTTAATTCCGGCACCTGCAAAGCCGTGGCGCAAATGACGATGGCACAGGCGCTTTCAAAAGAGCATTCTCAATATATTTCCATATCAAAATCATCAAGAAATGTTGTGCTGCAATACATCAGAAACAATGAAATAAAGGCTTCAAGATATTATGACAGAAACACATATATTGCGCCCAAAATTTCAGAGGATGCCAAAAGGCTGCATATAGACATTGAATATGAAAACACACCGATTTTCATAAATAATTTTAATCTTGATATGGATGATTTTTTCGGAATCGGCACTGTTATAACGCCAAAGGAATTTATGCACAAGATTGCACAAATTGATGTTGAAAAGATTTAAAACAAGGCACGAATTCCGAGGAAGGCGCAGAATTTGCTTTTTGCCGATTTTGCCGGCCTTTTTCAATATAACGAATAAGAAAACCACCGCGGCAAATAATATTACCGAGGTGGTTTTTTATGAGCAAAAAAAAGAAATCAAGCACGCCGGAGATAAAAAAAATAATAGATCTGACCGCATATTTCAGCCCGATAACAAAAGAAAGCGATTTAAGCTATGAAGCCGATGGCAAGAAAAGAAACAACGACCACGACTCAACAACTCCAACGATAAATAATTGAACACAAAAAGCCCGAATATATCGCTTTGATATATTCGGGCATATCTTATTTATAAACAAATATTTGCAACACCGTGCGCCCTTTTTTTGTTGAGCCAAGCACATTGCCGCACTTAAATCTTCCGTTGCCTCTTACCGAAACAATATCACCGGGTTTTACATTATAAGAAAAATTTTCGCACAGAGCACTGTTCACAAACACTTTGCGCTGAACAAACAGTTCTTTAACTCCGCTGCGTGAAAAATTATAAACCGCCGCCGCAAGCACATCAAGCCTGAGCGATGCCACAATTATTTCTTTTTCCTCCGGATCTGCCACGGCACCTGCAGGCAGATTTTGCACAACACGGCATTTAACGCAGGTGTGGCGCACTTTATCAAGATTTTGCACCACATAATCTGCAATTGAATCAAGGCAAAAAATATAGCCCGTGTTATTTTTAACAACAATATCTCCGAGCACGCTTCGCTTTATTCCGAGCCCCATAAGCGAACCGAGAAAATCACGGTGCAAAAGCTTATCCGCAAATTTTTGCGAAAGCGGCGCTGCCTCCACAATTTTTATTGGAAATTCGGCATATTCACACCCGTTTCCAAATGCGGCAACAGCTCTTTCGGCGCCGTCATATCCGCCGAATGTTACATAATCGCAAGGCAAGGCCAGCGATGAAAGCTCGCTTTGCTCCTCCATATTCAAAAAATCGGAAAAGGTTACATAGCAGCGCTCACTTGCTCTTTCGGCAAGCTCCGAGAGCCTTTTTTCTGACATATCCATAAAACACCAAAAAGCGGCGCCCGTTTTGCAGGGCGACCGCTTTCTTCAATCTGATTATTTTGCTGCTTTTCTTGCCTTAACAGCTTCTGTGATAAGGGGAACGATTTTATTTAAATCGCCAACGATGCCGTAATCCGCAACATCAAAAATAGGAGCGCTTTCATCCTTGTTTATTGCGATTATGATATCTGATTCTTCCATACCTGCAGTGTGCTGAATTGCACCGCTGATGCCGATGGCAAAATAAACATTCGGGCGAACCGTTTTGCCCGTTTGGCCAACCTGAAGATCCTTAGGAAGCCAGCCGTTATCAACAACTGCCCTTGAGCATGAAACTGTTCCGCCGAGGGCATCTGCAAGATCTTCAAGAAGCTTGAAGTTTTCTTTGCTGCCTACGCCGCGCCCGCCTGAAACAAGAATTTTTGCCTGCTGAATATCAACAACGGTTTCAACGGATTTAACAACTTCAAGAATTTCAACATAACAATTGTTTTCTTCAAGCTGAGGATTAAACTCAATAACCTGAGCTTTTGCGTTTTCAACAGGAGCAATCTTTTGCATAACGCCGGGGCGAACGGTTGCCATTTGCGGGCGGTTGTCCGGGCAAGCAATTGTTGCGATTGTGTTGCCGCCGAATGCCGGGCGAGTCATAAGAAGCTGATTGTGCTTTTGCTCTTTATTCGGAAGAGGATTAAGCGGAAAATCGCCGATTTCAAGCACTGTGCAGTCTGCCGTTAAGCCTGTGCCGACTCTTGCCGAAACACGGGGGCCGAGATCACGGCCGATAGCCGTTGCGCCAACAAGCATTATCTCCGGCTTATATTCATTGATAGCTGCTGCAAGAGCCTGAGTATAAGGCTCTGTTCTGTAAGTTTCAAGCACGGGATTATCAATAACAATAACCTTATCTGCGCCGTATTTTGCAAGCTCATCGGCAAGATTTGCAACCTTGTAGCCGATAAGCACAGCCGTTACCTCTGTTTCAAGCTTTGCGGCAAGATCCTTTGCCTTGCCAAGCAGTTCAAAAGCGATGGGGCTGATTTCGTTATCCACCTGCTGAGCGTAAATGAAAACACCCTTATACTGTTCTATATTTTCTGTAATCATTATTCAGCCCTCCTTAGATGATATGCTTTTCTTCAAGCTTTGCGATAATATAATCTGCGGATTCCTGAGGAGTATCAAGCGCAACCTTTTCGCCTGCGCCCTTTCTTACCTTATCGGAAGCCTTTGCGATTTTTGTGGGTGAGCCGGAAAGGCCGATATCGGAATCATCAACATCTTTAAGATCTGCTCTGCCCCAAACGGTGATATCTTTCTTATAAGCATCAAAGATACCACCCGGAGTCATATAGCGGGGATCATTAAGCTCCGAAAGAGCTGTGATAAGCACCGGCATTTTAGCCTTAAGCATATGATATCTGTCGTCAAACTGGCGCTTAACAACAACACTGTCGCCCTCCACCTCAATTTTCTCTGCATAAGAAATAACGGGAATTCCGAGATGCTCTGCAATCTGAGGACCAACCTGAGCGGTATCGCCGTCTATTGCCTGGCGGCCTGTGATGATAATATCATAATCTATATTGCGAAGTGCGCCTGCAATTGTGCTTGAGGTTGCCCAAGTATCAGCACCGCCGAGAACTCTGTCTGTTACAAGAATGCCGTTGTCTGCGCCCATGGCCATAGCCTCACGCAAAACCTCTTCTGCCTTGGGAAGGCCCATCGTAAGAGCAGTTACCTCTGCACCGAATTTATCTTTAATTCTGAGAGCAGCCTCAAGGCCTGCTTTATCATCAGGATTCATAATTGTGAGCATTGCCGCTCTGTTTAAAGTGCCGTCCGGATTAAACTGAACTCCGCCTTTTGTATCCGGAACCTGCTTTATGCAAACTACTATTTTCATATTCTGCTCCTCCTTACTTCAGCAAATTGCCGCTGATAACCATACGCTGAACCTCGGAAGTGCCCTCGTAAATTTCTGTTATCTTAGCGTCACGCATCATGCGCTCTACTTCATATTCACGGATATAGCCGTAGCCGCCGAAGAGCTGAACAGCTTTAGTGGTTACATTCATAGCGGTTTCTGCAGCGAAAAGCTTAGCTTCTGCAGCTTCAAAGGAATAATTCTTTTGAGTAGCCTTTGCCATTGCAGCCTTATAAACAAGCATTTTTGCAGCATCAACCTGAGCTGCCATATCTGCAAGCTGGAATTGAGTGTTTTGGAAAGCGCCGATTGATCTGCCAAACTGCTTTCTTTCCTTAACATAAGCAACTGTGCGATCAAGAGCACCCTCTGCAATGCCGAGAGCCTGAGCGGCAATACCTATGCGGCCGCCGTCAAGAGTGTGCATTGCGATTCCGAAGCCCTTGCCTCTGGGACCGAGGATATTATCCTTGGGAATTCTGCAATCCTGGAAAATAAGTTCATAAGTGGAAGAGCCGCGAATACCCATTTTCTTTTCTTTTGTGCCGAAAAGGAAGCCGGGTGCGGTTTTGGGAACGATAAATGCAGAGAAAAGCTTTTTCTTTCTGCCTCTTTTATCTTCAACAATATCGGTAACTGCAATAACGATATAAATATCTGCTTCTTTACCGTTTGTGATAAAGCATTTAGAGCCGTTGAGCACCCATTCATCGCATCAAGCACAGCCTTTGTTTGCGCTCCCTGAGCATCAGTGCCGGCGCCCGGCTCTGTAAGAGCAAATGCGCCGAGCAGCTCGCCCGAAGCAAGAGGCTTTAAGAACTTTTGCTTTTGATCTTCCGTGCCGTAAGTAAGAATGGGATCGCAGCAAAGCGAGGTGTGTGCGGAAACGATAACACTTGTTGTGGCACAAGCCTTTGCAAGCTCTTCAACGCACATAACATAAGTGAGGGGATCACAGCCCTGGCCGCCGTATTCCTTTGGAACGGGAATTCCGAGGAAGCCGAGCTTTTGCATTTTAGTTACGGTTTCTCTTGGGAATTGTTCGGTTTCATCTGTTTCAACAGCAAGCGGTTTTACTTCATTTTCAGTAAAATCAGCAAAAAGCTTTCTTGCCATTTCATGTTCTTTGCCGAAAGTAAAATCCATATTGATTTCCTTAGCCTTTCTGCCCGCCTATACGATAAATTTTCAAAGTTGCGCTGCGAGCTTGGCGCAATTATATGCTGCAAAGCAGCGAAAATAACCTTGCCGAGCGATAAATTATTTCAAATCTACCACCGCAGCGGCGTGCACAAAAATGCACGCCGCCGTGATTTCAGTTATTATTTGCGATAGTCATAGAAGCCCACACCTGTTTTGCGGCCGAGCTTACCTGCACGAACCATCTTCTTAAGAAGAGTTGCGGGGCGATATTTGGGATCGCCTGTTTCGGAATAAATTGTTTCCATAATTGCAAGCACAATATCAAGGCCTACATAGTCGCCGAGTTCAAGCGGGCCCATGGGATGATTTGCGCCGAGCTTCATTGCAGTGTCTATATCTTCAACGCTTGCAATGCCCATTTCATAAACGGTGATGCCCTCGTTGATAAGAGGAATAAGAATTCTGTTTACAACAAAGCCGGGAGCCTCGTTAACCTCAACGGGAGTTTTGCCGATTGCTACGGCAATTTCCTTAATTTTAGCAACCATATCGGCAGGAGTGTTTGCACCTGCGATAACCTCAATAAGCTTCATAACGGGAGCGGGATTAAAGAAATGCATGCCGATAAGCGGTCTGTCAAGGCCTGCACCGATTTCCGTGATTGAAAGAGATGATGTGTTTGTTGCAAACATACAATCCGGCTTAACGATTTCCTGAAGTTCCTTAAATGTTTGCTTTTTAACATCCATAACCTCAAGAGCAGCCTCTACGATAAGATCGCAATCCGAGCAAATTTCTTTGGTGCCTGTGGTGATTTTAGCAAGGATTGCATCTGCGGCAGCCTGATCCATTTTTCCCTTTGCAATTCTTTTTTCAAAGCCCTTTGCGATTTTGTTTTTGCCGTTTGCGGCAAATTCATTGTTAATATCGCAAAGTGCAACTTCATAACCTTCAACCTGTGCAAAAGCCTGAGCAATACCGGAGCCCATTGTGCCTGCGCCTATAATTCCGACTTTCATTTTAAATTCCTCCTGAATTATTATTTGTTAATAAACGGCTTTTTAACCTTTTCCTTGTTTCGATCAAGGAAAAATGCCATGCCGTATTTTTGATCTTCTGTTTCAAAGCAATCACCGAAAAGCTTTTCTTCAATTTCAACTGCGCTTGAAATATCCGTTTGTAAGCCTTGGTTAATTGCTTTTTTGCAATTGCGAACGGCTATTGGAGCATTTGCCGCAATAATTGAAGCCATTTTCTTAGCTGCCGGCATAAGCTCTTCTATAGGATAAACAGCGTTTACAAGACCGATACGAAGAGCCTCGGGAGCCTTGATATTTCTTGCCGTGTAAATAAGCTGCTTTGCCATTCCAACGCCAACTGTTCTTGCAAGGCGCTGTGTGCCGCCGAAGCCGGGTGTAATTCCGAGGCCGACTTCAGGCTGGCCGAAAACAGCATTTTCGGAGCAAATTCTGATATCACATGCCATTGAAATTTCACAGCCGCCGCCGAGAGCAAAACCGTTTACCGCAGCGATTACCGGAATGGGAAGATTTTCTAATTTAAGAAAAACATCGTTTCCTTTTTTGCCGAAAGCCTCGCCCTCTGCCTTTGTGAGTGTGCTCATTTCACCTATATCTGCGCCTGCAACAAATGATTTTTCGCCTGCACCCGTAATGATAAGAGCACGAACGGTGTCAAAATCAATTGCATCAAGCGCCTCATTGATTTCATCAAGCACAGCGCTGTTGAGAGCGTTAAGAGCCTTTGGCCTGTTTATGGTTAATACGGCAACTGCGCCGTCTGCTTCATAATTTATAAATTCCATTGCTATCTCCAAGTTTTAAACGAATAATCAGTCTCTTTCAACAACCGTTGCACAGCCCATACCGCCGCCGATGCAAAGTGTTGCAAGGCCCTTCTTGGCATCTCTCTTTTCCATTTCATGAAGAAGAGTAACAAGAATACGGCAGCCCGAAGCACCAACAGGGTGACCGAGAGCAATTGCACCGCCGTTAACATTAAGCTTTGAAGCATCAAGGCCGAGATCTCTTGCAACAGCGATAGACTGAGCAGCGAAAGCTTCGTTAGCCTCAATAAGGTCCATATCATCTACCGTGAGATCAAGCTTACTCATAAGCTTTCTGGTTGCTGCAACAGGACCGATGCCCATAATTGCAGGATCAACGCCTGCAAGAGCGCCGCCAACCCAAGTTGCCATAGGTTTAACGCCAAGCTCTTTTGCTTTTTCTTCGCTCATAACGATAACTGCTGCTGCACCGTCGTTAATGCCCGAAGAGTTGCCTGCTGTTACAATACCGTCCTTTTTGAATGCGGGGCGAAGTCTTGCAAGGCCTTCTGCGGTTGTGCCTGCACGGGGGCCTTCATCGGTGTCAAACACGATTGTTTCTTTTTTCTTTTTAACCTCAACAGGAACGATTTCGTCCTTAAACTTGCCCTCTGCTCTTGCTTTTTCGCATTTCTGCTGGCTGTTTGCCGCAAATTCATCAAGTTCTTCACGGGTGATGCCATATTTTTCACAAACGTTTTCTGCTGTGATGCCCATATGATAATCATTGAAAGCATCCCAAAGAGCATCATTAACCATAGTATCAACCATTGGAGCATTGCCCATTCTGTAGCCGTAACGAGCCTGCTTAAGTGCATAAGGAGCCATGCTCATATTTTCCATACCGCCTGCAACAACGATATCTGCTTCGCCCGATTTAACCATTTGTGCCGCAAGATTTACACAATTAAGACCGGAGCCGCAAACAACATTGATTGTTACAGCAGGAGCTTCGATTGGAAGGCCTGCCTTAATAGCAGCCTGGCGTGCAACATTTTGGCCTTGGCCTGCCTGAATAACGCAGCCCATATATACATGCTCTACTTCGGAAGCGGGAACGCCGGCTCTTTCAAGAGCATTCTTGATTACGATAGCGCCCAAATCAACAGCAGGAGTGCTGCTGAGAGTGCCGCCCATTGTGCCGATAGCGGTGCGGCAAGCACCGGCAAGAACAACTTTTCTAGACATAATTATTACCTCACAATAACTTTAATTGCCTCGAATACACGAGGCTTTATTTTTTTTACAGCTCTATAATAATATAGTTTTCGATGATTGTCAATAAATTAACAAATTTTCGGCAACTATAACAAAACAGGGCTGTTAAATCAACATTTTTAGTGCAGATTTGAAGCGTTTAAAACGCCGCAAAGCCGCTTTGTTAAGCGGTTTTACGAGATTGTGCAAAAATTATCATTCTTTTTAAAGCATTTATCATTTAGGCTTTTTTAAACGGTTTGATAATCATTTTTTACGCAAAAAGACATAAAAACGGTTCATTCTATTTTCTGCTTTCAAGCCGCAAATAACCGTGCTTCAAGTAAGTTTTTATTACGCCGATAAAAACAAAACCCCGTAGAAAAACCTGCGGGGTATTTGATTGCTTATTGAATTTTAATTAACCTTTTGTGCAATTGCGTTCTGCAAGATAATCATTGCTTGCCGGGAATGAGTTTGTGTAAACAATATCAAGAGAAGCTTTCTTATCCTTGAACGAAAGAACGTTTGCGTGCTGCACATTGATATGAACGAGCATGGTGTATTCAGCACTGACAATTTCATTTGTGGCTGTGTTAATTGTTACAGTGCCTGTGCCGCCCTTATAATCAACCACAAAGTTTTCTTCAATTGTGCCCGATGAGAATGAAAGCACGCTGATTGAACTAACAACGGAGCTGATGTCGCCGAGTGTGTTGAAGAAATGGCCCTGTGCGTCCTGTGCCGGCATAGAAAGAGTTACGGCTTTAGGCTGAATTGTGATAGAAATAGTGCCATCACCGTTATCCTTAACATTGGCCATAAGAACATCTTCGGGAGTAAGAAGAGATTTAGAAACATCAATCTTCTGATCCGTTACTGTGTCATTACCGGGAACAAGGCTGCCGCTGGGCGGAAGTCCTTTAATGCCGCCGGTGAAGAGGCTGCCGAGAATTCCGGGAACAAGCTGATCAATCATGCTGATTGACTTGCCTTCAACAAGAAGATTCTTAACTTCGATATTCTCTGAGCCAACAAGTTTATACATTGTTGTGGGGCTTCCCTCATAAGTATAGGTTTCGCCCAATGTTTTAGTGTAGTTATAACACTCTACATAATAGTTTACAACATCGTCAACAGTTTTGAATTCCTTACCGCCGTAAGTAGCCGGTTTGAATTCTTCGATAGTTGCAACATCTTCGGTTGATGTGTTATCCTCATTAACTGGAGCTGCTGCTGCGCCGCCTCGTTTTACAAAGCC
>OKTL01000673.1_pt1 | contig 17326 bp, 11 predicted proteins | sample 1606211 | NCBI WGS metagenome assembly OKTL01 (sample SAMEA3879538, study PRJEB24766) | human gut metagenome | biome: human-associated habitat; feature: feces | place: USA | collected 1985/1987 | reverse complement strand
AAAGTTAGCTTTCATCGGTACCGTAGCCTCCGCTCCATCAAGCGCCGCTTTAGCGCCGGCATTCAAGACCTCCTTGATATCATCCGACGTACAAGCCTGCATAGCCTCCACCGCCGGGATCAAGGCATCCATCATCGTCTTGTCGCCTCGTTTCGCTTGGGTTTGTTGTTGCACATTCGCCAAGCCACCGGCGAACATAGCTTTCACGCCTGCGGCATCCAACTCGGTTCCCTCTGCATGATCGCTCATACCCAAGAAGAAAGCACCGAGCAAGGTACTTGTCGATCCACTCACTTTCATCATCACATCCATACCCATATCACCAAGCATTTGCTTGAACTCCGTTCCAGACTGAGCGCTTTTATTCACAGCAGTCATAGCGGCAACGATAGCGGTACCATGATCACCATCCCCGATTACGGCATCCAATTTAGAGAATTCCTCCTCACGTGCCTTGATCTGTTTCAGCGCATTGTCTAACATGGCCTTGAAGGCCTCGATAGTAAGTTGTTTCATGTATATTATTTATTTACCTAGGGTTGTCCAATAAGGTGCGTCCGCACGTTTGTTATTCAAATAATCGATATGATCCTCATCCAAGATCGCCATAATCATCTGGAATCCGGCTTGCTCCTGTACGGTCAAGATCTCTTGGATACGGCTTGCCACCACCTGCAAGCCGCGAGCCTCCAACTCCTTATAAGCCTTGCGGAAGATGATATTCAATTCCATATGGGTAGTAGCGCCTACGCCGTTAATGATCAGCAACATCTTATCGCCGGCTTTTGGCTGTAACTGCTGGCAAAGCAGGTCTACCATCTCCGCAGCCGTATCATCGGCGGATACCAACGGTTTCTGTCCACCGCCACCTTCGCCATGTTGGCCCATACCGATCTCCATGATACCATCGGGAAGGTTCGTGATCGTACCTCCGTTCTGGGGATGCGTACAAGACCGCATAGCGACAGCCAAGGTAGCCACGTTCTTATTATAGCGTTCACCAATCTCAATCAGCTCGTCTAAAGACTTCCCTTCCTCAGCGGCGGCACCTAATATCTTATACAAAGGAACACAACCAGCCAAGCCACGACGATCGTCTATATTCGCCCCGATACCTGCGCTGATATCATCATGCGTAAGTAATTTCTTCACCTTGATCCCTTTACGTGCAGCCAACTGGCAAGCCATATTAGCACTCATCACGTCGCCGGAATGGTTCAATACGACCAACAAGATCCCGGCCTCACGATCCATCAATTGCAGTGCCTGAAACAAACGTTGGGCACCCGGAGCGGCGAATACGTCACCCACGACGGAGCAATCCAACATGCCCTCTCCTACGAAACCACTCAAGGCAGGCTCATGACCGGAACCGCCTAAGGTAACGATCGCAACCTTATCATTGCCTTTCGGGTTAGCACGTACGACGATATTCTCAGCTGCCAACTTTACCTGATTCGGATACGCTAATACATAGCCTTCCAATAACTCTGCCGTAATATTCTCAGGATCATTTATGAATTTTGTCTTGATGTCTGACATGGTATTATCCTCCTTTAGATTTATAAATTTTGATTTACGAATTATTTTAGTTCCATGATCTCGATAGCGATACCTTCTTCCTCGATGAAAGCGATCGTCAAGTGCTCGTCGCAAACAGCTGGGCCGAAGATTACCTTCTTACCTTCCAACTCTTTTTCCAAACAAGGAACCGTATAAGCGATATGGCCATTGGTCTGTACCAACTCCGGTAGGCAGCTGCCTTTCTCGAATTTCAAGAACTCGATCCGGTTCGGACTCTTGCTGTAATCCGTCAACCATACACTCAGGCCTTCGTTATAAACCGCCCCTTCTTTACTTTCCGTAGTGACAATTCCTACGTGATTAAATGTTCTCATGATCTATTCAATTTATAGTTAGACAATTATATTATTAAAATTCGTTCTCTTCCGATAGGATATAAAGCCAGCCCCCAATACTAGGATGATCGACAGATAAAGATAAATAAATATCCCGTTCACGTTGTCATTCTGGCCATAAGAGTGCATGCCACTCAAGAAATAATTCACGCCGAAGAAGGTCATCAACACCGAATAGAAGGCCAAGATAGACGTAAAATTAAACAACCACAGGTTATTGCATTTCGGTATCAAGCGGAGATGCGTCACGATCGCATATATCACCATCGTAATCAACGCCCACGTCTCCTTCGGGTCCCAGCCCCAATAACGTCCCCACGACTCATTCGCCCAGACCGCTCCCAAGAAAGTACCGATCGTCATCAGGGCCAATCCGATCCAAAGTGACATCTCGTTCACGATACTCAATTCTCGTACCCGTTCTTTGAGCATCACGCTGTTCTTCTCCCCGCTTACGCTCATCATCACCAGATTCGTCAAGCCGATCAGACAACTAATACCGAAGAAACCATAAGCTCCCACGATAACCGCCACATGGAACATCAACCATGGGGATTTCAAGACCGGAACCAGCGGATTGATCTGCGGGTCCATCCAACTCAAGCCGGACACGAACAAGATGATCCCCCCGAATAAAGTAGCCAACGCAAACGTAAGCGTACTCTTGCGTACGAACAACAACCCGGCGAACACCGTAGCCCAAGCCACATAAACCATCGTCTCGTACGAATTGCTCCAAGGGGCGTAACCTGCGATATACCACCGCATTCCCATCCCATACATATGGAAAACGAATACGGCCAAAATGCCCAGACTCAATAACCAAGTCGTATAGGTAACCCATTTTTTCTTCTTGAATAAGACCACGAAAGCGAAGATCAGCAACAAGCCTCCCAAAATCAAGTACCCTTTCTTACATTGCCGGAATACATCCATTTGATTATATTTAATCTCGGCCTGTATTTTCTCAGGGCGAATGTCTACCGTCTTATTCTTGGCTTGCTGATACGTATGGATCATTCCGATTACCTCGTCCGCTTTCTCCCAATCACCACTCTTCAATCCTTCCTGTACCTCCGATAAATACCAGCCCATAATGTGGGTAACGAACATGGAGTCCTTTCCGGAAAACGCCGACAAATCATCGCCCGGCGCATACCATTTGTGATCCGGATCGTCCTCTTTCGGGAAAAGGTTCAACATCTGGTAATTGATCAATTGATGGAAGATATTCACCTGCTCGTCCAGCTTGATCAAGTCTTTATCGAAGCGGGTACGCTCCGCCGGCATTTTATTGTAGGCCTCTTCCAGCTTCTCTTGCAATTTATAGCGTCCGTGGCTATCGAATACCTCTATATAGGCACACTCCTTATCCGTAAGGTCGTAATAATTGGCCAGCTCACTATTAGACAAGGCGATAAACGGCACCCGGACCCACATATCCGGCATAGCCAAGACACTCAACAAGAACTGATCCGAGTTCAAGGAACCGAACTGATCCGATTTATGCAACTTTCGCAGTACCTCGGAAGAGAATGTATTGATCGGCAACATACGTCCGCTTACCGATTGGATCGGCAACGCACCGAACTTAGCGGCATGTTCCGGACTTATCGCATATTTCTGTATAACCTCCTTCATCTCGGGAGCGGCCGCACCTTGCGCCCGCAAGCCCCCTACGGAAAGAAGAACCGCTACTAACAGGGTCGTTTTACGAGCGCCCCCTCTTAAATCTTTCAACTGACGGCTTAATTTCATGAAACGGGAGTTCTTGCCTACCAAGCAAAGTATAAAGCCGATCACTAAAATCACGTAGCCGGTATACGTAATATTCCTTCCGGCCACATCTCGGTTCACGGAAAGTACCGTTCCTTGCTCATCCGGATCATAGGAGGCTTGGAAGAAGCGATAGCCTTTCACGTCTAATACATTATTCATATATACCCGGGTATGGCGAGTCTGTCCATCTACATGTACCAGCAACTCACTCTCATAAGCAGAGGGACTGGCAGAGCCGGGATAGCGGGTTAAGGTAAATTTCACGAGTTCTACGCTAAAAGGAAGCGTATGATAGAGAGTCTGGTCCGAGGTACGGATCATGATACGATCGCTAGCCTCTCCCTCACGCAGGTGAAGGATTCCTTCCTCGCCGAAAAGGTGGGAAATAAGTGCACCCAGAAGGATGACAATAAAGGCGGCATGGGTGACCATCAATCCCCATTTACGCCGCTTAAGTAACTGGTGCTTGATAACGATAGCCACGAAATTGGCTACCAATAAGAATTGGAGTAAGAAAAATACAGGAGAATAGTAAATCAGCGCTTTAGCGACGGCAGTACCATGATACTTCTCTATAAAAGTAGCGATAGCCAAGCCAAAGGCGTAGATCAATAGAAGGACGATAGTCGTCACGGAAGAAGAGATAAATCTTTCTAGAGTTTTCATTTGCTCATTTATTAATAACACTGATGCGACAAATGTACGCAGATTAATCATTTTTGAAAGAATCGGCGATTAATTTGCCGCATCCATGTTATCTATCTATAAATAGACCTTGTCTATTAATCCTCAATAATTACCCGGAAGCCTACGTTGAACACACGTTGGTACGGATAATATCCTTTACGGGTATAAGCCGTCGAGAATTTCGGTCGCTCGATATAAGAACCGCCACGAACCACCTTATACTCGGAGACCTCTTTCGATTTCTCGTTGTAAGGATAAGGCAAGTAATCAGAACGAGTCCATTCCGCCACGTTACCGTGCATGCAATACAAACCGAACGGATTCGCTTCATATTGCTTACCACCCACCTGAACCAAATTGCCATCATCCACGCCTTCCTCTTTCGGTAAGTAAGTATAGTATTTGTACCAATAAGAAGTCTTAGGCATCGGTTGCGGGTCGATACCGCTTACGGCAAGCAGGAGCGTGGTTACGTCGGCTAGGTTATCCTTTTTGCCGAAGTCCGCATTCATATCGCCATACCAGAAATCTTGATCGCTACCGGCACGACAAGCCCATTCCCATTGCGCCTCGGTCGGAAGCGTGATGTTCAAGCCTGTTTTCTCACTCAGCTTCTTACAATAATCCATAGCGTCATTGTAACTTACACGGATTACCGGTTGCTCCGGTTTATTAGCGGGATATCCTTGAACCACGTGATCTTTCCATTGCTGATCCACGAAACGGCTGTCGTGATCCGGGAAAATCACGTTGAATTGCTGGTTCGTAACCTCCAACTCACCCATCCAGAAAGCTTTGTCAATCTTCACTTTCGCCGTCGGACGAGTATCAGATTGCCCACGATAGCTGCCCATCACGAATTGTCCGGCCGGAATGCGAACAAATGTCATCTTGATACCCGGAGCCAACTCGATCTCCTTACGGGTTTCCTTCTCGTCAGCCAACATAGCCTTGATCCGGTCCGCATCGAAAGGCCAGCCTTTCACCTTCAACTCTTTTTCCTTGACAGGAGCCAATTTCTCCGGCATCTCCGGTTTGATCTCACCTTTACCCTTCAAGTAAGCGGCATAATCGGAGATCTCTTTCTTCCAATCCACGCCTGCGCCATTCGCATACTTATCCGTCAACTCTTTACGACGCTTGATCTGGTCGAAGCCTTGATACGGGATGATATCCTTCGAAAGCACATTCGCATTGAAATAACCCTTATCCGGAGCGTTGTAATCAATCCAGTTATAAAGGGTTTTCCACTCTTTATCCGTCAGTTGCACGTTAAAGTGCCCTTTCTTCAACATACGAACCAGTTCACTCGTGTTCGGATGATATTCATACGGTTGAAGAACCACCATATCACCCTCGCCACCTTGACGGTGTACATACGGATGCAGATTCAAGTAAGAAGTGCCATAACCTAATTTATCCTTCTTGCCCCCACGCAAGTCGAAAGCCTTACCCTCACCATTATGGCAAGCGATACAGGCACGATCCAAGATCGGTTGGATCTCCAGATCGAACGTGAACGAACGGGTCCCCCCTTCCGGCGGAGTCAACGCATGCGGGGCTTTCTGCGAAGCCATCACACGTTTCGGAATAGGAATCTGGTTCTGGTCCTCATGGCAACCGATACAAGATACCACCTCGCCCGGCTGACCGATCAACCAGCTACGCATCCACTGGATAGCCACACCGTCTTTGTCTAACGGCTGGATAGAAATCGGCGTATTCGCCGGGATCTTGAAGATAGCGGAGCCATCCTCTTCTACCGGTACCGTACCCAACATACGCTTGATGTCCCAACCGGACTGGATTCCATGCCAGTTATGATCGGAGGTAGTCTTCACGTAAGCATACTCATAAGCGTGCAGACGAAGAGACTTAACCGTACCCCGGGGAATGCCTCTCAAACCCTCTCCCTCGTAAATATCCTGAATAAAGACCGTAGCCTCTTTGTCATTCAATTTCACACGGTCCGGAATAGCCGGAGGAGTCTGTGTCTTACGTACGGCAACCGGACTGATATAGCCCTCACCCTCTACCTTACGCAAACAAGTCACGTTATCGAAGACGTCCACCAAATAGATACCCCATAAATCCTGCGGGTCTAATTTAGCGGCCACCAAGAAATATTTATCATTCAGTGGAGTCGGTTTGATAAACTGCGGCCATACGCCATTCACCAGCTCATCCTTAATCTCCTCCACGATCGGCCGGTTACGATACGGGATCTCCTGTACCATACCGGCGGCGCCTTTACGGGCTTTTGCCGGATCGAACACGATCAAACGGCCGGAACGGGCGATACCATGGTGACCGGAGATAATTCCCACGAAAGCGGAACCGTGGCCCGGCAACGGCTGGATATCAAACGTACTGTTCGGGAACATCGATCCGCTACCATACAGCGCTTTCTGCTCCGTACCATCCGGATTCATGTTCATCACGATACGGGAATAATAGTGCGTCAAGTCCGTGTACTCCCAACGGGTATACATCACACGACCGTTATTCATCACTACCGGGTTCCAGTTCGCGTCTTGATCGAAAGTCAGACGGCGCAAGTTCTTCGTATCCGGCGTATAAAGTACCATATTACCGACAGGGTCATCACCGCTTACACAAGGCACGCCTTGATAACCGATATTCGAGTTGGCGATGATACGTCCGTCCGGTAAGTAGGTTCCATCATAAAACTCCAGATCCGGTTCCTCGTTATGTATTAATTGCTTAAAGCCCGAGCCATCCAATTTCACCTCGAATACGTTCCAACGCTTATCGGGCATCGTCTGGGTAAACATAGCACGATCGCCATCCCAATGCATCCGCAAGTCAGCGATAGAGGAACCGTTTTCCGGTTTATAAATCGACCGTACCTGTACATCCTCCCCACGTAGATTACTCAACTCCACAATATCGGCGTCGAATCCCATACGGCGGGCGGACTCTTGGTTGCTCCAGTTATTACCCTGCGTACCCAAATCCGGAGCCATTGCCTTATGAGCGTTTACACCTAATTTAAAGCGGGCAGCCAAGACTTTATCACCATCCAAGAACGGGTTCGCCAGCAAGATCGTACGTTTATTCGCAATCGCTTTCTCCGCGTTAACCAAAGCGGCCTCATCACCACTATAAATGCCATCGAAACCTTTCTTTACCTGCTGTTCCAGCTCATCCAAAACCGGTTGATACTTAGTGGCATCGAAACCTTTCAGTTTTTTCATATCATTGAAAGCCAGACGAATCGCCTCCATATTCAACCAACTCAAGTCGCTCTGCAAATTACAGATACGTTGAGTTTTCTCATAAAGTTTCAAATACTCACGGATCTGAGTATCAATATCTTTTTCTGTCTCGATCTGCTTAACAGCGTTCTTTACATACGCAGCGTCTTTCAGACGAGAAGCCAGATTCAAGACAATATCACGCTCAGCGGAAGCGTCACTAGTAGTCAACCAATTCTCCAACCCATCGATATTAGCGTTTAAGGCTCCTAATTCCTTCGGATAAGCGGCTAGCAAGCGTGCGGCCTCCTCCTTCGGGAAAACATTCATGATACGGAAGAATACACTACCTACCGTTGACTGATCGGCCAAACCCACCTCAGCCTCAAAGCGTACATATTCCTTATTGATATTGTACACCATCACGCCATTGGCATGGCATAATACGCTATGGTCGTATTTCTTACCACCGATCAACAATGGATTCCCGTATAAATCCGTATTCTTGCGGATACTGTTCGAACCGGAAACCCAATAATCCGGGTCTAACTCATCCAACCAAACCGAACTACCGTCCGCCTTGATTAAACGGGCATTCGCCCATGTACCCCAATCCCAATCCGTACCGTCCGGTCCGGCGGCCGTAACAAGTACCAACTGATCCTGACCCGTCAAATCGGCGGACATCGGGACAGCCTTCTGCTTCGCTTTGATCCAAGCGGACATGATCGGCATGTTCGCCTTCACCAAAGAGGCACGAAGCTCAGACTTTTGTTTTACTGAGGCGTCAATCCAGTTATCCACCTTCTTTTGCTTCGGACCTGCCGAAACAAGAAGAGAGGTCGACAACAAGAGTGATACCATTATATAGTATTTATTCATGTATTAAATTTAAATTTAGAAGGTTGTTTATTGAAACCCTAAGGATCACGATCGGCAACCCTTAGAATTACGAAGCATAACCCTAGAGGTTTTTATAAAGCGGCCTTCTGGTTCGTGAAACGTAAGCCAGCGTTGTCGTGATAGCATGCCCACTCATCTACGATAGCGCCTTCCGGACCTGCCATCATAAAGTGGAATGTCTCCAATTTCTTCAGACGTAATACGTCGCCGACCTTCTGAACCACGAAATTCTTGCTCTTGATCGGTCCGTGTCCAGCAGGGATAGCCGGGGCGTTCGGGGTCTCGTCACCTACCTCAGAGAAGTTGTATACCCAACCCTTCTCTACCATCCAAGACTCATGTTTAGCAGGAAAGTCAGTCTTTACGTGAGCGTGTTCCGGAATCATCTGGCCCGGCAACAAATAGATAGCGTGAGCGAAATACTTATACTCCGGATCGTTGATCCAGAAAATACCACCCATACCTACATTTTCGAAATCGCCCAAGCCAAAGTCTGTCACCCACATATCTTTCGCCATCAACTCCGTGAAAGGAACATCGTAGAAAGCAAACATATCTTTCATCGCTTCCATAGCGACATCTTGTTGAAACTTGCCGTCTTTATAAAAATCGGCGTTCGTGTACTTCTTTGAATAAGCCATTGTTTTATTTTTTTGATTGTTAGTATTACATGCGTTCGTGCATTCTTTGCGGCAAGTTCCTTCCGGACAATTGCCCTCCCCGTTAGCGGCGCAACAAGTAGCGTCTGTCGTTGTCTTTCCCGTACATGCGACCATAGATACCAACACCAATCCCATAGCCGCCATTTTCATGTTCAAACCTTTTCTCATTTGTTTTTGTGTATATTTGTTAGTACTATTTGTTTCAACGTATCGCTATTCCCTCGATCTCGATCAATAACTCATCCCGGCAAACGTCGGCCCACATATAAGAGATCGGGATATTTAATCCGTAGGTATTCATCAAACGCTCAGCCTCCTTATAGTCGGATTTATTCTTCAAGTAGACTCGTAACTTAACCAATTTAGCGTCAGCGATCAGTTCCGCTATATTTTCCATCGTGATCCGTAGCTGACGTTCCAGACCTACTCCCGTCAAGCTCTCCTCACCACGGATAGCGGCTGTACCGGAAATATAAATCAATTTACGATCCTGAAAAGTCATGCTCTTGGCACGCTCGAACTTAGGGGTCGTCTTCTTTTGTCGGGCAACTTCCAGTACTTGTTCCGAATACGCATGGGCAGCCACCTGCAACTTATTATCGATCGGCGTAGCGAAAGCATCCGGCGTAGTAAACACGGCGGCATCCACATCGATCAAGATACCTCCCAGATTCGCCCCGATACCCGTAGCGGCAGGATAACCATTCGCCCATTCCGTTTTACTATAAAAATCAGATCGGGCGTTATTAAACGCTTGATAATGCTGATCCGGACCGTCGAAAGCGGTTATACGCTCGATATAATTCCACTGACGGATAATGCTATTCAACGGAAAACCCTCCCGACGAAGCACATCCCCCAATAACCGGAAAGCTTCCACCGACTGAGGCTCTATACCAAAATGGAGTACATCCCCTTGAAAACCGCCGGCAAAAAGGAAACGTCCCGAGGCATTCTCCAACAAGACATAAGGAACACCTTGATAATGACGGAAAGTAATCCGATCCTGCGCATCGGGCACATAGCTATGTACCTCCATCAGCAAAGGAGCGTTCAGCGGCGGTTGGGAGACATAGCTCAAAGCCGGTTCGCAATCCCCATAATACCGACGGATCTTCTCCCGCAGCAAAACCCGGCGTGCCACGTATTCCTCATTTGTACCCGGAGTACCGAAAAAGGCCAACCTCATGATCACCTCGTTTTGAGGCAATTGAGACAATAGATCGTCCACCATAACGGCGAACTCGGCCCGCTTGGTGCTTAATATCGTATAATGTATCTTCTCACAATAATTCATATCCTTTTATTTTACAGGGAGTTTACATATTCCGTTAACGCCTCGATATCTTTCTTGGAAACCTTTTTATCGATGCCATGCTTATGGACCTCGAACACCTCTTCCATGGTAGCCGCACGCCCATCAAACAGATAAGGAGCCGTACGCCAGACCTCGATCAAAGTAGGTGTATCCCACCCTTTCTCAAATTCTATATCCTCGCCGATACGGTGCATCTTCATATCCGTATAATAAGGACCGCTATGACACTCGCCACATTTCAGTTTCTCAAACACCTTTCTTCCCTCTTTCGCCTTATCCGATAATTCCCCATTTACTAAATACGGGCTAGGCACCGGACGCAAGGATTTCATATAAGCGTCCACACATTTCGCCATTTCCTCTTCTGGCTCAAAAAACTGAATGAACTTAAAACCGGCACGTACCGCATATTCTGCGCTCTCACGAACACCCGAGATCATGCTTGGGGGAGTCACATGCGAATACAACATGCTCTTACAATTCTTCGAGTTACCAACTCCATCATTCATCAAGTCCCAGTTCATCCCGTCCGTACGGGCATCCCCCGGATGGCAACCGTTACAACTCTGCCAGCCTTGATAGCAATGATTTGCGTCGTTAAAGTATTTCTCGCCCTTGTTCTCCGGCGTTTCCGTACGCCCCGGATTCATGTCGGTAGCCGTCACCTCCAATGTATTTATATCGACGGTATTCAAGATATCGGCGAAATAAGTAGGGATTATCAACTTATCTCCCGAAAATATAAAATTTCGGGGACCGTTTCCTTGTAAGGTAACTCGCTCACGAAGTCCATACAAGAAATTCAAGTCGTAATCCAGACGGCTCTTATCCTTATAAGACTCAAACTTCGCCAACATCGCCGGATGATCGATCACGCTCACCTCATGCGTTCCGCTATGCGTGATAAAGATATGCTTGTCATCGCAAGCGATACTCCAGATACCGGCAGCGCCACGATCCGGCTCGTCCACCAATACCGCCCCAACGAATTCCTGCTTCGCCACATCGATCACGCTGAAAGCGCTCGTGTTCATCCAACCTTGTTGAAGTTGGGAAGTAGGCACCGTGAATCGTCCCAAGTTATGAGACACGTATATATATTTCCCGTCCGGCGTGATACACATCCCCCGTAAGGCATTGCTACCATTCGCCAATTGGATATCTTTCACTTTCGTAAACCCCTCCATCTCGATTACTGATACGCAAGCGGCCACCACATCCACGTCCGCCCGTTGTGCGGGCAGGAAATTCGTAACAAACATATACTTGCCATCCTTGCTGAATACCGCCGATTTAGGCTCACGCAACACTTTCACGCTCCGGACTACCTTACGCATCACCGGATCTATCTCGACCACCGAATTATCGAACTGATTACATACATATATATGTTTCTTATCCGGCCCGAACATCGGATGACAGGCTCCCGATCCCGTCGGTATAGCCGCTTCCACCCTACCCGATTCCAAGGAAAGCACTTGTAAACGGCCGGTCTTCTCGAAGGTCGTCACATACACCTTATCCCCATCCGGAAGCAACCCGGTCGGGATCTCATCAAACGGAAACGAATGAAGTAAGCTCTTACCGTCCGCTGAAAAAATATCCAGATGTCTCGTTCCTTTCTGTGTCATTAATAGCTCCCCCTTCGCATTCAATACGGCATCCGTAGTAAAGAAAGGTGGGTTGCCGGCTGAAGCGAGAGAAACGCAACAGCCGACAAGACAAGCCACCAATGAGTTTTTTATCAAGTATTTTCGTGTGTTCATGGTATATTTTGTATTCCTTATTTTCTAAATCCTAGTTCGTTCGAGATCACCCCGGCAATCTCCTTGATCACCTTCACCGTATTTTTCACCACCTCTTTCGATAAGCGGTCTTTCGGGCCGGAGATCCAAATCGCTCCACAAGGATATCCCGTATAATTAAAGATCGGGGCGCCTACGCAGATCACGCCGCTCAGCTCCTCCTCATTATCCATGGCATATCCCAGCTTACCAACCTTCTCCAATTCCTCCAGATAGGCCTCACGAGAAGTGATCGTCCGGGAATTATACCGTGTAAACGTCATGTAGGACAGGTAACGATCTCGCACCGTCTTCGGCAAATAAGCCATAATCGCCTTTCCGGGAGCCGAACAATGCAACTCAAACGGCTTTCCCGGCGACAGGACGAAGCGGAACGTATGATGTCCTTGCGCTTGTTCGATAAAAATCCCTTTCTCATCTCCCAAGACACCAAAGCAAGCGGTCTCTTTCACTTGATCACGTAAATCACGCAAATGTGGCAAGACGGTCTCTAAGAGATTGTGTTCATTCAAGGATCTGAAACCAAGGGTCAATAATTTTCGGGAAAGTTTATAGCGTTTCGTGTCTTCACTAAAATTAAGATATTCCAGCCGCACCAATGTATTCAAAATACGGTAAGCCGTAGTCTGAGATATATCGAGCGCCGACTTAATATCTTGCAATGTTTCTCCCGCCGACCGCAAGGAAAGGTACTCAAGAACCGCTATGCCCTTCTCTAAATTAGGCACTTTGTAGCTCTCATCCACTTTTTCCATATTTGGCAGCGTGTTTTCCATATTTGAAATTGCATTTCAGATTTGAACCAAATATAGCAGTGATGAATTTAAACAAGACACGAAATATGTAAAAAGGTGTTAAGTATGTTGCAGAGCATATAAATCCTTAAAGGAAAATGATCAATTCTTTTTGATTTACAATGATTTTATCTCTTATATACATATTATTTACCTACTTTCGCGGAATATCCTTGAAAGCACAAGGATATAAGTGCATTCATAAACGAGCAAGAATACAAACATGACAAGCGAAAGCAAAAAAGAAAAGTTAAATAAAAACGAGCTATTAGCTAATTATCAATATCTCATGGATACGATCTGGACTATCTATTTGGAAGACGGAAGCGTCGATATACTTAAATATTCAATGAATCCGGAATTAATTAAGATTATACCAGCCTTGCCAACATTCTAAAAAACGACATCTATTCTCCAGACCGTAGTTTATGGGATGAAACGGTTTCGCTTGAAGCTTTCTTTAGAATGATAGCCGAAGGATGTTTTCATAAAACATTTGACTTACGTTTCTGCAACGATCACTTCGGTTTTGAATGGCACGAAACTTTTATCGATATTCTTGTTAACAACGAAGGTATCCCTGATAGAATCCTTTTATCTAGCCGTAATATCAACGATTTCAGAAAAGCGCAAATTATAGAAACCGCCGTAAGATCAGAATATGATTACGTAATCTATATTGAAGCTTCGAAAAATAGCTATGTCATGTATACCTCCGGCTCGGAGAGCTATAGTCCCCCTCCTATCGCCAGCTATGACTATGATGGAGTAGTCGCCTCATATAACCGGCAATATATGGCACCTGAGCTTCACGAAGAAATGACTGAGAAACTACAGATCGCTCATATAGAACCGATACTACGGAAACATGGAGAATATATCGTATATGGCACCATGATAGAGAATGGCGTAAACCGGGAAAAGAAAATGCGATTCAGCTATTACGACAGGGAAAAGAACATATGGTTAATGACTCGAACTGATATAACGGAAATCAAAGAAGAAAGAAAACAAAAAAAACTGTTGCAGGAAGCTTTACAGAGCGCTAATGCCGCCAACCGTGCCAAAACTGATTTCCTATCCCGGATGAGCCATGACATCCGCACTCCTATCAACGCCATCGTCGGTATGACAGCGATAGCTGGCCTGCACATGGATGACCAGATGCGTATAGCTGATTGCTTAAAGAAAATAACCATTTCCTCCAAACTCTTATTAAATCTGATCAATGAGGTACTGGATATGTCTAAACTGGAAAGTGATAAGATCATGCTGACAGAAGAGGCATTCAAGATCAACGAGCTATTAGAGAGTTTATTCGTCATGGTGCAACCGGCCTTTGAAGCGAAAAAGCAAAAGTTTCAGATACATGTCACCAAGATAAAACACGAATGCCTTATAGGTGACGTGCAACGTATACAGCAAGCATTGTTGAACATGCTTACAAATGCGATCAAATATACTCCGGAAGACGGGCAAATACAACTAACGGTAGAAGAGAAACCTTCTGTCTATAACGGTTACGGCCAGTTTGAAATAACCGTAACGGATAACGGTATAGGAATGAAACCAGAATTTCTGGAAAAAGTATTCGAACCTTTCGAGCGGTCGGATGACAAGGCCATTCGCAATATCCAAGGGACTGGTCTCGGCATGGCTATCAGCCGCCATATCGCCCAGATAATGAACGGAGACATTCTTGTGGAAAGTGAATATGGAAAAGGCTCCAAATTCACCATGAGGTTTCATGTCAAACTGGGAAGTACGAATAAATACGACAATAATATATTGGTAGACCTACCAGTACTGGTAGTAGATGACGATGAGGTATCCTGCGAGATCGCTTATGAAAACCTCCAAGAATTAGGGATGAAACCGGAATGGGTTCTTTCCGGTGAAAAGGCCGTACAAAAAGTAATCGACGGAGACACTTACTTTGCTATTATCATAGATTTAATGATGCCCGGCATGAACGGCATCGAAACCACCATAAAAATAAGGGAATACGTGGAACCAGATACTCCGATCATCATCATATCAGCATACGATTATTCCGGTTACGAATTTGAGGCAGTAAAAGCTGGCGTCAACGGCTTCATAAGCAAGCCTATCATGAAATCCAAGCTATTCCATTTAATGAAAAAATTTGCCTCAGACAAAAAGGAAGACGAGCAAGTCCTTATCACACCGACTCATATCATATCTTTTCCCGGCAAACGGATACTGGTCGTGGAAGACAATGACCTAAACCGCGAGATAGCGTATGAATTGCTGCAAGAAACCCATGCAGAAGTCGAGACAGCTTGCGACGGACAAGAAGCCGTTGATAAAGTCGCCGCTTCACCCGAAGGTTATTACGATTTTATAATCATGGATATACAGATGCCTGTAATGGATGGACTCGAAGCGACAAGGCAAATTCGTCATCTCGACCGTCAAGATATCAAAGATATGCCCATTATAGCCATGTCTGCCAATGCTTTCGCCGAAGATGTACGGCTAAGTCTGGAAGCCGGCATGAACGAACATATCGCAAAACCGATCGAGATAGACAAATTATATGGAATTATGAGGAAATGGTTCCAGTAAAAAAAGCCGGAATCTCTTCCGGCCTTCTCCAAACTCAATGAATCACCTTTTTACTTCTTGCAATCGCAAGTTGAATATGCTACCAACATCCAAACCAATTTTTCTTGTTCCTTCAGATAGTCACTCATCAACGCTACCGTAGCCTCATCGCCCGCCTCCGATGCCAAGGAAAGAAGTTTACGCTCCTCACCGATCAAATAACCATACGTATCAAGAATATTCTTTAACGCCTCGTCACCGCAGGATACGCCTGATACCTCTTTTACACGGGCTACTTTCAAATACTCGCTGAACTTGTTCTCCGGCTCGCCTCCCAACATCAGGATACGTTCCGCCAACTCGTCAACCTTCTCGGCAGCGTTGTTGTACATATCCTCGAATTTACCGTGAAGAACGAAGAAACCGTGTCCCTTGATATTCCAGTGGAAACCACGAAGGTTCGTATAAAATACTTGGTAGTCCGCCAATAATTGTTTCAAGCTTGCTACTACGTTACTTACCGCTGATGCGTCTAAATGAAGATAATCTAATGTTTTCATACTGCTATTTTTTTAATTGTTATACTTTCCGTTTTCTTATACTGCAAAGATATGGTAAATATAAACAGCTGTCAAACAGATAATTCCTATATACATATAGATAGAATCTATATTTAAACGATCAACAGGAAGACATGCGATAGAACTTAGGTTTCTATTTACCCAATTTAAACTTATATCCTGCGGTAAGAGCCAAGGTATGGTAATTCGCCTCGATAGATCCTCCCTTATACTCTTTACCTAACGATACATCATAGCCAAAATTGATAAAGCATTGTTTTATTTCCACACCTACAGTGGAACTTATACCCCAATCAAAAGCACGAAGCCCTTCACAGGGATCATGGGTATAAAACTTAGCGGATTCTTCCGAAGCGACAGACCATCCCCCGAACATTCCTTTATCCAATACGCTTACGGCTATATAAGGGCCTACTCCGACATTCAAACGAATATCCTCAGCTAATTTGAACGATAAATTAGCCATAATCGGTAATTGCAAGAAATTTCGTGTCACCTTATTTGAGTAATCATACGCATATCCATACGGATCATAAGTAGGTCCCGGCACAGTCCACCAATAATGCCCATATCCATATCCGGGGAATTGGTCATTACTATATCCCCTTTGCGTATAATACAGACCGGACTTCAGAGAAAGAAATTCCGGCTTCAACTGATATTCCACTCCTACCCCAATCTTCCAACTCGGTTTCCAATCAACCATTGGACCCGCCTTCATCACTGTCATACCCGCTTCCGGAACTACCGACCACTGGGCTTGTACCGATACTACACCCAGCATTAACACCATCGCAAATACTACAACTCTTTTCATATACTTTTTATTTTGATAAAATAATCGAACGATATATATGAATAAGACATGAAACAATAAAAAACCCCTATTGGCACCAACAGAAAAAGGCCGGAATCACTTCCGACCTTCTCCAAACGCAATGAATCACCTTTTTTACTTCTTGCAATCGCAAGTTAAATATGCTACTAACATCCAAACCAACTTCTCTTGTTCTTTCAGATAATCACTCATCAAAGCGACCGTAGCCTCATCGCCCGCCTCCGATGCCAAGGAAAGAAGTTTACGCTCCTCAC
>OKTL01000635.1_pt1 | contig 18033 bp, 15 predicted proteins | sample 1606211 | NCBI WGS metagenome assembly OKTL01 (sample SAMEA3879538, study PRJEB24766) | human gut metagenome | biome: human-associated habitat; feature: feces | place: USA | collected 1985/1987 | reverse complement strand
ACGAAAATTTGCGAATAATACGAAGTATTATTTTGTTTCGGTTTTTAGAGAACCCCTATATCATTTACTTGCTCATTTTTCTTCCGAGGTAGCCGATATCATATTTTCCCGATTCAAAAACGGGGTCACGGATAAGGCTCAGCTGGAAGTCTATATTCGTATCAACGCCCTCAACAATGAATTCGGAGAGCGCCCATTTCATCTTTGCGATAGCTTCTTCTCTTGTCGGTGCATGAACGATAAGCTTTGCTATCATACTGTCATAGTAAGGCGGTATCGTGTAACCCTGATAAGCCGCGCTGTCAACGCGAATTCCCGGACCTCCCGGAACATAGAGTGATGATATCTTTCCGGGACAGGGGCGGAAGTCGTGTTCGGGTGATTCTGCGTTTATTCTGCACTCGATAGAGTGACCTCTGAACTCGATATCTTCCTGCTTATAGGGAAGCTCCTCACCTGCGGCGATCTTCATCTGCGCTTTTACAAGGTCGATGCCCGTGATAGCTTCGGTGATAGGGTGTTCTACCTGGATTCGTGTGTTCATCTCCATAAAGTAGAAGTCGCCGTTCCTGTCAACGAGGAATTCTATCGTTCCTGCGTTGAAATATTTGCAGACCTTTGCCGCGGAAACAGCCGCCGCACCCATTTTTGCGCGAAGCTCGGGTGTCATTATCGTTGACGGAGTCTCTTCAAGCACCTTCTGGTTTCTTCTCTGCATCGAGCAGTCACGCTCGCCGAGGTGAACGACATTTCCGTGCTTGTCGGCAAGTATCTGGAACTCGATATGCTTCGGGTCAACGATGAATTTCTCCATGTATATGCTGTCATCGCCGAAGAAATTCAGCGCTTCCTGCTTTGCCGTAAGTATAGCGTTTTCGAGATCCTCCATACGCTCAACAAGGCGTATGCCTCGTCCGCCGCCGCCTGCGGAAGCCTTTACCATGAGCGGAAAGCCTATCTCCTCCGAGGCAAGGCGCTTTGCTTCTTCCATTGTGGGAACAGCGCCGTTCGAGCCGGGGATAACGGGAACCCCCGCAGCTTTCATAGCCTTTTTCGCAGCAGCCTTATCGCCGAGCATTTCGATAGACTCGGGTGAAGGTCCTATAAAGTTTATTCCGCATTTGCCGCAGTTGCGCGCGAATGCAGCATTTTCCGAAAGAAAACCAAAGCCGGGGTGGATAGCGTCTGCGCCCGTTATCTCGCAGGCAGCAAAAATGGACTTCTCGTTAAGGTAGCTGTCCTTTGTTGCCGCAGGACCTATGCAGACCGCTTCATCGGCTATTCTCGCGTGGAGAGCCGACTTATCCGCTGTGGAATAGACCGCGACCGTCTTTATGCCGAGTTCACGGCAGGCACGGATTATTCTTACAGCTATCTCACCTCTGTTGGCGATAAGAACTTTTTTAAACATAGCACGAAAATCCTTTCAAGGATCAAAAATTATTTTATAGCAAAAGATATCTCTGCGGAAACAGCCTTTTCGCCGTTTACCGTTGCAATGCACTTGCCTACGCCGACAGGACCTTTTACCTTGATTATCTCAACTTCGATGCGGAGCGTATCACCCGGAACTACCTGACGGCGGAACTTTGCTTCCTTTATGCCGCCGAAAAAGCCGATCTTGCCCTTGTTTTCGGGAAGTCCGAGAAGAGCGACAGCACCTGCCTGAGCGCACATTTCGAGCATGAGAACGCCAGGAACGACAGGATATTCGGGGAAGTGTCCCTTGAACCAGAATTCATCGGGGGACATATATTTTGTTGCAACGACTCTTTTGCCGTATTCGATCTCTTCGATAGTGTCGATGAGCATAAACGGATCTCTGTGGGGGATTATCTCCATTATCTGCTCTTTATTCATAACAGCCATAAGCTTCTCCCTTATTCAATTATCATAACGGGCTGATCGTAGTCAACAGCTTCGCCGTTCTTGACGAGTATCTGCTTTACAACGCCGTCATATTCGCTCGTGATCTCGTTCATGAGCTTCATCGATTCGATTATCATAAGAACGTCGCCCTTCTTGACGTGCTTGCCTACCTCTGCAAAAGGCGGCTTGCTCGGGTCGGGAGCGGAATAGAAAGTTCCTACGATAGGAGCTTTTACAACATTTCCGCATACAGCGTTCTGCGCTTCAACGGTCGGTGCTGCGCCTGCAGCTGCGGCGTTCATCGTCACGGGCATCATATCGTGCTGGAAAGGAGGCATACCCATCGGCATCGGAGGCGGCGGCGGACATCTTCTGCCCTTTACCGTGATAACATTGTCGCCGTTTGCGATAGTTACCTCTTCAAGCTCCTTGTTATTCACAATATCAGCAAGCTTCTCGACAGCTTCGAGAGCTTCTTTGCTCAATAATTTTTCACTCATTGTATTTTTCTCCTTAGTCGGTGTATTTCTTCAGGCAGATCGTTGCATTGTGTCCGCCGAAGCCGAGAGAATTGGAAAGCGCACCCTTGATGTCAACATTTCTGTTGCCGTCAACTGCGTAGTCAAGGTCACATTCGGGGTCGGGCGTTGTAAATCCGATAGTCTTGTGAACGAAGCCTTCCTTGACGGAAAGAGCCGTAACGATAGCTTCGACCGCACCTGCCGCACCGAGGAGATGTCCAGTCATCGACTTTGTGGAGTTGATAACGGTCTTTCTTGCAGCGTCCTCGCCGAGAGCGAGCTTTACAGCCGTTGTTTCGTACTTATCGTTAAGTCCCGTGGAAGTGCCGTGAGCGTTGATGTAGTTTACTTCATCGGCTTTAAGTCCTGCTTCTTCGTAAGCGTGTTTCATAGCATAAGCGGCAGCTTCGCCCGTCGGTGACGGACTTGTCATGTGGTAAGCGTCGCCCGTTGCGCCGTAGCCTGCGATCTCGCAGATAATGTTAGCGCCTCTTGCCTTTGCGTGTTCAAGCTCTTCAAGAACGAGCATACCCGAACCCTCGCCGAGAACAAATCCCTGACGGTTGAGGTCGAACGGTGTCGAAGCCTTGTCAAGCTCTGTTGCTCTTGAAAGAGCGTGCATATTGTTGAAGCCCGAGAGCGCAAAGCGTGAGATGCAGGCCTCCGTACCGCCGCAGAGAGCAGCGTCAAGATAGCCGTCCTTGATCTTGCGGAAAGCTTCGCCTATAGCGTGTGTTGCGGAGGAACAGGCAGTGGTCGTGCAGAAATTGTCGCCCTTGAAGCCTGTGCGCATCGCAACTGTACCTGCTGCCATATTTCCTATCATCATCGGGATAAAGAAAACGGAAACCTTGTCGGGCTTTGCATTGAACTTTGTAACCTCTTCTTCGGTGAGGTTAAGTCCGCCGATGCCAACGCCGACAATAACGCCGACCTTGAACGGGTCGAGGTCTTTAAGGTCAGTTCCCGCATTTTCAAGCGCTTCCATAGCGGAGCAGACTGCGAACTGCGTGAAGCGGTCCATTCTCTTTGCTTCTTTTTTATCGATATATTTTGAGCTGTCAAAATCCTTTACCGCACCGACGATCTTAACGTCAAAGTCGCTTACGTCGAACTGGTCGATATATGACAGACCGTTTTTGTTAGCCTTTATATTTGCCCAGTATTCCTCAACGTTCTTTCCGAGAGGGTTTACCGTGCCCATGCCTGTGATCACAACTCTTCTCATTAAAACACTCCTTTTTCTGCCGTGGTTTCTTACATCATAAGTCCGCCCGAGATCTCGATTATCTGACCCGTAACATAGGAAGCATCGTCCGATGCGAGGAAGGATACAACACCTGCGATCTCCTCAACTTCGCCGTAACGCTTCATTGCGATCTGTTCGAGCATCTTATTGCGCTGTTCCTCGGTGAGCTTGTCTGTCATAGGGGTCTTGATGAAGCCGGGAGCAACTGCGTTTACGTTTACTCCCCTTGAACCGAGTTCCTTAGCGGCCGTCTTTGTCATTGCGATAACTGCGCCCTTTGAAGCGGAGTAGTTGATCTGTCCGGGGTTGCCGTAAAGACCCGCAACGGAAGCAAGGTTGATTATCTTGCCCGATCTCTGGCGCATCATAACGTTTCCTGCAAACTTTGTCATATTGAAAACGCTCTTCTGGTTTACTGCGATAACAAGGTCATACTGTTCTTCGGGCATTCTTGCCATAAGTCCGTCCCTTGTGATGCCTGCGTTGTTTACAAGGCAGTCGATAGTGCCGAAGCGTTCCTTTACCGACTTTACCATAGCTTCGCACTGCGCATGGCTGGAAACATCGCAGATATACTTTTCACATTCAACACCGAGTGCCTTTATCTTATCCATGATATCGTTGTTTTCAAACATTGCCTCGCTGATATCGTTGAGGGCAATGTTGTAGCCGTCTTTTGCAAGGCGAAGTGCGATAGCGGCACCGATGCCTCTTGCCGAACCTGTGATGATAGCTGTTTTTGCCATAAATTATGACCCTGCCTTTCTGTTGCTTATAAGATCTTATATAAATAAGTATAGATCAATAATCGAAAATTACTGCTGCGCTTGTAAGACCTGCTCCGAAGCCTACGAAGCAAACTCTGTCGCCTTTTTTGATCTTGCCCGAGCGAACAGCCTCGTCAAAAGCTGTCGGGATAGATGCGCTGGAGGTGTTTCCGTGCTGATCGAGGGTAACGATGAATTTTTCCATCGGTGCGCCGAGGTTCTTGGCGGCTGTTTCGATGATCCTTACGTTAGCCTGATGAGGAACGAACCAGTCAACAGTCGTTACATCAAGACCTATCTTGTCGGCAGCGTTCTGAGCAGCTGTCGGGAGAGCCTTTGTAGCGAACTTGTAAACTTCCTTGCCGTCCTGGAAAAGGAACTCGTTCGTGCTTGTGAAATCCTCGCCGTAATCATCAGCATCGGTCGTGCGGAACGGGTGTCTGCCGAAAAGATGCTTTGCATAGAGGAACTTTGCACCGCTTCCGTCCGAGCCGATAAAGCTTGTGAAGAGCTTATCCGAACGCTCAATTACAGCTGCGCCTGCACCGTCGCCGAAAAGCACGCAGGTAGCACGGTCGGTGAAATCCACAAAGCGTGAAAGTATCTCGGAGGATACAACGAGTACATATTTAAGGTCATCATCGGTCTGAAGATATCTTCTTGCCGCATCAACAGCATAAGCAAATCCCGAGCAAGCCGCACCGAGGTCGAAAGCGGCAGCGTTCACTGCGCCGACAGCATTCTGCACAAGGCTTGCGAGTGATGGTGTATAGAAATCGGGGGTCACGGTCGTTCCGATAACAAGTCCTATCTGTTCAGGGTCGATGCCTGCCGATTCGATAGCTTTCTTAGCGGCATTTGCGCCCATCTCCCAAGCGGACTCGCCGTCCGTGAGAAAACGGTTCTTGATGCCCGTTCTTGTGGATATCCATTCATCGTTCGTTTCAACGATCTTCGACATATCATCATTCGATACCTTTACCGAGGGGGAATAGGAGCCTGTTCCGAGAATATTGATTCCAAACAAAATTTTTACCTCCGTATTGAATTTTTATAAAATTTATGTTATACTGGATATATGATCGGGTGAAAAATGTTGTTTTAGTGCATTTTGCATAGGAAATCCGCCCCTAAATCATAATCATTCACTGTATATTGTAATATTTTTCTCCCCCTTTGTCAAGCTAAATCACTAATTTTTAAAAATAAATAAAAGGAGTACTATTTTTATGGGCAATTCTTCAAAAACAGTATTTTTATTTTCGGGTCAGGGTTCGCAGTATCAGGGCATGGGCAAAGAGCTTTGCGACGCTTACCCCGAGATAAAGTCGATGTATGACGAAGCGAGCGAGATACTCGGCTTCGACCTTGCCGACAAGTCATGGAACGCACCTGAGGAAGAGCTCGCGCAGACCGTTATTTCCCAGCCTGCCATTATGATGACTTCCCTCGCCGCACTCGAATGTATGAAGAAGAACAGCATTGAGTTCTCCGCAGTCGCAGGACACTCCCTCGGCGAATATGCCGCAATGGTAGCTTCGGGCGTTCTTTCGTTCAGAGACGGCTTTAAAGTGATAAAGGCAAGAGCCGCCGCAATGCAGAAAGCAGCCGAAAACCAGCACGGCGTAATGTGCGCAGTTATGGGTCAGACCCCCGAGGATATCGAGAAGATCTGCTCCTCCGTTGACGGCTATGTTACCCCCGTAAACTACAACTCCGCAGTTCAGACCGTTATCGCAGGCGAACCCGAAGCTGTCGATGCAGCTATCGCAAAGTTTGCCGAAATTGGCGCAAAGACGATAAAGCTCAAGGTTTCCGCCGCTTTCCACTCCAAGCTCATGCAGCCTGCCGCTGACGAATTTGAAGCTGCACTCAGAAAGATGGACGTGACCTTCAACAAGCCGAACGTTACATTCTTCTCCAACCTCTACGGCGCAGAGATGCCCGACTTCGACAATATGCCCGAAAAGCTTGCAAAGCACATTGTATCGCCCGTAAGATTCACCTCCGAGCTTGCCCTCATGCAGCAGGGCTATGAAAACTTTGTGGAACTCGGACCGAACAAGGTCCTCACGGGTCTTGTCAAAAAGACGCTCAAAGACGTTAATGCCGTTAATGTTGAGAACGCCAAGACACTTGAAAAAGCGCTTGAAACGTTAAAATAATTCGGAATTAGGAATTCGGAATGCGGAATTATTTTTCGCTCCGCAAATTTGTTGTAAAAACGTAGGGGACGGGTTTCCCGTCCCGTGAAAACACGGTTCGAACGATTTATGACATCTCTCGTTAAACGGGCGCAAAGCCCGCCCCCTACAATAATTTTGCAATTCCAAATCAGACGACAGCTTTCATCTTGCTTGACGCAATATTGACGAAAGGAGATTTTTAAATGCTAAAAAATAAACTTTTAACTGCAATTCTTCTCTTTTCGGCTCTGCTGTGCGGCTGTTCGGCGGAAAATTCGGGGCAGAACGTTTCCGAAACTTCGCCTTTGACCGAGAACACGTCATTGCAGGCGGTGACATCGGACGAAGCGCCTGCCGAAACTACGGTTCAAACGGTTATCTCGGACGAAACTACCGATGAAACTACGGCTGAAACAACGCCCGAAACCGAACCAAAATCGACAAAACAGCTTTCGCTTGAAGCTCTCATAGACGAACGTGCAGGCGGAAAAGAAGCCGCAGAAATATGTTTTTCCATATTCGATGACTTTGACGGTGACGGTACAGACGAACTTTTTGCTGTTTACGGCAAAGACAGGTTCGGCACTCTATGGTATGCGAATGCAAACGAAGCATGGAATATTTATCCTGCGAATGAAGAATGGGGAGAATTCCGCACTGCAGAGGTCGGCGGCGATACCCTTATACTTACCGAACGCCTTTATGCCACGGGCAATGTTACATACTGTTTTCGTGTTGAAAACGGAAGTCCGATAGGTATAGATACCTTTAATGCAGGTTCACTCACCCAAACGAACGGAGCTGAATTCACGGGCATAAAAAGCACTTATGATTTCTGCACCGATGGTACGGGGCACACATGGAAGCCTTACTGGTTTTACTATGAAAACGGTGAATTCAGAGAGCATTTAGGACATTCAATACTGTATGAAAACTTTAAGGACAACTTCGGCGGCGTTTCGGAGGAATTTGCTTATCTTCAGCCTTATTTTGACGAAATCGAAGCGGAAAACGGCGTAATAACAAATGTTATAGTCCGTGACAACGGCATTATCAACATTAACTATAAAATCGTTGAAGACGGCACGGACTTTCTTGCTTACCGATACTTCCGAACCCTATCCGTCAAGGACGGCGAAGTCACGGACATAACCCCCGAAATAAACGAGGGGAATTACGAGGTTTCCGTTGAGGGAAACCTGCTTGATTTTGTAATATACTAAATACTAATTCGGAATTAGGAATTCGGAATGCGGAATTATTTTTGCTCCGCAAATTTGTTGCAGCACCGTGCAGTACGGGGTTTTGTTCACCAAAACGGTTCAAACATATCCCTGTTAAACGGGACGGGAGACCCGTCCCCTACGGATTTTTAGCGTGATTTGGAACACTTATAGGAACATAATAATTCAGAATTTGCTAAACAGGCGGATATAGAAATCCGTCCATACGGAATTACGGAATTATAGTGTGGTTTGGAACATTGATAGAAATACAATTAATTCCGAATTCCGCATTCCGAATTCCGAATTAATTTGAAAGGGATTGATTAAAATGGAAAAATACGCAATTTTAGGTTATCCTCTCAAACACACAATGTCCCCTCCGATACATAAAAAGCTCTTTGAGCTGGAGGGCAAGAGCGGCGTTGAATACGAGATATGCGAATATGCGCCCGAAACGCTCGCGGAAAAGGCTTCATATCTCAACTCGCTCAGCGGATATAATATCACTATCCCGTTCAAGGTCGATATAATAAAGTATATCGACGAGCTTGATGCATCGGCAAAGCGTTACGACTCGGTGAACTGCGTTGTCAACCGTGACGGAAAGAATATCGGCTACAACACGGACTGCTACGGTTTTCTCCGTGCGCTTGAAGCAGGCGGCGCAAAGCTGGGCGGCAGAGTTCTCCAGATAGGCTGCGGCGGCGTTGGCAGAATGATGGCTATTGAGGCTCTTCTCCACGGTGCAGACCTCACGGTCGTTGTTCTCAAGGGCTTTGAAGACACAGCCGAGGCTGTTATTTCCGAGCTTAAAAAGCAGAACTGCGGCGAGGACGTTATCTCACGCTTCAAGTATATCTACGCAGACCGGATCGAGGGTCACTTTGACCTGCTCGTTAATGCAACTCCCGTAGGAATGTTCCCGAAGATCGAGAACTGCCCCGTTTCGGAGGAAGTTATCGCGAACTGCGACTGCGTTTTCGATGCTATCTACAACCCCGATAAGACCAAGCTTATGCAGACCGCAGAGGCTCACGGCATAAAGGCTATCGGCGGTATGGCAATGCTCGTTTGGCAGGCTGTTGTCGCTCATGAGATATGGAGCGGCGCAAAGTACAATGACAGTGACATCGAATCGCTCATCTGCGATATGAGAGCGGCACTCAAAGCTTGACCCAAGCATAAAACAAAGACTTAACTGAAAGGACAGGGGAAATGAACTTAAAGGCAAAGCTTCAAATGTTCGCGAAATCCGTAAGCGTGTGGTTCGGGATATTCCTTATCATCGGCTGCTGCATCGGATTCAGCATAAATATCCTGCTTGGATTTTTCTCGGTTTCGGGAACGAATAAACTGAATATGCGAATCTTCGTCCCGATCCTTATCGCAGGGGCGGCAGTCCTCGCCGTCGGAGCGCATTTTCTGAGCGCAATAATCACAAAGCGCCCCGAAGTGAAAATGCGTTTGCAGCTCGACAAAGCCGCCGCGAAAAACGGCATCGGACGCGAATATATCGAGATACTCAACCTTTCGTGCAGAGGAAATATCCGCACAAAGGTCTGTTCCGAGCTTGCGCTGACGGCGCTTGTCACGGGCAATTTCCGCCGTGCCAAGGAACAGCTCGACCGAGTTGACGCGATAAGCGTTACCGATATCGCAAATTCAACGGGGAATTACTCTGATGCAGCCTATTATTTCTCCTCCTCGATACTCTACTACTGCGGCATAAAAGACTATGAAAGCATGGAAAATACGTATATCCACGCAAAACAATATACCGAGAACCTCACCGCAGACTTTTTCGCAATGTCCGTAAGGGCGCTCGGCGAAATGATGTTCGGAAGCAGGGAAGCCGCCGCAGAATCGCTCCGCACAGCCGAAATGCTCGCCAAAACGCACATAAAATCGAAAATGCCGATGCACCGGGCACTCAGTGCGGCAATATGCGCCGAAGTGCATTATCAGCTTGGCAAACCCGATAAAGCGTTTGACGATATAACCGAAGCGATGAACTATAAGATCTCCACCGAATTCACCGATTACCTCGTCGCAAGGGGAAGAACGATAAAGGATAACCCAGAACCGAGATCCAACCTGACCGCGCCGCTTTTCGGCGAAGCAATGCTGAGTCCTTCCGATTTCGAGTAAAAGTAAAAAGCGCAGTTCACATCAAAAAGGCAAACCGAATTTGATTTCCGAAAGCCTTGTTTGTGGACTGCGCTTTTTGGTTTCCCCCAAAACTTTATGCAAAATCTGCACAAACACTTATTTTTATATAATTAATTTGTAAATTTACGGTGTTGACATTGAACTTAAAATAGTGTATTATTATAAAGAGTATTAATGTGTAGGATCGGCTCTATTCTATTGGAAAATTTTTACATACAACTGTTTTAAAGGGAGTAAAACCAGAAAATGTACTTCGGAAGTGTAAAATTCTTTAAACACCTGATATATACCGTCATTATCCTTGTGCTTGCGGCGATAATCGGCTGCGCCGTGCTTTTCGGCGTGAAGTATTCGATCGTGAAAAAGGAAAATGATGAGCTTGTCAAAGCGGCTTCGGTCGATGATGCCGAGCAGCCCGAGCATCTTTCGCTCGATGAATACTATCTTCACATGGCTGCGGACGGCTACACCGCCGATGATGTGCTTGACTTCCTTGCCAAGAATGAGAGCGGAAAGTTTGACAGCTTTGCCGAGAAATATATTTCCGAAAATCCCGATAAATTTGCGGTAAATTCCGAGAATGTCAGCAGCAATGCAGGCAGCATGGGCGACAGCACCGCAAACGAATATACTCAGCTTTACCCCGACCTTTATGCCGAGCCTGCGGACGGATTCACCGACGACGAAAAGGCCGTTTACCTCACCTTTGATGACGGTCCGTCCGAGAACACTCTCGATATCCTTTCGATACTTGACAAATACGATATAAAAGCAGCATTCTTTATGTCGGGCGGCGAAAGCGAACGCTCAAAGGAAATAATGAAAGCCGTTGCCGATGCAGGTCACACTATCGGCATACACTCAATTTCACACGATTATGAAAATATTTACTCGAGCGTTGAAAGCTTCCTCGAGGATATGAACAATACATATCAGTGCGTAAGCGAAGCAACGGGCGTTCGTCCGCAGATAATGCGCTTCGCAGGCGGCAGCATCAATAATTATGACCGCCTTATCTATCCGCAGCTCATAGCCGAGGTGACACGCCGCGGCTTCACATACTATGACTGGAACGTGAGCGGCGAGGACGCTTCAACTCACGCGACCTGGACGAGCATTTACAACAATGTTCTGAACGGCATCGAAAACAATTCTTCGCACAAAGCTGTTGTGCTTCTCCACGACAGCGCAGACAAGCAGCTCACCGTAAAGACCGTCGAGGATATCATCATCGCACTCCAAAACGACGGCTACACCTTCGGTCAGCTCGACAACACAGTTAAACCCGTTACTTTTTCCTATGTAGATTAATTGCTCTTTTATATATTTGGCAGACAAAGCAGCGCTGCTTTTTCGGAAGTTAAGAAAGGAATGGTCGTAAAATGAGCCTTAAGGATAATTTTAACCAAGCATTGAGGGAGGTCCTCCACAAGGACGGAATAATCGGAAACAAGCCGTCACCGGAAGAGAAAAAGAAGACCGAGCTTGACAGCTATCTTGAACCTTCACCCAAGAAAAAACTCGAAGATGCCGCGCCTGCGGAAAAGCCTGCCGAACCCGCTGCACCTGCTCCCGAATCGGCAGAAACGGTGCAGAAAGAAACCGCATCGGCAGACTACAGCGACCTTGATATCGCTCCTGCCGCAGCAAAGCCGACAGAAGAACCAAAGCCTGCTCCCGAAGCTCCTAAGGCTGAGAGCGCAAGCCCATTCGCGCAGTATTCGCAGTTCGCACGTCAGAGCGGCGCTGCTTCACGTCAGGAATCGTCACAGAACGGTGCATACAGCGGTTCTTACGGCTCGGGTCAGTCGTTCGGCAGCAATAATCAGTCGTTCGGCGGTTTAAACCAGTCGTTCGGAGGCGGTTCAGTTCCCCCGACTCCTCCAAGACCTCCACGCTCCTCCTCATTCAGGGGAAATGAGCCCGATTCGCCTTATTACGAAACGGAAGAAACAACTATCATTTCACGAAATACTATCATTGACGGAAATATCCGCTCGTTCGCGAATATAAATATAGACGGAAGCGTCAAGGGCGATGTTACTATCACCAAGAACATCAACGTTACGGGTAAAGTTGTCGGAGATATCGAATGCAACAACTCCGTAATGTCGGGTGCTTCGATGCAGGGAAACATCGTTTCAAAGGGTCAGGTACAGATGGATCGCGACAGCCTTATCCTCGGTGATATCTCCGCACAGTACCTTGACCTCAACGGAAAGATCAAAGGCAACGTTGATGTCGGCGGAAAGGCAGAGTTCAAAACGGACGCTGTTATCCTCGGCAACATCACCGCTTCTACCATAACAGTCCTTGACGGCGCGACAATTCAGGGCTATGTCAACACAACATTCCTCCAGGAAAGCTCATCAAGTATTTTCCCCGAAGCAATCGCTTTATCAGAATAAAACGGAGTTGATCTAATGGAAAACAACGGCAACGATATCTTTGACCCGATAGATACGGATACAGGCACAAATACCGGCGGCTATGTTCCCCGTTTTGAACGCGATCTGCAGAAAATGGGCGGAAATCTCAATGCCCTTGCCGATGCGAAAAAGGCTGAACAGCAGGCTGAAAAGGCCGCTCACGTTCAGGAGGAACAGCCTGCCGAAGAACCCAAAGCTAACGAAAACGACGAAGAAATTTACGATAATGTTACCGAAACACCCGCAAGCGACGAACCTGTTTATTCGGCTTCGCCCTATCACTCCACCGCTGTTGAAGAGGACAGCTATGACGGGGACGACGGCTACCGCAGAGGAAAGACAGTTGAGGAGCTTATCCGTGAAAACGAGGAGCAGGATCGTGCTGAGGCTGCAAAGGCGAAAAAGCTTGCCGCAGCAGAGGCTTATCATAATCTTGAAGATGTTGAAGTTACTGCGGATATGATAAGCGATATGGGGTATAACTATAAACAGCAGGAACGCGACGACAAGCGCAAACAGCAGGAGCTTGACGACCTTGCAAAAGAGATAGGAAACCGTCCCAAGGTCGAGGAAATGTCGGACGAGATCTTCGCCGCCGCTCCGCTGAAAAAGAAAGCGGCTTTCGATTCTCAGGAGGCTCTTGACCGAGATGAAAAGCAGCTCATCAAGGAGCGCTTGCAGAAAGAGATCGATTCCCGTCCAAAGGGCGTAAACAAGAAAAACAGCGCCGAGCTTTACAAGAGCCTTATGCATGAGCAAAAGGTAAAGAGGGCAAAAAAAGGTCTGTTTTCGCTTGTGCTTATGGCGATCGGCGGAATTGCGGCTTCGCTGATAATGTACACAAAGCTCAACCCTGACAACCTCAGTATAATCACTTATGCTTCAATTGGCGGCGTTATTTTCGCGATCCTTATGCTGCTCAAAGCAAGCTTTTTCAGACTTTCCTCCTGCGTATTCTTCTCGGCTGAAACTGTTTATACAGTCTATACCTGCGTAAATTATGCGCTCAATACCGAGAGAAAGCCCGACAACTATTTTGAAACGCTTATATTCTTCATCGTCGTTATCGCTATCTGTGCCATAGTTGCGATACAGCTTGCTACCAACGCAAATATCGAAGCTTACTATACAACGAGCTTTTCAAAGAAGAAAGCCGCTGCGCCTGCAAAAAACAGCGCTCGCAGACAGGGAACAGTTCAGAGAAAGAAATAAAAAAACCAAGGCTGTCCGAACATAAACGGGCAGCCTTTTTGCAGGGATGCCCCTGCAGGCAATTCGCGCCACGCTCCGCTTTGCTGCGCTCGTTTTTGCGTAAAAAAAAGTAATTTCCACGAATTTAGTTTGTTCGGTCGCCGTACAACTTGTATTTGTGGGATGCCCCTGCGGGCAGTTCACGCCACGCTCCGCTTTGCTGCGCTCGTTTTTGCGTAAAAAAGTAATTTTCACGGATTTAGTTTGTTCGGTCGCCGTACACTATATTTGTGGTAATGGACCGTTATTGGGAGGAAATTTATGAACAGAAAAGAAATGATAAAAAACTACATCACATCAAAGCGTGACGAAATGGTCGCCGACCTTGCGGAGCTTATAAGAATCCCCTCCGTTATGTCCGAGCCGTCCGAGGGCTGTCCTTTCGGCGAAAACAATGTCAAGGCTCTCCGCAAAGCAGAGGAGATCTGCCGAAAGTACGGCTTTATCACCAACAACTGCGATAACTATGCGATCTCCGCAGACATGTTCGGCAACGGCGAAAAGCACCTCGGCATACTTTGTCACCTTGATGTCGTTCCCGAGGGCAGCGGCTGGACAAAGCCTCCGTTCGAGCTTACAGCCGAGGACGGAAAGCTCTTCGGACGGGGTGCGATAGACGATAAAGGTCCTGCAATAGCGGCACTTTATGCTATGCGATGTGTAAAGGAACTTGGCTTTACGATCGACAAGAACGTTCGCCTTATCCTTGGCAGCAACGAGGAAAACGGCTCTGCCGATATGGAATATTACCGAAAAAAAGAAAGCTTTCCTCCGCTGCTTTTCACGCCCGACGGCTCTTATCCGCTCATAAACATCGAAAAGGGTATGATGCGCATAAGGCTTTCTCATAAGTGTGAAAAGATTGTTTCGATAAGCGGCGGCGCAATGGTGAACGCTGTTCCCGAGGCTGCAAAGGCGCAGGTGAAAATTCCTGCCGAAACGCTCCGCAAGGCGGCTGAAAAGCTTGCACCCGAAGTAAAATTTGATATGACCGAAGAAAACGGGCTTACCAACATTTCCGCTCACGGCAGGAGCGCACACGCTTCGACACCCGAGCTTGGAACGAACGCTCTGACCGCACTTTTAAGGCTTCTTGCAGAATGTGATGTTGAAGAAGCAAAGGCATTTGCGGCACTTTTCCCGTTCGGCGAAACGGACGGTGCAGGCTGCGGAATAAAATGCTCGGACGGGATATCGGGTGCAGCTACAACTGTTTTGAGCATGGCTGAAATTTCAGACGGGAAGCTTGTCTGCACGCAGGATATCCGCTTCCCCGTCTGCGAAAGCTGCAAAGGCATACTCTCAAAGCTTGAAAATGCAGCAAAGGCTGTCGGCGTAAGCGCTGAACCCATTATGCAGAGCGAACCTCACCACGTTTCGGCGGAAAGTGGCTTCGTAAAAACGCTTCTTAACGTTTATGAAAGCGTCACCGGCGAAAAGGGCGAGCCTATCGCTATCGGCGGCGGAACTTACGTCCATGAGACCGAGAACGGCGTTGCATTCGGCGCGGAATTTCCCGGTGATGAGAACAATATGCACGGCGCAGACGAGTTCATCAGAGAAGAAAGTCTGCTTCTGAATGCTGAAATTTACGCAAATGCGATCATTGCCCTTTGCGGAAAGGAAGAGTAAAATGTACAAATACGAAACCCACTGTCACACCTCCGAGGCGAGTGGCTGCGGAATGTCAACGGGCGCGGAGATGGCTCAGAAATACAAGGACGAGGGTTACGACGGAATTTTCATCACCGACCATTTTTTCAACGGCAACTCCGCCGTTCCGAGAGACCTCCCGTGGAAAGAACGCATCGGGCTTTACTGCAAGGGCTATGAAAATGCCAAGGCGCACGGCGACAGGATAGGTCTGGACGTGTTTTTCGGTGTCGAATACACCTTTTACGGCGCTGATTTTCTCATTTACGGCGCTGACAAGCAGTGGCTCATCGAAAACGGAAACATTCTCGATGTGAATTACGAGATAACGGACGTTCTCAACTACTGCCGAAGCTGCGGATTTTTCGTTGTGCAGGCACACCCGTTCCGTGATGTTGACTATATCAAGCGTTTCACGCTCTGTCCGCACAACGTTGATGCTGTCGAGGTAATAAACGCTTCGCACTTCAACAAGGACTTCAACAAGCGTGCAAAGACCTACGCCGAGTGGTACGATCTCCCCGAAACGGCAGGCTCGGATTCCCACAGCACGACCGAGAGATACTTCGGCGGCGGAATTCTTACGGAAACGCCAATAAAGTCTTATCTTGACTACAAAAATGCGGTTCTGAGCAGGAAGATAACTCTTCTGGAGGGAAACATTAAGTAAAATTCGGAATTATGAATTCGGAATGCGGAATTATTTTCGATTCGGGAGTTTACGCTGAAAATTCTGCTTTTGTAGGAACGGATTCTATATCTTCGCCTTTTTGATAACATTTTTACAATATTCAATAAAACAGTGTCTGATCTTATTTTATGGAATAAATTCAAAGTTCTTGACAATACTATATTTCATTTCTGGGATATAATGGTCGCAGAAATGAATAGTTGATGAACCCACTAAATTCACCAAAAAGAAAACACGCAGAGCTGCAACTCTGCGTGTTTTTTGTGCTGTGCTGCCTTGTTTTACTTCTTGCGTCTGTTCAGCCACTTGCGGATAGTTTCAAACACAAAATTTGAAACTCAGACTGTCGAAAAGGGATTTTATGATTTGAACGCTAAAAGATAAACTGCAATTCATATCCTGTCGGCATAAAATGCTTATCGCTTTCGCTCTGCGCATTTCATGCCGAGGAAAGTTTGTTTTAAGAAAACAGAATTGGCGCAATTCACATTTTTTAAATTTACAAAACTGTATTTATCATAGTATGTTTTACCTTTTTTGTGTGAATTGCGCCTTTTTAGCTGTTAGATATTTTTCTATTGCGGCAATGCCTTTAACTATAGTTTAAGGAATTTCGCTTCTGCGGAAGCGACCAAGGGCTTTGCCCTCGACCCCTGCCACCCTTTAAAAAGCGTGGACGTAAACTTTAGTTGGCTTCGCATTACAAAAATAATTCCGAATTCCGCATTCCGAATTCATAATTATATATTATCAAGTGCCTGCTTTACATCTGCGATGATGTCGTCAACATTTTCAAGTCCGACCGAAAGACGGATAAGTCCGCCGTCGATGCCTGCTGCGGCGAGCTGTTCATCGGAAAGCTGTCTGTGCGTTGCGGACGCAGGGTGAAGTACGCAGGTACGGATATCGGCAACGTGTACCTCGTTCGATGCGAGCTTTAAGCTGTCCATGAACTTCACTGCGTTATCTCTGCCGCCCTTTATCGAAACGGAAATTACGCCGCTCGTGCCGAGTGGGAGGTACTTATCTGCGAGAGCCTTATACTTGTTGCCTTCAAGCGCAGGATAGAACACGCTCTCGACCTTATCGCTCGTTTGGAGGAATTTTGCGACTTTGAGTGCGTTCTCGCAGTATTTCGGCATTCTTACTGCGAGTGTTTCCAGTCCGAGATTGAGCAGGAACGATGAATTTGCTGCGGGATAGCAGCCGAAATCACGCATAAGCTGCATTCTTGCCTTTGTGATATAAGGTGCGGCAGGGTATTTCTCAGTATAAACAATGCCGTGGTAGCTTTCATCGGGTTCGGTCATACAAGGGAACTTTCCGTTCGCCCAGTTGAATTTGCCGCTGTCAACGATAACTCCGCCGACCTGAACTGCGTGACCGTCCATATACTTAGAGGTGGAGTGTACAACGATATCTGCGCCCCATTCGATAGGTCTGCAAAGGACAGGCGTTGCGAATGTATTGTCAACGATGAGCGGAACGCCGTGTGCGTGAGCGCAGTTTGCCCATTTTTCGATATCGAATACGTTGAGCGCAGGGTTTGCGATAGTTTCGCCGAAAACAGCCTTAGTGTTGTCCTTGAATGCGGCGTTGATCTCGTCCTCGCTCGCATCGGAGTTCACCCATATACACTCGATGCCCATTCTTTTGAGTGTGAAGCCGAAGAGGTTTATCGTTCCGCCGTAAATCGCCGATGAAGCGATAAAGCTGTCGCCTGCTTCGAGAATATTGAGGATAGACAAAAGCGAAGCCGCCTGACCGCTTGATGTACACATAGCCGCAGCACCGCCCTCGAGAGCGGCTATCTTCTTTTCGACCGCATCGGTCGTGGGGTTTTCAAAGCGTGAGTAGATAAGGCTCTTTGTAGGGTCGTCAAAAACAGCGGCAACATCGTCCGTAGAATCATAGACATAAGTTGTGCTCTGTACGATAGGCACAACGCGCGGCTCGCCGTTCTTTGGCGAATAGCCTGCGTGCAGGCATTTGGTCTCGATCTTTGCGTCCTTGCTCATTTCT
>OKTL01000631.1_pt1 | contig 18102 bp, 15 predicted proteins | sample 1606211 | NCBI WGS metagenome assembly OKTL01 (sample SAMEA3879538, study PRJEB24766) | human gut metagenome | biome: human-associated habitat; feature: feces | place: USA | collected 1985/1987 | reverse complement strand
GCAGCAAAACCGAACTGCTGTTCGGCAGCGCGGAACTTGCCGAAACGGTTTGCGGATTGAAATTCAACGTCGGTGCGCACAGCTTTTTGCAGGTGAACCCCGAACAGACGCAAAAGCTGTACCTTGCCGCCGCAAATGCATTGAACCTGACTGCAAACGATGATGTTGCGGATGTTTTTTGCGGGATAGGCACGATTTCCTTGCTTTTGGCTCAACGCGCCCGCTCCGTTCTGGGCATTGAAGCGGTTCCGCCCGCCGTTAAGGATGCCCGTAGGAATGCAAAACTCAACAACATCAAAAATGCGGAATTCATCTGCGAGAATGCCGAAACAGCCCTGCCCCGCCTCGTTGCGGAAGGCAAACGCTTCTCGGCAATTTTGCTTGATCCGCCGCGCCGCGGAGCGGAAAAGCCCGCTCTTGATGCAATTGTAAACAGCGGAGCCGAACGCATCGCATATGTCTCCTGCAACCCCGCAACGCTTGCCCGCGACTGCAAAATACTCGCCGCCGCAGGCTATGCCCCGATGTCGGTTCAGCCCGTGGATATGTTCCCGATGACACATCATGTCGAGACGGTTTGTCTCTTAGTTCTGAGAAATCCTGTGACACATATCAATATTGATCTGGATGTGGAAGAAATGGTGCAGGATAAAAGAGGATTGGCAACCTACGAGGAAATCAAGGCGTATGTTCTGGAACATACCGGATTGAAGGTCAGCTACCTCTATATCGCACAGGTGAAGCAGAAATACGGCATCATTGAGCGTGAGAACTACAATAAGTCGAAATCCGAAAACGCCAAGCAGCCCCAATGCCCACCGGAGAAGGAAGAAGCGATCACGGAGGCACTGAAGCACTTTGGTATGATTTTGTAGATGCCTTTTGAAAGAAATTGCAGGTGGCGGTCGGTACCAAATGATCTTTCGCTAACAAGCTGTCTAAAAGTTAAACTGTCAGTATAAGAATGCTAACGAAGGTGCGTAAAACACGGAACTGCGATATTGGGAATATCCGAAAGCTGATTTTTTCCCAAGAAGGCATCGTTGAATAAGAGGTGGATGGTATGGCGGCAAAAAAGAAAAACATAATTAGCAAGGCTAGCCCTCACACAATAAAAAAATTTGAGCTGATAGAAGAGTACATCAAATCGTGGGCACAGAAGTTGCTGTTGACTGAGTCTTGCAATGGGCTGATCTTTATAGACTGTATGTGCAACAGTGGTGTATACACCGACGATGCCGGACAATTGGTGAAAGGTACAGCAGTACGCGTCTCAGAGGCACTTAGGGAAGCATCAAGAAGCTATACGGAGAAAAATATACACATTTACTTGAATGACAAGGATAAAGCGCGCGTAGATGAGCTAAAAAAGCATCTTCCACAGGATGAGCGCAATTTTAAGGTTGTCACCTCTTGTGGTGATGCGCACGAGCTACTCCGAACTATCGGACCACAGTTATATGGAACTGGGCACCTGCATTATTTCCTGCTCTACGATCCGTATGATGCGACTATTGACTGGGAAGCACTTCTACCGTTTTTCCGTAACTGGGGTGAAGTTATGATTAATCACATGGTTTCAGATCCGGTGCGGGCGATCACAAGCGCCAAGAAGAAAACGACAAAGGCAAAGTACGAGAACACTTATCTGGAAGACTTTGAGAAACTGGTGCCTTACGGAAGTGACAAGAAGGCCTATGAGGCTAGAGTGGAAGAAATCATAAATTCACTGAAAGGAGCTCGCAGGTACTACGTATCGGCATTTCCGTTCTATAACACGCAGAACTCGCTCGTCTACAATTTGATTCATTGCACGAGCAACAAGGAGGGCTTTAAGCTCTATAAGAAGAGTGCTTGGAAGGTATTTGGCGCACAGTCCTCTACCAAGCACTCGGTTGAGAACAGGCAGTTGTCATTTAACCTTTTCGGTGAGATTGCTGAAGAGGAAGATGAAAGCTGCTTGCATGTTATCGATATAGCGAAATACCTGCAGCGCAGCTTTAGAGGCCGAAAGCAGGTGCCGCTGGATGAGATGTGGGAACTTTTGGATAACCACCCGATTTTCCCGTCAGAGGGATTTCGCAATGAGGTAAAGAGCGATCTTACCGATTTCTTTGGCGCGAAGATTGAGCAGATTGTGAATCCTGATACAGGAAAGAAGGAAATGGTGATCTCTTTCTCTTCTTGAGATTGAGTTTCAAATAGATGAGGTGATTGGAATTTATGGCAACGTCGCAGAAATTTGGTGGCAATTGGACTGAGGAGAAGTTGAATATCTTCACCAGCTACCTGGACGCATACCTGATTGCACTGCAAAATCAGAAGTTTAAGAAGATTTATATAGATGCCTTTGCTGGAACCGGTGAGATCGAGACCAGTGACGGCGGGCAGTTTCTTGTGGGCTCTGCTAAGCGTGCACTGGAGTCTGAAAAGAAGTTCGATCATTACTATTTCATAGAAGCGGACTCTCAGAAGGCAGGAGAACTTCAGAATATGATAAACTCCGAGTTTCCGCAGATGAGGGGAATTGTTACAATTTACTGCGGCGATGCGAATGATAAGCTCGCGGAGATTATTAGCAACGTAGACTGGAGATATAACAGAGGATTGCTGTTCTTAGATCCATATGCGACGCAGGTAAATTGGGCTACGCTTGAAAATGTAGCACAGACGAAATCGATAGACGTATGGTACCTGTTTCCGTTCTCTGCACTTGAACGTATGCTGCCGAAAAACGGAAAGTACGATAAATGGGAGGATTGCATAGATCGATTGCTTGGAGATGCCGGATGGAGGAAGGAATTCTATAAGAAAGATCCCCAGATGACGCTTTTTGACTTGTTCCCGGAGCCCGGACAGAGCGATGGCGAACGGATGGTTAAGGACGCAAATCCAGATCACATAAAGGAGTATATCCTCTCTCGGCTTGGGACAATCTTTCCATGTGTGTCAAAGCATGCGCGGATTTTCAGGAACAGCAGGAACTCGCCGATGTTCCTATTCTGCTTTGCCATTGCGAGTGAGAGTCCGAAAGCGCAGGGACTTGCACTGCGGATGGCAGACTACATATTAAAGAACAAGTAGGCGGAGGATGAAAGCACCTTGAAGACGATAAAACGAAAATCCATGCTTTATCAAACAGGGGTAGAGTATGGTGACTACACAATGAATCACGTGCAGGGGTGTGCACATGGGTGCAAATATCCATGTTATGCATTCCTGATGAAGAAGCGATTCGGGCAAATTAAGGATTACGAGAGCTGGCTTGAGCCAGTGCTTGTATCAAACACGCTTGAATTGCTGGATAAAGAGATACCGAGGCTCAGAGATAAGATTCAGTCTGTGCAGCTTTGCTTTACCACAGATCCGTTCATGGAAGGATATCCAGAGGTGTCCCAGATGAGCATTGCGGCTATCCGAAAACTGAACGAGGCCGGAATCAAATGCACTACATTGACGAAGGGATTGCTTCCCATAGAATTGGCAGAGCTTTCTCCGGAAAACGAATACGGGATCACACTGATCACTCTGGATGAAGCCTATCGGGAACAGATGGAACCGGGAGCTGTTCCCTGTGCAGACCGACTGGCAGCACTGAGAGCGCTTCACGAAGTTGGTTGCAAGACGTGGGTGAGCATAGAACCGTATCCAACACCGAACATGATAGAGCAGAATTTACGCGAAATCTTGGAAGCTGTAGCATTTACCGACAGGATCATTTTCGGCAGAACGAATTACAGCAAGACAGCAAACGCCTACGAAGGGCATAGGCATTTTTACAATGAGTGCGCAACAGAAGTGATTTCCTTCTGTCAGGAGCACGGTATTGATTATCATATTAAGGAAAAAACAATAACGGAAGAATGAGGTGGCGTTATGGCATTATTACAAGACTTGATCCAGCAGATCAACGATCCAACACTCAGGGATAGGATTTTGCAGGAAACAGATAAACTAATGAAACAAAAAAAGTTCGGGCTTGTGTTTGAAGAGCATCTGCCCGAATGCACGCCGCTTTATGACGTGCCAATCCGTGTCGGTTCAAAAGTGGCGTTAAAGACAGGCTATGTCAGCGATATTTATATGGTCATAAAGCTCGATGGGAACGAAGCTCTCTGCGACCGCAGAGATACACACGAGCAGAAAAACTTTAAGCTGGATGAGCTTGTGGTAGTGGCTGAGTTTGGTGAGCCGATCTATCCCACACTAAAACCGCTGGATGCAGTTCAGAACGCTCCAGATAGCGACCTTTGGCATACGCTGATTGAGGCGGACAACTACCACGCGCTCCAGCTGCTGGAATACCTGTACGCAGAAAAGGTGGACTGTATCTATATCGATCCGCCATACAATACCGGTGCCAAAGACTGGAAATACAACAATGACTATGTAGATGGTTCTGACGCTTACCGTCACAGTAAATGGCTATCCATGATGGAAAAGCGCTTGAAGATTGCCAAAAGGCTGCTGAATCCAAAGGACTCCGTTCTCATTGTCACAATAGATGAAAAGGAATACTTACACCTTGGATGCCTCCTTGAAGAGATTTTTAGTGATGCAAGGATTCAAATGGTAAGTTCAGTTATCAATTCAGCTGGTGTGACAAGAGGTGATGAATTCTCTCGTTCTAATGAATACTTGTTTTTTGTAAAAATGGGTAGTTCATCGCCTGTTGCACTTCCTTTGTATGAAGACTGGAGAGGTCATACAAAGACTGAAAAGAAGGAAGCGTTGGTTTGGAATCAGTTAATGAGGTCAGGGACGGGTGCACGAAGAGTCGATAGGCCTAATATGTTTTACCCGTTGTTTATAAATGAAGAAGGAACAAGGATTATAAAAATTGGTGAACCACTGGCACCTACAGAAGATAGAAGAACTGTCCAGCCAATTGAAGGAACAAGAATAGTATGGCCTATACGCTCAAATGGTGAAGAGGGCAGATGGAGAATAGGCAGAGAAAATCTTATCAGTATTTATGAAAAAGGATATGTAAGATTAGGAGCTTTTACTGATAAAGGAATGGCTTTGACATATCTTGCAAACGGAGAACAGAAGAAAATAGAAGAGGGGACTTTTTCAATTATTGGACATCGTGAAGATGGATCAATTATCGAGGGCGATATGGAGATAGAGAGAACATATATACCGGGTACTCAATGGGATATCCCTTCGCATAATGCGACTTATTTAGGATCCCAGCTACTGAATAAAATTTTAGGAGAAAAGAGATTTGATTTCCCCAAGTCTTTATATGCAGTACACGATACTTTGAGGTTTTTCGTGGCAAATAAGCCTGATGCTTTGATTGTGGATTTTTTTGCAGGCTCAGGGACTACACTACATGCAGTGAATTTGTTGAATGCGGAATATGGCGGGCAACGCAGATGCATAATGGTAACAAATAATGAAGTATCCGAAGAAGAAGCGCGAAGATTATCAGAACGTGGAGTCCATCCCGGTGATGAAGAGTGGGAGCGTTTGGGAATCGCCAGATATGTAACTTGGGAAAGGACAAAATGTAGCATCAATGGAGAGAATGTTAGACATGAACCGCTTCAAGGCGATTATGGAACCGATCACGATATTTACATCCCAGACGATGATGCTACGCTTGTGTCTAAATCAACTGGTCGGCCTGTTAGAAAGAAAATATACATAAAGAAGAAAGAGCTGGATTATGCAACAATGCAGGGAATGAAAATGGCCGATGGGTTTAAGGCAAACGCGGCCTTCTTCAAACTGAGCTTCCTCGACAAAACCTCCGTTGCTCTCGGCAGGCAGTTCCGTGAACTGCTTCCGGTGCTCTGGATGAAGGGCGGAGCCATTGGTAAGTGCCCAGTTCTTGAAAATGATGGTCTCCCGAACATGCTGATCTTGCCGCAAAACAAAATGGCTGTTCTGGTAGATGAAATATATTATTCCGAGTTCGATGCCGAATTGAGCCAGCATCCAGAAATCCAGACAGTTTTCATTGTAACGGATTCAGAGACAGCATACCGGTCGATGATCCGTACCTACGATGGCAAAGACTGCTATCAACTTTACAGAGACTATCTGGATAATTTCAGAATCAACACAGGGAGGTAACCATGAGAGTAGAATTATTCCCTTTTCAGAAGAGAGCTCTTGCTGATATCCGTATGAAGACTGCGGAGGCAATGGGTAGCTATCACAGAACACATGCGCCGCAGGTGGTTTCCTTTACTGCTCCAACCGGAGCCGGAAAGACCATCATTATGTCCGCGCTGATTGAGGCTATTCTTTTCGGTGATGAACAATATATGGAGCAGCAGGATGCAATCATCGTCTGGCTTTCGGATTCGCCTCAGCTGAACGAGCAGTCAAAGCAAAAGATCGACTCCAAGGCTGATAAGATCAAGTTGTCGCAGTGCGTTACAGTTTCCGAGGAATCCTTTGATAAAGAGGTATTTGAGGACGGTCATGTTTATTTTCTGAATACGCAGAAGCTGTCGGTTACCTCCAAGCTAACGAAAAATGGCGATGGCAGGACTTATACAATTTGGCAGACGCTTGCAAATACTGTTCGGGAAAAGAGCGACAGGCTGTACTTTATCATAGATGAAGCACACCGCGGCATGCAGGGACGTGAGGCCAGCAAGGCCACGACAATCATGCAGAAATTTATCAAGGGTAGCGATGAGGATCATATTCCGCCGATGCCAGTGGTGATTGGTATGTCTGCGACGACTCAACGGTTCAATGCTCTGGTCGAGGGTACATCCTCAACCATACATAAGTCCATTGTCACAGCGGATGAAGTGCGAGCGTCCGGACTTTTGAAAGACCGCATTGTCATCACTTACCCAGAGGCCAGTGCGGTCAACAACGATATGGCTATCCTGCAGGCGGCAGCAGACGACTGGAAGGAAAAGTGGGAACATTGGACGCAGTATTGTTTTGAGCAGCATTACGCCTATGTGAATCCAATTCTGATCATCCAGGTGCTAAATGGAACCGGGGGCAAGCTGACCGATACCAATCTGGATGATTGCATCGCAAAGATCGAGGAGCGGACAGGATTCAAGCTGGAAAACGGTCAGGTAGTCCACACCTTCGGAGGAACAACTGCCTCCCTTACGGTAAACGGGTTTGAAGTACGTTATGAGGAACCTTCTCGTATCGCAGATGACCGAAATATCCGTGTTGTGTTCTTTAAAGAAAATCTGTCTACAGGATGGGATTGCCCAAGGGCAGAGACCATGATGTCCTTCAAACACGCGAATGACGCTACCTATATTGCCCAACTCCTTGGACGCATGGTCAGAACTCCGATGCAGATGCATATTCAGGTCGATGATGTCCTGAATGATGTGCATCTGTATTTACCGTATTTTAACGAGGAAACGGTCAAAGATGTCGTGGAGGCATTGCAGAGCACTGAGGGTGGAGATATTCCGACAGACATATATGGCGAGTCACTATCTGGAAAACGCTTCGAGACACTAACTGTTAAACCGAAGAAGAAAATGCAAATGTCAATTCCGGGACAGATGACTTTGGAGGTGTTTGCAAATCAAGGTACCGAGGCGCCAGCTTTGGTATCCATAACGGATACACAGGGTGCACCTACTCCGGTACAGCAGCAGACACAGATCCCGGATGTAGCAGAAGTGACACCCGCACAGCCTACAAATGCCTTCCAGCAAATGAGCGCCGATAGCACACAGACCGTTCAGACGGATGTTAAAACGACAGCAGATGCTCAGCCGAGCGCAGTTACTGCACCCGAAACTATGGCTCCAGATAGCCAGCAGGAAGAAGTAGAGGATTTATTTGACCGTGAAGCGGTTATGAAATTTATCAATGATGCCGGTCTGCTTTCTTATAATGTCAGAGCGCTCCGGATTAACGATTACCTCAAATCGCTATATCGGATGGCACACCTGCTTAGTATGTCCAAGCTGCACCGTGAGGCAATCAGAGAGGTGCAGAATGAGATTGTCCAGATAATTCGTGATTATGTGGAAGATCTGAAAGCTGCGGGCAAGTACGATGATCTTGTGCAGCAGGTAAAACAGTTCAAGCTGGCCACGCAGATTTTTGATGCGTTCGGCGAGACTGTGGACAACTATTCTGTTCATGATATGTTTACGACGACCGATACAGATATTGAACGTCAGTTCCAGATTGCCGATGTGAAGTTGGGACGTGAAGGCATTGGTATGGCATATGGCAATAAGTATGGCGACCTCAGTGACCTCACGGCTTTTAAGATAGACGTCATTCTTTTTGTTGCTGACGAGAACTGCATGAACAGACTTCATACCTATGCGGAAAACCGGTTCCACGGACTGAATGATGATTATCGCAGATATATTGCCACTATCAACTCAGAGAAAATCCGCAGAGATTACGACAGCATCGTCTCTGATGGTGATGTGGTCAGCAAGCATAACTTCCGCCTTCCAGAGACAATACAGGTTCCACATGAGGCTGGTGGCAAAGAATACCGTGATCACTTGTTCGTTAGTGATACCACGGGAACAGCGAAACTGAAGCTAAACGGCTGGGAGGCTGATCTGATTGCAGAGGAAGAAAAGCGGCAGGATTTTGTCTGCTGGATTCGCAATCCTTCCAGAGCGTCATGGGCACTGTGCATTCCCTATGAAATCAACGGAGAGATTAAACCAACTTATCCCGATTTTATCATAGTGCGTGAAGATGAGCGCCTTGGTTATGTGATCGATATCCTTGAGCCACACAGTGCAGACTTTAAGGACAATCTTGGAAAGGCTAAAGGTTTTGCAGAATACGCAAGACAGAATCCGGGTGTCGGTAGAATCCAGCTTATCCGTATGGGTAAGGATGCAGCGGGAAGAAATCAGTTCAGACGACTAGATATGTATAAAACAGCAATCCGTGAAAAGGTTTCTTGTGCGATAAACACAGATGAGCTAGATCATATCTTCGATACAGATGGTGTCATCGAGTAAGAATCATAATATCTAGGTATTTTCACAACATCTGGAACTTCGATACTTTTGAAGCAAAGTTGGATAATAACAAACAAAACCTTCCACAGAATTCATCTCCCCACTGGATGAAATCTGTGGAAGGTTATGTTTTAGGAGGCTATGAATGTGCAAGCTGTGATATAGTTGCATCTTCATAGACGACTAAAGCAAGGGGAGTGCAGAGGGGAGCAATCTCCTTTGACGCTGGGTTTCCAATAGGGGCGCGAAGCATCCCTGTTGGCACACGATTTTCCGCAGGAAAGTCTAGTGTGTTATACCTTTGCTTCCGGCTGACGCGGGAAAGGGGGCGGCGTACTCTGCAACAGGGCAGAGTGTGGCGGCAAACACTATGGGTAGGGCCCAGCGGGATGCTGGGGGGGTGAGATTCCCGTGGAGCTGCTGTGGGGCATCCCACAGGCCAATGCTTTTCTGCGGCAGTAGGACAGGCGGATTTTGTGGGCTGTAAGCTACAAAAGACAAGGAATTTGCAATGAGCAAAATCCGGCTGTTCGTGTGTAGTTGGCATAGGAAATCTTGAAGTGTGCGGAAAGATTTTCTGTGACAACGGGGGCGCAAGAGGTATATAAAACCCGCCGCAGCGCCGCCTTTGTTTCAGCGCTTCTTCCGTTTCCCTTTGCCGTGGGTTATGGTCGTTTTCCCGCGCTGGCTGATGGGGCTTTTCAGGTGTTTGGACAGCTTTAGTACCTCGATCAAGTTGACAAATTGTTCCATTGTGATGGCATCGTAATCAATCCCCAATGTGGAAAGCAATGCTTTCGCTTTCTTTTCCTCGGAGCTTCCCTCAAAGTTCATCGCATCCTGTAACTGATCCTGCATAGTTGCTGCAAGGGAGATTTCATCCGCCGTCATGGTGTCGGGGCGGTGTTCACTCCGAATGTCACGAAGGATACCTTTCAGATTATCCGCAATCAGGCTTCCGAAATATTCATCTTCCCGAATCTGTGCCACTTCTAATGTCCGCAGATGCAGGTCATTTTCTTCGCCGCCATTTTTCATCAATGCCATCTGCCGGACAGCTTCCAGCACGGCATTCATATCGTTGACCCGCATATCCGCGATCCGGTCAACGTAAATCTCAGCATCCAGCATGAAGCGCCGGAAATCCTTATGGCAGATCAACTCCGACAGCAGCCGGTGGTTGAACTTGCCCGTTTTCAATACATCAATCGAAGCATCACTCAAATGCAGCTCATGCAGAGCTGTGTTTGGGTGATTTTTTGTTTCCGTCCGCCCCATCAGATAGTCGCAGGAAACACCGTAATAGTCAGCCAGCAGCAGAATGCTGTACGGGCTGATGTCCTTGCCGTTATCCGATTCATATTTGCCAAATGCGGATTTCGAGATGCCCACTTCGGCGGCAAGCTGCTCCAAGGTCAGCTTTCGTTCTACTCGTAAATCTTTCAATCTCTCTCCGATTGTCAGCTTGACCTGCATACAGCAGCCTCCTTTTTCATTTTTCTGTATTATATCATGTCTTTCTGTTTTGTGTCTCAAAACGTGGAAAATTTCAACTTCTACCCCACTTTTCCTACCTCTTGGATATACGGGAAAGAGCCTGTTTTCTTACTAAAATTTAGACATAAACCACGCAGCACCTTGAAAATTTCATGACCGTCCGATGAGGATATGCCTTCCGGAGAAGTACCGCATTCCGCGTACCAAGGAAGAGCCAACGCCGGGGTAAGGACTCGGGCAGGAACGGCATCGGGCAGAACGGCAAAGCTCAGTTATTTTACAGGAGAAAACAGGTATGGATTTATTTACACAAATCAAGATGGCAGTTTCCGTGAAAGAGGCTGCCGAATACTACGGTCTGGAAGTAAACCGTGGCAACATGGTCTGCTGTCCCTTCCACAATGACCGTATACCCAGCATGAAACTGAATGAGGATTACCTCAATTGCTTCGGATGCGGGGCCCACGGCGATGTGATCGACCTTGCGGTAAGGCTGTTCAATCTGAACAGCTATGATGCGGCGAAAAAGCTGGCGTATGACTTTGGGATTGACCCGGACAAGCCCCCGGCTGCGGCAGCGCTGCGGAAACCGAAATATCCGCTGGCAAAGGCGTTCCAGAGAGAGGGACTGCATTGTCAGCGGGTATTGTGCGATTATCTGCATCTTTTGGAGCGCTGGAAGGTGCAGTGCGCACCCAAAACGCCGGAGGATACCATTGATGACCGCTTTGTGGAAGCCTGTCAGATGCTCGATTATATCGAGGATCTGGCAGATATTTTAACCTTTGCAGAGTTGGAGGTTCGTGTGAAAACCGTGGATATGCTTCAAAAGGACGGCATGATCGACCGGCTGGAAGAACGTCTGAAACGGACGGAAAAGGAGGTGGATGCCTGTGACGAAACGGAAATCAGCTAATTTAGACGCGCCCATCTGGTTTGACGGCACAAATATCAATGAGGCGCTGTTCTGTGATGAATTTCTGAACAGCCGGAAAATCATCTTTGCCAACGGTGCTTTCTTTACGCCGGACGGCAGGGTGACCGACGATCTGCCGCTCCGGGGCGAAATCTATGAGGAACTGAAATGCTGCGCCGTGAACAATATCCCTCGAAAGATCACCAACATTCTGGAAGTGATGAAGCTGGCAGCTCATGTAGAGGACTTTGCACCGGAAGCAGATAAAATCCATCTGGCAAACGGTACTTTGAAGCTGGACGGCAGTTTCACCGAGGGCAGACCGACCATCGTGCGGAGCAGACTGCCGGTGGCATACCGCCCTGACGCACCGGCTCCCGTTCGGTGGCTTTCCTTTCTGGATGGACTTCTTTACGCGGAGGACATTCCCACCTTGCAGGAGTTCATCGGTTATTGCCTGATTCCCAGCAACAAGGGGCAGCGCATGATGGTGATTAAAGGAAACGGCGGCGAAGGAAAATCGCAGATCAGTGCCGTGCTGGGTGCGCTTCTCGGCAGCAATATGAAGGACGGCAGCATCGGGAAGATTTCCGAAAACCGTTTTGCCCGCGCGGATCTGGAACACATTCTGCTGTGCGTGGATGACGATATGCGGATGGAAGCACTGCGGCAGACCAACTACGTCAAGTCCATCGTGACCGCCCAAGGTAAGATGGATCTGGAACGCAAGGGCAAGCAGAGCTATCAAGGGTCGATGTTTGCCCGCCTGCTGGCGTTCTCCAACGGCGATCTGCAAGCACTTTATGACCGAAGCGACGGATTTTACCGCCGACAGCTTGTTCTGACCACCAAGAAAAAGCCTGCGGGACGGGTAGATGATCCTGACCTTGCCGAAAAGATGAAAGCAGAGGTCGAGGGCATCTTCCTGTGGGCGTTTGAGGGCTTGCAGCGGCTTGCCGCCAACAACTTCAAATTCACGGAAAGCCAGCGCACACGGGATAACTGGGAGGCAGTCAGGCGGGATAACAACAACGTCTTTGATTTTCTGGAATCCGAGGGCTATATCCGGCTGAAAGCAGACTGCACCATCAGCTCTAAAGATTTGTACGAGATTTACCGGATGTGGTGTGAGGAAAACAATCTGACGCCGCTAAAGCGCCGCAGCTTCAGTGACAGCGTGATTGCCAGTCAGAGCAAATATAATCTGGAATACTGCAACAAGATCACGAATGCCGCCGGTCGGCGGGTATGGGGATTCTTCGGGATTGAAGCGGTTGCCAGGCCCAATATAAACGGGTTTTCCGATGTTTCAGAGCGTACGTACGTACCGGAGGGATGGCGGGATTGATTTCACCGCCGCGCCGTGTACGTATGTACGCAGCGTTTTGCCACGAACGCCGCTATATAGGAAGAATGCTGACCGGCAGAGCCTATATTTGAGGGCGTGAATCAAGACAAGTGAAATCCGCAAAGAATTTGACCGTTGACAGAAATGGCTTCACGAAACCGCGCTGCTCGGTACGCTTGACCTCGATTCCTGTTGTTTTTATCCTCTTAAGGATTTAAAATAAATTTGATTGGCGATTAAGGGAGGTAAGCCCTATCTTGCTTACACGCCTCTTTCCCATTATACCTTTTGTCTCGTCGTCAAGGTCGTATCAACACAATTTCCTCCTTGTGTTCTTGCCGAAATTGCGTTGATCTCCACCTTGACGAGACAGGTGTGTACTTACCAGCGGCTTACCTATCTGCTGACACTATCCACTTACCGATGTGCTGACCTCACCCGCAGTCACCTCAATTTCCATCTGGTGACACCCCAGCGCAAATACCGCGCCGAGGCGGAAAAGCAGATCGCCGAGGCGGGCTGCCACACAAGGTCAGACAGCGTGCGCGTGGTGGAGGCTCTTGTGACCGCAACGCCGGAGTTCTTTAAGGGCAAGAAGAAAGACGAAATCAAAGCCTATTTTCAGGAGGCGTTGAACTTCATCAAGCAAAACCAGAAGCCAGAAACAATCATATCCGCCGTGGTGCATATGGACGAGAAAACGCCCCATATGCACCTTTGCTTTGTCCCGCTGACAGCGGATGGGCGGCTCTGTGCCAAAGAAATCGTAGGCAACAAGAAAAAGCTGACGCAATGGCAGGACAGATTTTGGGAGCATATGGTCAAAAAATACCCGGATTTGGAGCGAGGCGAGAGCGCCAGCGAAACCGGACGCGACCACATCCCGCCGAGGGTGTTCAAGGAAATGACTCGCCTGACCAAGCAGAAGGCCAAGCTGGAAGAATTGCTTTCAGGCGTCAATGCGTTCAATGCCAAAGGAAAAGCAGCAGAAATCGGCGCTTTTTTTGACAAGTATATTCCTGCTGTGGAGCAGATGCACACGACACTGAAAAAGTACAATACGGCGTTCACGGTCACGACTGCCGAAAATAAAAAGCTGAAAAAGAAAACAGAGCAGTTGGAGCAGTCGCTGGACAAAGCCACGCAGGAAAGCACCTTGAAAAAGCTGGCCGACGCCAAGCTGCATCGGGATTATGAGGATGCCGTCGCCATGCTGGATCGTATTCCGCAGGAAGTGCTGGCGGCATATACGCACAAAGCGGAGAAAGAGAGGGAAACTACCTATGGCAGATGAATGGAGCGGCTTCGCCGCTTTGCTGGCAAATTTGATTGAAAAATATGCCGTGGTTATGAATCTTGACGCGCTGCCCGATCTCGTCATAGAGGAAGCCGTGCCTGAAAAAGATGATGCCGATAAGAATATTCACGAAAACGATATTGAACCCGCGAAAGCGGCATGATATAATTGTCATGAAATAGGTGTCCAAACCGCCATTGCAGGAGCAAAAGCTCCTGCAATGGCAGAAAACGAGGTGAAGTGACAATAGATCGCTGGGAGAATGAGCAGAACAATTCCAAAATGATGATTTATACCACAGAGGATGGCTTGACAAAGATCGAAACGACCTTCAATGGAGATACCGTTTGGCTGTCCATTGACCAGATGGCGGAACTGTTTCAGCGTGACAAATCTACCATTTCCAGACATATCAAGAACATTTTCGCTGAGGGCGAATTGAAGCGAGAAGCAGTTGTTGCAAATTTTGCAACAACTGCCGCTGACGGCAAAACCTATCAGGTGGATTACTATAACCTCGATGTCATCATTTCCGTTGGCTACCGTGTGAAATCTCAGCGTGGAGTGCAGTTTCGTACTGTAACGGAGGTTTATTATCTATGATTTCGGACGAACTGAAAAATATAGTTGATACAATTAGTGAACAGGGGAAAATGTCGTTTTTCGATGGCGTTACCGAGGAACAGATTACCCGGTTTGAGGAAGAAAACAACGTAAAACTCCCAACGCAATATAGAGAGTGGTTAACGTTTTCTGATGGCGGCGAGTGTTTTTTGCCCGCTGGCGTACAGTTTTATGGTATTGAACATAAGCCGATAATAGATGTTAATAGTGCTGACTGTCCTGATGACAAGTATATTGTAATCGGCGCGTTGTCCACAGGTGATCCTATTCTCTGCGAGAGAGATGGGGAAAAAATCTCAATTTACAATCTTGAAGGCGGACGGATTGAAGAAGATGAAGCATATGAAGATTTTTATTCATTCCTGAAGGATCTTTATGATTTGCTCGGGATAGGAGAGTGATCCTATGTCGAGAAGAACAGCTGATGCGAGTAAAGCAATCAGACTTGCTTGGGAAAAGGAACAGCAGCGTGTATTAGAGGGCGAAGGTACACGAGATTGGACTGAAAAACAGCAGCAGGATATTATCGACCGAGGTAAAGCCTACGACGAAGACGGTAAAGCCTTTGAAGGACAGCATATGAAAAGTGCAGCGGAATATCCTGAATTCCAGGGTGAACCCGACAATATACAATTCCTTACTCATCAAGAGCATTTTGAGGCTCACCGTGGGAATTGGCAGAATCCTACAAATTGGTATTATGACCCTGTTACCAAACAGTTCCATGATTTTGGTGATGGAAAGTATATTCCATGCGAGGTAATTAAACTTAGCGTACCAATCTGTACAGAAAGTTCAGCGGTGCTGAATGAAAACAATGCCGCCCCTGAGGAAAAAGCTGTTAAGAGTGATCCTAAAATCGCGGATGAAATAAAAGCCGAACCTATTAACACTGAGAAAAAAACTATTGCTACGAAAAGTGATAGTCCGAGAGTTGATTCAGTCCCAATTACAAATCAATCCGAATCGTTTGTTATCCGTGGATTTCACAAAGTAACGGATGGGTGGAGAAACTTTAGAACCAATCATCCTTTATTGTCTTCAATTATAGTTGAGGGGACGAAAGTTGCTGCTGGAGTAGCCTTATCTTATGGTGCTTCAAGAGTTGTAGGTGGTTCACGTAGTGGCTCTCATAACACCGTTTCAAACAGTAATAGGCCTACCGTAAACTCTTCTGGAACGAGTAAAGCTGCTGAAACAATTGCTTCTGCTATTTCGGATAGCTTGGAACACGGTACACATGCTTCGCCTATTGAACATACCGTTTCTGGATACACGCGTCATTGGAATGGTAAAGAAATCCGTGTTGCTCCATATACGCGTGGAGGCAAAAAGTAACTCGATTTGCCGAGGCAATATAATCGATCCAGATGCTCTGACTCAACTGGTCAACGGCATATTCCTGACGCCGAGGGTTGTGCGGGCAGCGTAGATAACGGCATTTTTATTCACGCTATTGTCCCAAGGCATATCGAGACGGTAGTCCTCTTGTCACGGGAAGCCGCTGCTGCGGGACTGAATTAATCAAACTGCATTATTGCATATCAAGGCATACATGCAGCATTAAGGAAAGAGGAAAGCAATGATTTACTGGATAAACGGTGCATACGGCGTCGGAAAATCGACTGTTGCGGAGCAGCTCAGGGCGAAGCTGCCGAAAGCGCATATATTTGATGCGGAGGAGGTGGGCAATGCTGTCAGGGACAATTATCCCGAGGAATGCAAACACAGCATTATTTTTGAGGGATACCCGCTTTGGAGGGAGCTGAACTGCAAACTGTTGAAGGATATAAGCAGCAAATACGATGGAGACATTATTGTGCCGATGACGCTTGTGCTTGATGTTTCGTATACGGAAATTATTCAGCGGCTGACGGACGGCGGCATTTCGGTCGGGTATGTTATTCTTGACGGCGATCGGCAGACAATTCACGACAGGATAATTAAGCGCGGAGAGGATGAGGAGTGCTGGTGCATGAATAATATACAAACATGCCTTGATGCGCAATGCGGGGATATGCGTGCCGAGCACATAAACACTGTCGGAAGAACGCCGGGCGAAATCGCGGATGAAATAATTGAACGCTTCAAAAAGCTTTGAGAAAATCCGCAGATTTCGTGTTGATAACATCGAATAAGGGTTGAGGATATCGGCAAATGATTGAAAAACAATTCACGGCACTGCTGCGCAGTTTTGTGCAGGATACTGCGCCGAAAACGGAAGAACCGTGGAACATGGCGGAATTGCAGCGGGCGGCGGCACAGCAGAACATGCTGCCTGTGTTGGCGTATGAAAACAAGCGTTGGAGGCTCTCGACTGATTCGGAAGTTTGCCGCCGACTGGACGGTTTTTTGTACGGTGCGATTGTCGGCAATCTGAACCGCCGCGTAGACTTTGAAACTTTATCAAAAGAATTTACGGTTCGGGGTATTGCACATATGCCCGTTAAAGGCTATTATCTCCGAAAGCTTTATCCCGTTCCGGAGCTGCGCACGTTTGGGGATATTGACCTGCTTATTCATCGGGAGGACAGGCAAAAGGTACACGAGCTGATGCTTTCGCTGGGTTATTCGGTGAAACAAAACTGGGAGCCGACTTATTCCTACATTAAGGGTGCGGAATATTATGAAATCCACACGAATTTAATGGACGGCAATCTGGATAACAGAGCCGATTTAAAGGCATATTTCGATGCCGCATGGCGGTATGCGGAACCGGATGACGGGCTGCGGTACAGACCTGCTTCGGATTTTCATTTTATTTATACGGTGTGCCATCTTGCAAAGCATCTGTACGGCGGCGGAGCGGGGCTGCGGATGTATTTGGATATTGCCCTGTATATTAAGAATGAGAGCGCACGGCTGAACATGGAAAACATTGAGCGGGAGATGGCAGCTTTGCAGCTGACCGGGTTTTTTCATACGCTGATGAATGCATGCAGCGCATGGTTCGGCACGGAATGCGGCTGCTCGCTTCCGCCGCCGGACGAAGCGGCGATCAAGAAGCTTCTCTGCTATACTCTGGATTCGGATCTTTTCGGCCATTCCCGTGACCATGCAGTGATAGAGCTGCGCAATTCGGAATCGAAGAAGCCTGCAAAGGGCAAATTGATACGCAATATGCTTTTTCCGCCTGCGGGGCAAATCGAATCGCGCTATACCTTCCTTCAGGGTCGGCATTGGCTGCTGCCGCTGGCGTGGATCGTGCGTGCGGTGTCGAATTTGCGGCTGATTCCAAACAGACTGCACAGCATGAAATCCGTTGCAGAAACCGATATCGACCGCGTGGAAACGTATGACGGGTTTATGCGCCGAATCGGACTTTGAAAAATGCACGCATCGGAGCGGAAAAGCAATGCAGATTGAAACAAAAATCTGTTCGGCTTTAATCGGATTCACATGAAAAACTCAAAAACGAAAAAAGCGACCGCCGTGAACCGCCCCCTGTCAAGTAGACAGTGAAAAA
>OKTL01000612.1_pt1 | contig 18461 bp, 20 predicted proteins | sample 1606211 | NCBI WGS metagenome assembly OKTL01 (sample SAMEA3879538, study PRJEB24766) | human gut metagenome | biome: human-associated habitat; feature: feces | place: USA | collected 1985/1987 | reverse complement strand
TACATACAGTATTCCTCCATTTTCCAAACCTTGCCTGAGAACAAAATCTCTCGCTGCCAGCTCTTGCTGATTTAATCAGAGCTTCCATAGAAAAAGTGAGGAGTACAGAATGTGCATGAATGACGGAAATAAAACGAAAGTCAGTCTGAAAAACAAGAGCATTTTTATCACGGGCGTGGCCGGGTTTATCGGCTCTAACCTTGCGAAGCGTCTGCTCTCCACGGTGGAGGGAGCCAAGGTTGTGGGTCTGGACAATATGAACCACTACTATGATGTTCGCTTGAAAGAAGCTCGGCTGAATGAACTGGAGCAGTTTGACAATTTCAGTTTTGTAAAAGGCAATCTGGCAGATAAGTCTGTGATTGAAGCGATCTTTGAGCGGTATAAGCCGGAAATCGTAGTGAACCTCGGTGCCCAGGCTGGCGTTCGTTATTCTATTACGAACCCGGATGCCTATGTGGAAGCAAACCTGATCGGCTTCTATAACATCCTGGAAGCCTGCCGTCATTCTTACGATGAAGGACATACTCCGGTGGAGCATCTGGTTTACGCGTCTAGTTCTTCTGTATATGGCAGCAATAAAAAAGTGCCGTACAGTACGGATGATAAGGTCGATAACCCGGTGTCTTTGTATGCGGCAACCAAGAAGTCCAATGAACTGATGGCTCATGCCTATTCGAAGCTGTATAACATTCCTTCCACTGGCTTGAGATTCTTCACGGTATATGGCCCTGCTGGTCGCCCGGATATGGCGTACTTCGGCTTTACTAATAAACTGTTGAAAGGCGAAACAATTCAGATTTTCAACTACGGTAATTGTAAGCGCGATTTTACTTATGTAGATGATATTGTCGAAGGTGTTGTCCGTGTGATGCAGGGGGCACCGGAACGTAAGAATGGCGAGGATGGCCTGCCGGTGCCGCCGTATGCAGTTTATAACATCGGCAACCAGAACCCGGAAAATTTGCTGGACTTCGTACAGATTTTGCAGGAAGAACTGATTCGTGCTGGTGTGTTGCCAGAAGATTATGACTTTGAAGCACACAAGAAACTGGTTCCCATGCAGCCTGGTGATGTACCTGTGACCTATGCAGATACTAGCGCACTGGAGCGTGACTTCGGATATAAACCCTCTACTAGTCTGCGAGAGGGTCTGCGGAAGTTCGCGGAATGGTATGCTGAGTTTTATAAATAAGAGATTAGAGGGATAAAGAAATGAGAGAGTTTAAAGATTTAAAGATTGCTGTTGCTGGAACAGGATATGTTGGTCTTTCTATTGCTACGCTGTTATCTCAGCACCACAAGGTGACTGCTGTGGATATCATCCCTGAGAAAGTTGAACTAATTAATAATAAAAAGTCACCGATTCAGGACGAATACATTGAAAAGTATCTGGCAGAAAAGAAGCTGGATTTAACGGCAACGCTGGATGCCAAGGAAGCATATAGCGACGCTGACTTCGTGGTAATTGCTGCACCTACCAACTATGATAGTAAGAAGAACTTTTTCGATACAAGTGCAGTGGAAGCTGTAATCAAGCTGGTTATTGAGTATAATCCGGAAGCAATTATGGTTATTAAGTCCACGATTCCTGTTGGTTATACTGCAAGTGTTCGTGAAAAATTCCACTGCGACAACATTATTTTTAGTCCGGAATTTCTGCGTGAGAGCAAGGCTCTGTACGACAACCTTTATCCTTCTCGTATCATTGTCGGTACCGATGTGGATAATGCTCGGCTGGTAAAGGCAGCACACACTTTTGCTGAACTTCTGCAAGAAGGCGCAATTAAAGAGAACATTGACACTCTGTTTATGGGCTTTACTGAGGCAGAGGCAGTTAAGCTGTTCGCCAACACCTATCTGGCACTGCGTGTCAGCTACTTCAATGAACTGGATACCTATGCCGAGATGAAGGGGCTGAACACTCAGCAGATCATCAATGGTGTCTGTCTTGATCCTCGTATCGGCACGCATTATAACAATCCCAGCTTTGGTTACGGGGAGTGTGAAATAATATGGGCAACCAGAGAAAAGCCTGATTTCATGCGGGTTTACGCGGCTTGACCTTTTCACCTCAACCTGTTTCTGCCTGTCATGGTGCGTTACAGCCAGCGTGATTTCAGGTGCTAATGGCTTCTGGTTGCGCTCTATACTTAACCCACCACAGCGAAAGCTGATAGAGCAGAAAACAGAATAAGGAGGTACGAAGGCAAGCCTGCGTATAGATTGCTACTGCGATCTGTATACAGGCTTGTTGTCGTGCAATGAAGAACAACATACCGGGGGAGAATTTGAATGAAAACAAAAAGTGTAACAGAGAAAAATATGAAGGTTTGCCTTGTGGGGTCATCTGGCGGTCATTTAACCCATCTTTATATGTTAAAGCCATTTTGGAAGGATAAAAATCACTTCTGGGTTACTTTTGATAAGGAGGATGCAAGAAGCCTGCTTGAAGGTGAAAAAATGTATCCGTGCTATTATCCGACCAATCGGAGTTTGAAAGCACTTATCAAAAATACGAAAATTGCGTGGGATGTACTTCACAAGGAAAAACCAGATTTGATTATTTCCTGCGGTGCGGCGGTTGCAGTTCCGTTCTTCTATATTGGTAAGATGATGGGCGCAAAACTGGTTTATATTGAGGTCTTTGATCGAATTGATAAGCCGACAATGACGGGTAAGATGGTTTATCCCATTGTGGACAAGTTTGTTGTTCAGTGGGAGGAACAGAAAAAAGTTTATCCGAAAGCGGTCAACCTCGGCAGCATATTCTAAGTAGAGGAAGAAAAAATGATTTTTGTGACAGTGGGAACACATGAGCAGCCATTTAACCGGCTGATTCAAAAGGTAGATGAATTAAAAAAAGACGGTACGATTCAGGATGATGTGATTATCCAAACGGGTTTTAGTACATACGAGCCGAAATATTGCCAATGGAGCAAACTGATTCCATATCAGCAGATGGTTAAAAATGTGGCGGATGCCCGTATTGTAATTACTCATGGTGGCCCAGCAAGTTTTATCATGCCATTGCAGGTGGGGAAAACGCCCATCGTTGTGCCGCGGCAGCATCAGTTCAATGAGCATGTGAATGATCATCAGGTTGAGTTTGCGAGAAATGTGGCGCAGAGAATGGGAACGATTATTCCGGTGGAAGACATCAATACGCTGGGAGATATTATCACGAACTATGACCAGATTGTTGCAGGTATGGGGCATGGCATGAATAGCAACAATGCAAAGTTTAATGAAGAACTTGAAAAACTAGTAGATGAATTATATTGAGGATGGATGGATGAAAAAAGTTGGAATCATGTCGATGCAGCGCATTGCAAACTACGGATCGTTTTTGCAGGCATACGCGTTAAAGCAGTTGATTGAAAAACAAGGCTACAAAGTAGAGTTTGTAGACTATCATGTAGGCACACCCGTAATCACGGAAAATGCTGATAGCAAAAATAAGTTTGTCCGAAAGGTAGAAAAAGGGCTGGAAACTTTTCGGTATCAGGCTCCGTTTGCACACAAGTTGTCGTTCATTCATTATAAGCAGTATTTTTCCCAAAAGTATATGCCGCTTTTAGGAATTACGGATGAAATGAACTATAACCCGACATTGGATTGCCTTGTGATTGGCAGTGACGAGGTTTTCAACTGTATTCAAAAAAATTCAAATGTGGGTTATTCGCCAGAATTGTTTGGAAAAGATAATCATGCAGAGAGGCTTATCACTTATGCGGCATCTTTTGGCAATACAACATTAGAAAAGCTGGAAAAGTATAAAAAGGCTGATGAAGTTGGAGTATGGTTGAAGAAATTTGATGCGATTTCTGTACGAGATGCGAATTCTGGAGCCATTGTGGAGCAGCTTACAGAAAAAAAGCCGGTTTATAACTTGGACCCGGTTCTGACCTATGATTACATGAACTGCTGCGATAAAATTCCACAGCTGCGGGTTGACGAGAAGTATCTGATTCTGTATGCGTATGCAGGCCGTATTTCCAATGAAGAAGCAGACTGGATTGCTGCTTATGCAAAGAAAAAGAATCTGAAAGTCTATGCAATCGGCGGCATTCAGAAATGTGCAGATCTTTTTGTGGATTGTTCGCCGTTTGAGGTTTTGGCCTACTTCAGAAATGCAGACGAAGTCATTACTGATACCTTCCACGGCAGCATCTTCTCGGTGATTACACACAGACCGTTTACGACATTGATTCGCAAGAGTGTGGGCAACAGCTATGGCAATGAAGAAAAGCTGAGTGATTTGCTGGAACGGTTGGGATTGGCAGATCGCATGACAACGAAAATTGAAGATGCAGAAAACATCAATGACAAGGCGATTGATTACGCAAAAGTTGATGAGTTGCTGAAAGCACATAGAGAAGTGGCGAAGGAGTATTTGCGAAGCAATTTAGAGGGATAAAATGGAGAACATATCGAGGATAAAAGAAAAATGTGTGGGATGCAAAAGTTGTGAGCAAAGCTGTCCGAAACACTGTATCTCTATGGTAGAAAACAAAGAGGGCTTTTGGTATCCGTTCGTTGATGAAAAAAGCTGTATCGAGTGCGAGCTGTGTCTGAAAAAATGCCCGGTGGAGAATACAGAATTTCATCGGAACTATCCCCAAAAAGTTTGGGCGTGGCGCAATAAAAACGATGCGGATATTATGCGCTCCGCATCCGGCGGCGCGGCAGACAGTGCGGCAAAGACTGTTTTGCAAATGGGGGGCGTGGTCTATGGCGCCGCTTATGATGAACAGCTGGTAGTAAGCCACATTGAAGTAACAGATGCGGCCGAAAGAGAAAAATTACAGTCATCTAAATATGTTCAGTCAGACCCGAAAAATAGCTATGCAAAAGTCAAGCAACGTCTTTCTGAGGGGAAAAAGGTTCTTTTCATAGGAACACCCTGCCAGATTGCAGGTTTGTATGTTTTTTTGGGCGGTGACTATGAAAATTTATATACGATTGATCTAATTTGCCACGGTGTGCCTTCTCCGAAGTTCTTCAAAAAGTATCTGGAATACCAGAACAAGCAAATGGCAGGCAGAGTAATCTACTTCAACTTTCGTTCCAAAGACAAGCGGGGCTGGGGAACACAATATCTGCTAAAGACGAAGACAAAGACAAAGACAAAGATACTCTCCCTTGATCGTTATGGAAAACATTTTATGGACGGAGACTGTTATAGAGAGAGCTGCTACCAGTGCGCCTATGCGAATACAAGTCGTGTTGGAGATTTGACGGTGGGTGATTTCTGGGGAATTGCCAAGAGCCATCCGAGCTTCAATTCTCCAAAGGGAGTGTCCAGCGTATTTGTCAATAACGAGAAAGGCCGAAAACTCTTTGAAATGATGCGCCCCCTTGCAGAAGTGGAAGAGGCAACGCTGGAGGAAGGCATGGTGAAGCAGCATAATCTGGTGCAGCCGAGTAGTAGGCCGGTAGTGCGGGATACATTTTATAAAGGCATCGATGAACCCAGATTTATAGAACATATAAAGGTTGGCTTTCAGCCGAAAGCACGGCTGAAAGCTATGCTGCCCAATAAATTGATTCAAAAGATAAAGTCTCTTTGAGAAAAAGATAGTCAGAGATTTCGTATATAAAAATATAAATGAGAGGATAAAGAATGCTTTTTTCAATAATCATGCCTGTGTACAATGCTGAAAAAATACTTACAAGAAGCATTGAGAGTGTATTAAAACAAACATTAAGAGATTTTGAAATAATAATTGTGGACGATGGCTCCACCGACGATTCATGGAATATAATAAAAAAATATGAATCAGATGATAAAAGAGTAATTGCATTACACCAAGACAATGCAGGACCAGGAGCTGCTCGAAATCGCGCGATTTCGAGCAGCCGTGGTGAATATATCGCATTTCTTGATGCAGACGACTATTGGGAACAGGACTTTTTAGAGACAATATTACGGGTAAGTGACGAGAAAAAATCAGATTTGATTTTTGTTGAAACTGTAAAGGAACGTGAGGATGGAAGCGTTATTAAGTATTTGAACGTTGGCAAGAATAAGAACTTGACGAAATATGAAATGATTTGTAGTCAAATGACAGGAAAAATGCCTTGGGGAATGTCAAAGGTAATTAGAAAGGACCTTGTCGAAAAGGCAGGAAATGGTTTCCTTAATATAAATGTTGGAGAAGAGGCAATCTTCAGTTATGAGGTCCTAAAAAGAGCGCAATACATAACATTTGCTGATAAAGTAATCTATCATTATGTGCAGAGTGGTACAGGTCAGCACACAAAAGGAAATTATGATCCGTGGAAACCGCTAGTTGAGAAAATGAAAGAACATTTGCTTGCTAGTGGAGAATATGACAAGTATGAGGACACTATCAACAGTTTGGCATTAAAAGCATTAGCGATTTGTATATACAGATGCTCTTTTGAAAAAACGATAGGAAAATCTTTGAATCTAATTAGGATTAACTATATCGAATATAAAGGAAAATATGATTTTTCAAAAATCAATAAAGCGGTTCTCGATAAAAATACGCTTATTATTCTCGAATTACTAAAAAAGAAATTATTCATAATTTTAGTTCTTGCCTCCAAAATTAGAAAAATGAAAATGGCGTATTGAAGGGGGGAAAAGTATGATGGGTCAAATGACCTTCTGCGCAATTAATTTAGTGGCATTATTATGCCTTTGTATTGCGGACAAAAAAAACAGTAAGTTGTTTTTATGGACAGGAATAGTGACCTTGACCTTGGCGGCAGGCCTAAGAAACGAAAACGTAGGGGTTGACACCCACGCATATATATATAGTTTAAATAATAACTTTCCAGTATCTTGGCAATTTACAGAAGCCGGATTTAGAGCATTATCAAATGTTTTGATGGCAATATTTAAGCATAATGCCACATGGGTATTGGTTGTTTATGCATTTGTGACAAATGCATTAATACTAATCCGATTGTGGGATTTTAGAACTAAATGTTCGTATTCATACATGGTGTTTTTGTATTTGACCATAAATTATATAAATACAATGAATATAATGAGACAGTTTGTCTCTATTGCCATTGTTTTTTTTGCAACGAGATTTTTAGAAAAGAAACACTACCTAATATTCATCCTTTTTTTAATATTTGCAACAAGTATTCATTCTACAGCACTTTTAGGCGTTGCTTTTTTATTTGTGTATTTTTGGGAAAATGCTTCACCAAAGCAAAAACGTTGGCTGTGGATTCCAATTGCTATTATAATCCCGGTGGCCGTATATTATATTCTGAATTATGAATCGGGCCATATTGCAAATTACTTTACACAACATACCAGTAATTTAAATATAACGTATATCTATCGGGTAGGGGCCTTTTTATTAGCCATGATGCTCCAAATGATAGGAAAGCAGATTGTGTTTAAAAGAAATGAACGAAAAGAATCTATGGTGGTTCCATTAAAATGGACCGACAAAGAGACAGTGTTTTATATAATAGGATTAGGAACATCATCCTTGGGAATGTTTTTTTCTTTTTTATCTCGGTTAGGAATGTATTATCTCATGTATGAAATGGTATTTTGGGGAAGAGCAGTTAAAGAAGGAAAAAGCAGACAGATATCATTGGCATTGTCATTAATATATGCTATATACGTTTTTGGTATGGAATTAGTATATAACGGAAGCAAAATATTCCCGTATGGAATCCATTGGTTTTAATGGACAAAAATGTAAAGGAAATAGGCGCGATGAAAAATATTTTTTTAAGTATAATTATTCCAGTATATAATGTTGAATCTTATCTTCCACGATGCTTGGACTCAATCGAAAATCAGAATGTTATGGATTATGAAATAATACTGGTCGATGATGGATCAAAAGATAGTAGTGGATCAATATGTGATAAGTATGCTGCTAGATTTCAGAATATTACTTGTGTTCACAAGGAAAATGGTGGACTATCGGATGCAAGAAATGTTGGAATGAAGTATGCAACGGGGGAGTATATTTGGTTTGTTGACAGTGACGATTATGTCACTGATAAGTGCCTAAATGAATTGAAAAAAGCGTTAAAAAGTAATCCGTGCGATGTATTGGTTTGCCAGTCTAAAACGGTAGATGACAACTTGAATACACGTGATGAGCGTCAATACACGATACCAGAGAAGATGTATTCAAGTCATGAATACATGGAAGCCTTAAAGCAACATCCAGAAAGTGTATTATTTTGTGCACAATTTCATATTGTACGGCGAAAATTTGTCGAAGATAATGAGTTCTCTTTTCATCGTGGAATACTCCATGAAGATGAATTGTGGACGCCGCAGCTTCTATTGAAGGCAGAGAAAATATATTACAGTAGACTCAATATATATTTTCATTATATGAGAGTGGGTTCAATAATGCATTCTTCTAACATGGAAAAAAGCGGAAAATCCGATTTGATTGTAACAGATAAATTGAAAGAAATTTATAATAAGAGTGGGAGAAATGATCTTCAGTACCTTCGAGATCATATGGCGGATACTTATTTGCAGGCAATTTGGAAGGTTCCTGATTTCTTTTCAATCACAAAATGGAAAAGAAATGAACCATTGAAAAATTCTTATTATTTCAAAACAAAAATTAAGTCGTTGCTGTATTATTTTTCGCCAAAAGTATATCTGTGCATACATGAAAGCGTTAAAAGAAAATAATATATTACCTGCGAAATATGGAGGAAAGGAAAATGGAAATACCTAAAATCATTCATTATTGTTGGTTCGGAGGAAAGGAACTGCCCAGAGATGCGGTTGAATGTATCGACTCGTGGAAAAAATATTATCCAGACTATAAAATTATTGAGTGGAACGAAAAAAATTTTGATATAAATATTTGTGATTATGTGAAAGAGGCATATTCAGAGCGAAGATGGGCATTTGTATCGGATTATGCAAGATTTTGGATATTATATAATTATGGAGGACTATATTTCGATACGGATGTTGAGGTGATAAAAAGAGCGGATAATATTATTGAAAAAGGCTCCTTCATGGGAAACGAATATGGTAAAGATCCAAACACAACATTGGTGAATCCAGGTCTTGGTATGGGAGCGGAAAAGGGGCTTCCATTCTTTAAAAGGGTGCTGGACTACTATAGTAGCATCCATTTTGACAAGTTTCATATGAAAACCATATGCGAATATACAACGGAATTGTTGAATGATGAAGGCTATAAATATAGCGAAAATATAAAACAAGTTGCGGGATTATATATTTACCCGATAGACTATTTTTGCCCGATGAACTATTATACAGGAAAAATTTTGACGACGAAAAATACATGTTCTATTCATCACTATTCGGCAACTTGGATTACAGGTAAAGAAAAAAATGCAAAAAGAATACAAAAAGAACTAGAAGGAAGATTTCATGTTTCTTTAAAGCATAATTGTTTGTTCAGCATCTGGAAGAATTTGTATTGTTATGGACTGAATGGATTTTTAGAAAAATTTAGGGATAAATATGGAAAATAAAAGAATAGGAATATTGACATTTCAAAATGCGTATAACTATGGCGCGATTCTTCAATTATATGGATTGTATTCGTTCCTTGATGAAAATGGATATGATGTTCAAATCATAAATTATAAAAATGAGTATTTTGCGAATTACTATATATATAAGTATAGCCTGTTTAAGCATAATAAATATAGTAATAGGGTTAAAAATATCCTAAAAGTAATAGGAAATCCTTCAATAGCAATTAATGCAAATATTCGGAGAAGAAAAATTGATGCTTTTTTAGAAAAACGTATCAAAATGACCAAGTGGATAAGCAAAGGCTCTTTAAGAGAGTTAAATGCGAATTTTGACATATTTATTGTTGGATCGGACCAAGTTTGGAATATGGGATTGTCCGACTATGATTCTACATACTTTTTGGATTTCGTGGAAAATGATAAGAAAAGAATTTCTTATGCTGCAAGTATAGGAAAAGAATATATAAGTGGATTTGAGTACGATTTGATGGAGAAAAATTTTCCACTTTATTCAGCAATTTCTGTGAGAGAAAAAAAGGCAAGCGAATTAATAGAAAATTACTTTAGAATTAAAACTGATGTTGTGCTTGACCCAACATTGTTAAGAGATAAAGAGTTTTGGACTGCAATTTCTAACGAATCAAGAATTGAAATCAAAAAGAAGTATGTTTTAATTTATGCTGTACAACAGCCTACTAATTTATTGGATGCCGCTGTGAAATTTGCAGAAGAAAATGATTGTGATGTCATTAGCATATTTGGAAATTCTATAAAATATAAGCATAAAACCGTAAGAAATGCATCCATTGAAGATTTTCTTTATTATATCAGAAATGCAGAATGTACATTTGTGACATCTTTTCATGGATTGGTTTTTTCGATTTTGTTCAATAAAAATTTTTATTATGAACTTGCAAAGACGATACCTAATAATAATTCAAGATTAATAGATTTGTGTAAGATACTTGGTGTCCAGAATCGAGAAATTGTTGATGCTGATTCAGTTCCTCGGAGTGATATTGACTGGGAAAAAGTAAACGAGAAACTGGAAATAGAAAGACATAAGTCTATTTGTTGGCTTGAAAAAGCTATAAGAGGATAAAAATGAATACATATGTATTTAAAATTAACGATTTTAAAAATAGAATTTGTTCACGTTCGGGAGGTTTTTTCTTTTCATTAGCAGAGTACATTATAAATAATGGTGGTATTGTGTATGGTGTAGCATTAGAAAATAACATGAAAGCTAAACACACACGCATTGATAAGGTTGAAATGTTATCCCAAATACAAGGTTCAAAATATATTCAATCTAATGTCGGTAAGTGCTATAAAAGTGCAAAGATCGACTTGGATAGCGGAAAAACGGTTTTGTTTTCTGGAACTGCATGTCAGGTGGCTGGGTTGAAATCATTCTTAAATAAGAAATACTCTAATTTAATGACAGTGGATATAATTTGTCATGGAGTTCCCAGCCCAATGGTTTGGAGAGATTATTTAAAAAGTATTGAAAAAAGGCGGAATAGTGAAATTGTAAAAGTGGATTTTCGCAACAAATATAAATTTGGATGGGCGGCACATAAGGAAACTATATATTTTGCTGATGGTCACACGGAAGATAGCGGATTGTTCACAGGACTTTTTTACAGTCATAATATATTAAGACCTTGTTGTTACTACTGCCCCTACAAATCCTTGGAGCGAGTATCGGATTTTTCAATTGGGGATGCTTGGGGGGTAAATACAGCCAATCCAGAGTTTAATGACGATAATGGTGTATCTCTTGTGCTGGTAAATGATGAGAAAGCTGAAACTATTTTAGGACAATTGAAAGATTGTGAAAAAGTAAAAGTTTCAATTTCTGATTATATGCAGCCGCCATTAGAACGGCCGTTTGCACAACCAAAAGAACGAAGAAAATTCTGGAATTATTATCACACACATTCTTTTGAAAAAGTGGCTTCTAAATATAAAAGAGATACATATATCAGACTTATATTAAATAAATTAAGGAAACGCATAGGACGTGGGTGATTTATTTGAAGAAGAGAGGTACGGAGAGTGAATAAGAAAAAAAGTTTATATAATATGCTAGTTGGTTTCTTCTCCCAAATTATTATATTAGCTTTAGGATTTGTTGTTCCAAGAATAATATTAACACACTATGGTTCAGATACAAATGGATTGACTAGCACTATCACACAGATATTTTCGTATATGGCTTTGCTAGAAGCAGGAATCGGTCAGGCTACTACAAATGAGCTTTATCCTTATATTAATGGTGAGCATAAAGATAAGGACAAAATATCAGAAGTGATGTCGATTTCTCGACGTTATTATAGAAAAGTTACAATACTATATGGCGTTGTAGTTATATTACTTTCCATAATTCTTCCGCTAGTACTTAAAACTAATATTCCGTATTGGACGGTTTTCTTTATTGTATTATTTGAGGGTATGACAGGAGTTGTTTCGTTTTGGTTTATACAAAACTGGACAACACTTTTATGCACGGATGGAAAAAACTACATTAAATCAAACATTGAGCTTGTCAACAAAATATTGTGCTATGGCATAAAAATCATCCTCGCAATAAAAGGCGTGAATATAGCATTTATTCAAGTTGGATATTTCGCAGTTTCATTACTTAAACTTATTTTGTACAAAACTTATATGGATAACCACTATGGCTGGGTGAATTATAAATGCCATAATAAGGAAAGAAAGCTAAAGGACAGAAATTCTTATATTATAACGGAAATTGCATGGACTATTTTTTCATCAACAGACATGATTGTTTTATCAATGTTCTGTTCGACGGAACTTGCAAGCGTATACGCCGTATATAGTATGGTATTTACAGCTTTGACCAATTTGCTGGATGCAGTGTACAATGGCGTGAGATTTAATTTGGGACAATCATATCATGACAGTTTAGACAAGTATCGGAAGATGCATGATTTATTCAACTCGTTTTTCATGGGGACAATGACATCAATGGTATGTGTGGCATACCTAATGATTATACCTTTTGTTAAGTTATACACAAAGGGTGTCACAGATGTAAATTATGTAAATAGCTATTTACCGTTGATGTTTTGTTTGGTTCAACTTTTGTCATGGAGTAGGTATATAGCTGGAAATCTGACTGGCTTAGCTGGATATGCAAAAAAAGTGAGCTATATTTCATTAATAGAGGCTTTTACAAATTTATGCTGTTCTTTAATTTTAGTTGGATTTTTTGGCATAGTTGGTGTGCTTCTGGCAACGGTTATTGCATTGCCACTAAAATCATTATATTGTAATTGGATATCTGATACGCAAATAATGAAAAGGAAGCCGTATAAAACGCTACTTATATTAGGATGTAACTTCTTGTGCTTTTTGATTGTCGTGGCACTGTCGAATTGTTTTACTTTTGAAGTTGGAAATTATATGGAGTTTATCTTGCTCGGTATAATAAATAGTTTGATTTGTTTTTGTATTGTAATGACTGTTAATGCTATTGTTAATAGAAATTTATTGGCGGCTGGAATAAAAATGATGAATATAGTTGTGGGAAAGTTTAAGAGAAAGGCGTAAAATGGGTAAATATTTTGGAACAGATGGCTTCCGTGGGGAAGCCGGAATTACATTAACGGCAGACCATGCTTACAAGGTAGGTCGCTTCCTTGGCTGGTACTACAATGCACTGCGTGAGCGCAATGGCGACACTAATCCTGCTCGCATTGTCATCGGCAAGGACACCCGTCGCAGCTCGTATATGTTCGAGTATAGTCTGGTGGCTGGTTTGACTGCTTCTGGTGCAGATGCCTATTTGCTGCACGTTACGACTACCCCGTCCGTGGCGTATATCGCTCGTGTGGATGACTTTGACTGCGGCATCATGATCTCCGCCAGCCACAATCCGTACTACGACAATGGCATTAAGCTGATTGACTGCTACGGCGAGAAGATGCCGGAGGAGACCCTGCTGCTGGTGGAGGATTATATCGACGGAAAGCTCCACGTGTTCGATAAGGACTGGCCGGAACTGCCGTTTGCTCATCGTGAGCATATCGGCTGCACTGTGGACTATGTGGCAGGCCGCAACCGTTACATGGGGTACCTGATCTCTCTGGGCATCTACTCTTTCAAGGGCGTCAAGGTTGGTCTGGACTGCGCCAACGGCAGTTCTTGGAACATCGCTAAAAGCGTATTCGATGCACTGGGTGCAGATACCTACGTCATCAATAACCAGCCCAACGGTCTAAACATCAACAATAATGCTGGCTCCACTCATATCGAGGGCCTCCAGAAGTTTGTTGTGGAGAAGGGTTTGGATGTCGGTTTTGCCTATGATGGCGATGCCGACCGCTGCCTGTGCGTGGATGAGAAGGGTAATGTCATCACAGGCGACCATATCCTGTACATCTATGGCTGCTATATGAAAGAGCGTGGCAAGCTGCTGACCAACACTGTGGTTACGACCGTTATGTCCAACTTTGGTCTGTACAAGGCATTCGATGTGCAGGGAATTGGCTATGCCAAAACCGCCGTTGGTGATAAATACGTCTATGAGTACATGGCCAAGAACGGCTGCCGTATCGGTGGTGAGCAGAGCGGCCATATCATCTTCTCTAAATACGCCAGCACCGGTGACGGTATCCTGACCAGTCTGAAGATGATGGAAGTTATGCTGGCGAAGAAGAAGCCGATGAGCGAATTGGCAGCACCGCTGAAAATCTATCCGCAGGTGCTTGAGAATGTCCATGTGACTGATAAGAAGGTCGCACAGAATGACCCTGCTGTGCAGGAAGCAGTAAATAAAGTGGCGGAGGCTCTGGGTGATACTGGCCGAATTCTGGTTCGTGAGTCCGGTACGGAGCCGGTCGTGCGTGTTATGGTGGAAGCACCTGACCATAACACTTGCCAGAAGTATGTTGACGAAGTGGTCAATGTGATCTGCAAAAAAGGATATAAAGCATAAGGTCAATGACGGCTCTGGGCGGTAATCCAGAGCTGTTTTACATAATAGAGGGAAAGTATAATAGACGAGAGATATAAATAACGGGAGGGATAAACCTTTGTGTGGAATTGTTGGTTTTACAGGAAACCGGCAGGCGGCACCGATCCTGCTGGATGGCCTGTCGAAATTGGAATATAGAGGATATGACTCGGCTGGACTGGCTGTTCGTGACGGAGAAAATCTGGCACAGGTTGTGAAAGCAAAAGGTCGCCTGTCCAACTTGATGGAGAAAACGGATAACGGTAATGCTCTGAGAGGAACCTGTGGTATCGGCCATACTCGTTGGGCTACCCACGGTGAGCCGAGCCAGACCAATGCGCATCCTCATGTTTCCGGCAACTGCACCCGTTCTGGTTCTGGTGCTGTAGAATCTGAGGTTGTCGGTGTGCATAACGGTATCATTGAGAATTATACTGAGCTGAAAGAAAAGCTGCTGAAGCATGGTTACACTTTCTACAGTCAGACCGACACCGAAGTGGTCATCAAGCTGGTTGATTATTATTATAAGAAGTATAATCTTGGGCCTATTGATGCCATTGCTAAGACGATGGTTCGTGTTCGCGGCTCCTATGCGCTGGAACTGATGTTCCGTGACTATCCGGGCGAGATCTGGGTGGCGCGTAAAGACAGCCCGATGATCATCGGCATTGCCGACGGTGAGACCTATGTGGCGTCCGATGTTCCGGCCATTCTGAAATATACCCGTAATGTCTATTACATCGGCAATCTGGAGTTTGCAAGGCTGATGCCGGGTGAGGCTCATTTTTATGACCTGAATGGCGATGAGATTGAAAAGCAGACAACAGAGATTAAGTGGGATGCCGAGGCAGCTGAAAAAGGCGGCTTTGAGCATTTCATGATGAAAGAAATTCATGAGCAGCCGAAAGCTGTACAGGATACCTTGAACTCTGTAATCAAGGACGGTGTCATCGACCTGTCCAGCGTGGAGATTACCGAGGATGAGATCAGGAACTTCGAGCAGATCTACATCGTTGCCTGCGGCTCCGCATGGCATGTGGGTATGGCCGCTCAGTATGTGCTGGAAGATATGGCTGATATTCCGGTGCGCGTGGAACTTGCATCTGAGTTCCGCTATCGTAAGATGCCGCTTAATCAGAAAGCTCTAGTGATAGTTGTCAGCCAGTCCGGTGAAACAGCAGATACGCTGGCAGCACTGCGGCTGGAAAAAGAGAAGGGCATCACCACAATGGCAATTGTCAATGTGGTCGGTAGCAGCATTGCCCGTGAAGCTGACAAAGTGTTCTACACACTCGCTGGCCCGGAAATCTCTGTTGCAACGACTAAGGCATACAGCGCACAGTTGGCGGCCATGTACTGCCTGGCGGTTCAGTTCGCAAAAGTGAGAGGGAAAATCACCGAAGAACAGTACAGCTATTATATTTCTGAATTGCTGACTCTCCCAGAGAAGATGCAGAAAGCTCTGGAGGATAAAGAGCGCATCCAGTGGTTCGCTGCCAAGTATGCCAATGCACATGATGTGTTCTTCGTAGGCCGTGGCATTGATTATGCGGTCAGCTTGGAAGGTAGTCTGAAACTGAAAGAAATCAGCTACATTCACTCTGAAGCATACGCAGCGGGTGAACTGAAGCACGGAACCATCAGTTTGATCGAGCAGGGAACACTGGTTATTGGTGTGCTGACCCAGAGCAAGCTGTATGAGAAAACAGTAAGCAATATGTTGGAATGCAAGAGCCGTGGAGCTTACTTGATGGGTCTGACGACCTATGGAAACTACGAGATTGAAGATCAGGTGAACTTTACGGTGTATGTGCCGAAGGTGGACGAGCACTTTGTTGGCAGTCTGGCCGTAATCCCGTTGCAACTGCTTGGATACTATGTATCTGTTGCCAAGGGCCTTGATGTGGATAAGCCGAGAAACCTTGCAAAGAGCGTGACAGTGGAGTGATTGGATATGGAAAGAGAAATACCAGTACTATATAAAAGAAAAGAAGAATGCTGTGGGTGTACAGCCTGTTATGCCATCTGCCCGAAAGAAGCCATTTCCATGGTAGAGGATGAAGAAGGCTTTGAATATCCGCGGATAGATGAAAGCAAGTGTGTGCGCTGCCATCAGTGCATGAAAGTATGTCCGTTCAAGGTAGCGAAAGCAAGTGACTTGTGATATACTAAGGGGAGCGAGATAGCTCCCCACGCTGCTCGAAACTTTGCACACCTCTTCGTGGTGAGCAGCAGGCAACGGTCTATTATGGTCGGCGGAGATGTGAGAAGAGAATATAGTAAAATATGACGGAGGCTGTTAATCATGAAGATTTCTGATCGTTATTCTGTGGAAATTAATGAAATTGAAAACGATATTGATACATTAAAAGCCGGCCAACTTTATGAAATTCGGAATGCTCCGGGATATCCGAGTGCAAGCACTTTGGGCATTAGAATGGAAAAGAAATTTAAAAAACTCATCCGAAAGATTGAAAATGATGAGTCAGAGATTTTGGAATAAAGGTTGTGAGGAGTCGCTATGCTTAAGGAATACACATTGATTGCGCATCATGGCGGCGAGTACAACGCTCAGACTGTGGGCAAAGAATATGTTGTGAATATGATGAATAATCGACGCACACTTCATAAAAACCATAATCCAAAGTGCTATTACTCGTCTGGAATGTATGCGTTTATTCCGTTTAATACTTTGGAAGAGGCAGAGCAATTTCAGAAAGAACATAATGTAGCTTTCTGTAAATGTGGTAATTGCTTTCCGAAGGAAGGCAAAAAGTAATATTCCCCTCACCCCAACACAGTGCTATACTTAAACAACTATAAAAGGAAAGAGGTTATCACGATGCCCAGAACCAAAGGTAGCAAGAACAAACCGAAGGTAGCCAATGACTACGCAACTCAGATTGCGGAGAAGCAGGAAACTATTGCATCTCTGAATACTGAGATCGCATCCATCCAGAAAGCGATTGAGGAGCAGAAGAATACACTGAAAGAGAAGAAGACTGCTCTGAAGAAGGCCGAAAAAGAAGCGGCATCCCTAGAAGCGAAGAAGGCAAAGGCAGATGCTAAGGCTGCAGAAGAAGCAAAGAAAGCAGAAGCCGAGAGTGTGGTTAAGAAATTATTAGCCAGCGGGATGAGCGCGGATGAGATTCTGGAAAAGCTGAAATAAACAAGAACCCAAGAAAAAATAAAATCCGTGTGGACAAACTGAACTCCAGGAGTTCACACGGTAATTTTTGAAGGTTGATGTATAGTTTATAACGGAAATAAAAGAAGAACAAAATTTGAAGAAATGGAGCGTGAGAAAAATGAATTTATCAAAAATACATCATATTGCAATCATTGTATCCAACTACAAAGCAGCAAAGGATTTCTATGTGAACAAGCTGGGATTCTCTGTCATCAGAGAAAACTACCGATCAGAGCGTAAAGATTGGAAGCTGGATCTGCGTGTCAATGAATACACAGAGCTGGAGATTTTCGCTGAAGAAAATCCTCCAAAGCGTGTGAATCGTCCAGAAGCCTGTGGTCTACGGCACCTTGCTTTTTGTGTAGAGAGCGTGGAGCAGACAGTGAGAGAGTTGAGAGAATTAGGTATAGAATGTGAGCCGATCCGGGTTGACGATTACACCGGCAAGAAGATGACTTTCTTCCACGACCCGGACGGATTGCCGCTGGAACTGCATGAATAATCATGGGAGAGAAAAGAGCGTATAAAGCCAGAAAGCCCGGTGGAGGCCGGAAGAAGCTGAAGCCGGAGTACGATGCCGGAAAGAATTTGAAAGAGCAGATGGATGCGGCTGTGGTGCTTTATGAGGAGGAATGCTCCCTCCAAGACATCGCTGATGCTCTGAATCTGAATCCTATCAAGGTACGGAAGCTGCTCATCACGGCTGGCGTGTATGAATCAGAAGTGGCGGAAAAAGTAAAAAACACTTTTGAAGAATACAGAGAAACACAGGACTATAAAACCTCCATACTCTCA
>OKTL01000591.1_pt1 | contig 18899 bp, 13 predicted proteins | sample 1606211 | NCBI WGS metagenome assembly OKTL01 (sample SAMEA3879538, study PRJEB24766) | human gut metagenome | biome: human-associated habitat; feature: feces | place: USA | collected 1985/1987 | reverse complement strand
AGAATAATGATAAAAATGTAGTAATGAATAATATAAAGAAATGGTTAGATATTAATAAGATAGTAGTTGTGTACTTTTTGTGTGCAATTCTCATAGAGATGATTTCAGTATTAGCGGTCGAGGGTAATCCTATAATAAGAAACCCATTAATTGAACTGGGAATTCTTGTATTGATTTGTGGTATTGCATTAGTTATAAGAAGTAACAAAGCACGTTTTATATTCTGTTCCATATTTCTGGTATTACAGGCTGTGCTTGATTTAGCATTTGCAGTTATATACGATATGACAGGACAGTATTTCGATTTTGGTATGCTTAATCTTAGAAATGATGCATTTGGTATTCTTGAAAGTATCCCGATGAATTTTCTGGCATTCTATGCAGCTATGTTCTTCTGCATCTTCTTCGTTATATTCGCAATGCGTTCGGTAAGACGAAGAAAGAAAATCGAATATGGAAAGAAAGAAAAGAGAACTTATATAGCAGTACTTGTTATCGGAATAATAATTTCTTCAATAAGTCTTTATGCAGATAATTCGGAAAAAGTTGATAAATATGATAAGTTACTTAGAAATAGACAGTCAAGTAATTATTCTAATTATGGAATTGTCGGTAACCTTGTAAATGAATTTGCGAAAGGTATGTTGTTTACAGAGACGGGTAAAATGAGTTCGAAGAAAATAGAATCATTTATTTATGATAATGTTTCTGAACCTACGGAGCATTTCGGTATATCTAAAGATAAAAATGTAATAGTGGTCTTGGTGGAATCGTTTGAATGGTTCTCGTTTAGAAATAGCGAGGAATATCCAAATGGCTTAGGACTTACAGACAAAGAACTAGAGTATCTGTTCCCAAACCTTACGAAATTCTATAATGAAAGTGTAATTATGAATAATTTCCATTCGCGTGAGAAGACGGATATATCTGAGACGTTTAGTATTTTAGGAAGTTATCCTACAGATAAATATGTTGATTATGATTATGAATATAATACATTACCATATACGGTACCAAATATTTTAAAGGCGGAAACTAATGGTAAGATACAGACACGTTCATTCCATAATGGCTTCAAATCTTTCTATAACAGGGAGAAAACACATAAGATATTTGGATTTGAGAGTCTTACGGATTCTTATGATATGTATGATATTTCAGATGAACTTGTTAAATCGGGTAAAGTCAAAAGTACAACAATGCATGATTATATGAATAATGGTGAAAGAAACCTTGATTCAGAGATGATTAATACATGCAAAGATTTAATGTTTCCTACTGATAAACGATTCTACACTTATATTACTTCAATCACGATGCATGGCGTATATTATGAAAGAGAAAACCTTGCTGAACACAGAAAGAAATTATATGAGGTATATAAGAATAAAAATAAAGAGAATGAAATGTCAGAAACTCTTGTTAATTATGTAACTGCAGTAATGGAATTTGATGATGCATTAGGCATTATGATGAATGATCTAGAGAAAAAAGGATTATTAGATAATACGACAATAGTTCTGTTCGGCGACCATAACAGTTATTATCAGCAGCTGAGCAATTATGTAAAAGACATAGAGGGATACGATACGGATAACTACTTCACTAATCTTTATAAAGTGCCACTTATGATACATGACAGTGATTTAGGACATCGGGTTGTAGATAAGTTCACATGTACATCAGACATTGTTCCTACATTATTAGATTTACTTGGAATCAGATATTATACAAATATGTATTATGGCAATTCGGTATTTACTGATAAGGAATCAATACTTTATTCAAGAGCATATGGAACATTCATCGGCGAGGGTATTGTCGGCAGAAGTATGAACAGTATTCTTTATAAAGCACCATCCGTAGATAGTAAATACATGAAGTATTTTGAAAGCGAATCGGCTAAATTAGTTAAGAAAATTAAATATTGTGACCAGTTATTCTATCAGGACTATTTCGCAGATAAAGAACACTATGAGAAGTTCGAAGAAATGATGGAAGAAATTAATAAATAAGTGTGTATTTAGTATAAAATAAGCATAAGAAAGATTTGAGTTATTTTTCTTATGCTTATTTTTTACTTACCAGGAAATTTCGTTGAAATTGTCCAGGTAAGTAAAAAATGCTCCGCAAGGATCACACTGCGGCGGAGCAGAAAATGTTGCTATAGCAACCCGCCGCAGGCGGAGAATGTCGCAAGCGACATTCTTTATTCTAGAGTTTCAGTACATATAAGCCAAGATTGTCCGTATATAACATATACTCGATTTATGACGTATCGTGTTTGTGAGTAAATGCCGTCCGATGCAGAAGGCGGTACAGTAAATCACCGTTCAAGCGAAGCACGTTTGATTTACTGTATCGTAATAAACTTTGCAGAGGACGGCATTTACTCACAACCGATAAAGAAATATGAAAGTATATGTTATAGACGGACAACTTGGTTTTATTGTCTGAACGATGTGTAATTTGCTAGTGATTTTGCGAAAAATAAATTGCAAATATTGAGCGAATGTTATACAATATTAACAAGTGATTACGTGGCATTTTATATGCAGAATGGAGGCACGAATGAAAAAGATAGGTGCAAGTATAGTTGCGGCAATTACTGCTTGTGTTATTGCTGCTACAACAATCGTTGGCTCTATTATGGTTTATAAGTCAACTGGTATTATAAAAGAAGAGGCAACAGGCAAGTTAGAGTCGATGTCTTTACAATATGCGAATCAGATGAATACGGAATTTGAGAAGTATGAAAGTATTGCAAAAGGCATTGGTGATTACATACAGGCAACAGGTAATTTTGACAAATTAGGTGATGCAAAGTACTTACAGGATTATGTAGATGGAATCGATTCATATGTTAAACAGGTAAGTATAAGTGATGAGAATATCTTAAGCCTATGTGTATATATGGGACCTGATAAGGTTAAGACTATGATTGGTTCATGGTATCATGGAGATGAGAAGCAGACATATGATCCGGAAGAATGGTATGTAACATTGTTTAATGACCAGCCTGCATTCCAATGGTACATTCAGGCTGAAGATGCCGGAGAACCAAGGTGGCTGAAATCATATTATGACCAGGATTTGCAGAAGAATGTAATGACATATGGCTATCCTGTATTTATGCACGATGATGCTAAAGACAAGGATGTTGTATTTGCAATGATAGGAATTAGCATTTCGTTTGATAAGTTCTCAGACTTAGTTGGCAGTGTTAAATTCTATGATACAGGTCATGCGAGTCTTGTAGATATAGATCAGTGTTTTGCGGTTGATAGTGTATACAATGTTAATGAGACACTTAAAACTGTTAAGTATACAAAGATTATAGATGCACTTAATAAGAAAGATTCAGGAATCGAGGAATTAACTACCAGAAAAGGTATTAAGTCATATGTGGCATTTGCGAAGATGAACAACGGATATGTTGTATTAATGGAAGCACCGGTTGACGAAGTTAATGCAAGTACTAAGACAGTTATAGTGATTGCCCTTGTAATTATTGTAATTATTTCAGTTATAGCCATAATAATAGCTGTACTTATAGGTATGAAGATATCTAAACCAATTAAGAAAGTGGCTGAAGATCTTGACCTTATGAAGGATGGAAACTTTACTGGTAACAAATATAAGCCATATCTTAAGAATAAGAATGAAACAGGAAGGCTTGCCAAGGCTTTAGATGCTGTGGAAGAAAGCATGAAAGAAACTGTAGGCTTAGTTACAGACAGTGGAGATGATATTACAGAAGCAGTTACAAAACTTGAAAATGTAATTGGCAACCTTGTAGACCAGGTGGCAAATATTTCGGCTATATCAGAAGAATTAGCTGCAAGTATGGAAGAGACAGCAGCAACCGCTGAGAACCTAAGTACATCATCTGATAATATGGTTTATCATATTGGTAAGATGAATTCTAAGAACATTGAAGGAATGGAAGCTGTTGAGGGAATTAGTGAACGAGCTAATATGCTTAAAGTAGAAGCAGCTAAGTCATTTGAAGAGACAGAAGAGATAACTAAGGAAACAGAGAAGAAGTTAAAAGCAGCAATTGAAGATTCTAAACAGGTTGAAGAAATTAATCAGTTAACAAATGCAATTCTTAATATTGCAGACCAGACATCATTACTTTCACTTAATGCATCTATCGAGGCAGCAAGAGCAGGTGAGTCAGGTAAAGGATTTGCGGTAGTTGCAGATGAGATTCGTAAGCTCGCTGAGAACTGTGAAGAGACAGCTATCCAGATTCAGAATATTACATTGAATGTAACTGATGCAGTTGATAATTTGTGTAACAATGCAATTGATGTATTAGGCTTTATTGAACACCATGTTAAAGATACTAACAGAAAACTTATTGATACAAGCGAACAGTATAATGATGATGCACAGAATATGAAAGGTATTCTTGAGGAATTTGGACATGTTGCAGAAAATATTTCTAATGAGATATCAATAGTTGTTAAGTCATTCAGCGACCTTAAAGATGCAACAGTAGACGGAGCTAAGGGAACAACAGAAGTAGCTATGAATGCTGAACAGGTATCGCTTAATACAGGTTATGTTCGAGAAGAAGCAGAAAGGCTTAAAGAAGTTTCACTTAAATTAGAGGAGACAATGAAGAAATTCGTAGTTTAATCGCCAGAAAATGATATAAAATAATAACAAAATTTAATATTTATGTGGAAGAGCCGCTTGTAAGCGGCTCTTTGTGATAGAGTTAGCATAAAATGCCTGCGGAGAAAGAGAGGTTAGTGTGAAAAATCACACTGATGTGATGATTTTTCACACAACTAATTGTGTAAAAGAGCAACACAATTAGTAGAGATGGCAGCCGAGAAATCGCCTGCGCGAATTTCTCGGCGCCTTTTCGCAATGAATTGCTCAAAGAAAGAGGTAGAAATGAAGATTTTATTAGTAGCAATTAATGCCAAATATATACATTCTAATCTTGCAGTATACTGTCTTAAGAAATATTCTAAAGAATATGATAATAATATTGAGATAGCAGAATATACGATTAATCAGCAGATGGAATTTATATTGCAGGACATTTATAAGAGAAATGCAGATGTAGTAGCATTTTCGTGTTATATATGGAATATAGAATATGTTACGGCAATTATAAAAGATTTGAAGAAGATAATGAAGAATAATGATATCTGGGTTGGTGGACCGGAGGTGTCATACAGAGCCACATCGTTCCTTGAAGAATATAAAGAAGTTAAAGGCGTGATGATAGGCGAGGGTGAGAAAAGCTTTAACCGGCTTACTAAGGAATATGTAGAGGATACTAAAGACTTTTCTAATATTAAGGGAGTTGTATACAGAGACGGTGAAGAACTGAAGGCAACACCTTGTGAAGAATTGTTAGACCTTAGTGATGTGCCATTTCCGTATGATGATTTAGATAAATTCAAAAATAAAATCATATACTATGAGAGCAGCCGCGGCTGTCCGTATTCGTGCAGTTATTGTCTGTCGTCTATTGATAAGAAGCTGAGATTCAGAAATCTTGAGCTGGTTAAATCTGAACTGAAAATATTTATAGACCATAAGATTCCACAGGTTAAGTTCGTGGACAGAACATTTAATTGTAATAAGAAGCACGCAATGGAAATATGGAGATTTATCAATGAGAATGATAATGGAGTAACGAATTTCCATTTTGAAATATCGGCTGATATTATCGATGAAGAAGAACTTGCATTATTTAAGACTATGAGACCAGGACTTATACAGTTAGAAATCGGAGTGCAGACTACTAATCCGGTTACAATAAAAGAAATTGATAGAATTATGAATCTGGACAAATTACGATATGTAGTTGAGAAAATCAATAGCTTTAATAATATACACCAGCATCTTGATCTGATTGCCGGATTACCATATGAGGATTATAACAGCTTTGTTAAATCATTTAATGATGTGTATGCGATGCGGCCTGAACAGCTTCAACTTGGCTTCTTAAAGGTATTAAGCGGAGCAAAGATGGAGAGAAAGTCAGAAGAATATGGTCTTGTATACACGACACTTCCACCTTATGAAGTTCTTACAACAAAATGGCTTGATTACGACAGAGTATTGGAACTAAAAACCATAGAAAATATGGTCGAAATATATTATAATAGCAGACAGTTTACGAATGCACTTGCATGGCTTGAGAATCAATTTGAAACACCTTTTAAAATGTTTGAGGGTATTGGAAAATATTATGAGCTTCATAAATTAAATGAAGTGAAGCATAATAGAATTCAGATGTATGAGATTCTGCTTGAATATGTTAAGAGTGTTTGTGAAGATTATAAGGTATTTGAGGAACTTCTTAAACTGGATGTATATCTTAGAGAAAATATTAAGAGCCGTCCTGCATTTGCAGGGGACAACCATAAGGAAGAATTAAGAGATTACTATCATGAATATAGAAGTGAAGGCAAAAATATCCATATTGAACTATTTAACATTAATATCAGAAAATGGATTAATAATAGAACTATTGAGCAGACAGAGCAGGTAGTTATGTTTGATTATAGAGAGAAGGATCCGATTACATTGTGGTGCAGACTAAATTATCTTACAGACAAAACTATTTGACAGCACATTTTATGACAGGGAGGAAAAGATGGTATCTAAGAAAAAAGTAAATGAGATAATGAGACTTTTAGATGAAGAATATGGTACAGAATACAGATGTTATCTTAATCATGATAATGCATGGCAGTTACTTATAGCTACTATATTGAGTGCACAATGTACGGATGCCAGAGTCAATATTGTTACTAAAGATTTGTTTACTAAATACGATACACTTGAGAAATTTGCAAAGGCAGACCAGAAAGAATTAGAAAGAGATATTTATGCAACAGGTTTCTATAAGAATAAGGCAAAGAATATCATTGCGTGTGCAAATAGGATAATAGATGTATATAGTGGGGAAGTACCGTTTGAACTTGATGATTTATTAACACTTGCGGGTGTTGGAAGAAAGACTGCGAATGTCATAAGAGGAAATATTTATAATATACCAAGTATCGTTGTAGATACGCATGTCAAACGCATTTCGAAGAAATTAGGACTTACGAATGAGACAGACCCGGAGAAGATAGAATTCGAATTGATGAAGGTGTTACCGAAAGACCACTGGATACTTTATAATATTCACATAATTACTTTGGGAAGAACAATATGTACTGCGAGAAACCCTAAATGTGAAGAGTGTTTCTTGAAAGATTGTTGTGAGGAAAAGAAAAATAATGGTTAACCAATACGTTGTAATAGACTTAGAAACGACAGGTTTGTCGCCTGAAAGAGACAAAATAATCGAAATAGGTGCGGTTAAAATTGAAAATGGAATTTTGACGGGAACTTATTCAAAACTGGTAAATCCCAATGTAGAAATAAGCGACAGGATTGTAGAAATTACGGGAATCACATCAGATATGATAAAAAAATGTCCGTTTATAGGAGAGGTTTTGCAGGAATTTATGCAGTTCGTTGGTGACAGCATAATTATAGGACATAGTATTAAGTTCGATATATCGTTTCTTGTAAATGCATTGTATAAAGAGGGATTAAGTGAGTATGTCAAGGGCTACGAGACTATCGATACACTTAATATAGCCAGGAAATGTATACCGGGGGGCGTAAGTAAGCGTTTAGCAGACTTATGTGTTATGTATGGTATCGAAGATAAAGAACATCATCGGGCATTAAATGATGCATTTGTGACACACAAGTTATATGAAAAACTGTGTGAAATATATGAAAATGAGGGAGAGGGAATTATTTTCAAACCGGAGATGTTAGTATGTAAGCCTTATAAAGACAAAGAAGCTCCAAAAGGACAGATTAAATTCCTAAAGGAGCTTCTGAGATATCATAATCTTACATCAGAATATGATATAGATAAAATGAGCCAGAGGGAAGTAAGCAGATACGTTGATAAAATTATATTAAACTACGGAAGAATGAAGAAAATTTAATATAGGTTTTTTGGTGATTGAATCTAACGCATCAGCATATTCTAAAAGTGCATTTATCTTGTTTGGCTGATTATTCTTAATATATAATTCTGTCAGGAGTCTGTAGCTTGATATCATATCGCATCCAATTCTGACAGAGTATTCCAGTGTTTCAATAGCTTCATTATCAAACCCAAGTTCGCTGAGTCTTTTGGCATATTTCTGGATAGAACTGATTAGTGTTATGAAGTTATCACTATATTCGCTAAGTACAGTTAAGTTAGCCGGTCCATATTCTGATTTTAATTCAGTATTTGACTTATTTGACAGGTTAACAATTTTTTTATCCCTTAAATCTACAAAATTCTTCTGTATTTTTTTATTAATTTCAAGAAATAGTATTGATTTTTCAGAAACTGTGATATAATTGAGTGAACTAAGAGGCTTTTTGCGGGTTAAGTTTGCCCTTGCCTCATTTTCAAAAAGAGTATTCTTACTGTCGGTGGTTTTAGTTTTGCTTTTTCGAAGCTCATATCTGACCCAGAAACAGAATACAAGGAAACAGTATAGAAAAGGTAACTTTGGCAACATTGTTTATCAACTCCATTTATTATTATTTGGCACAACGTATATAGAAAGAGGTATATTTATATGATTAATTTTAACTCAAACAAATCAAAAAAATTATTTTCGAAAATAATAATCGGTATATTAGTGCTTGCTATGATACTTTCGGTGATTGTACCATTTCTGTAAGTATATACTACCATTTAAGAATCTAAAAAACAATATATTATAATACAATAAGTTACAAATATTACAGGTTGAAAGAAATATTTTGAAAGAAAGGAATATGTGCTGCCCCGGCTTTCAACCAGGTTAATGGGCAATATCAGAGAAGAGTCTGATATGCATGGGTATTAAGATGAAAATTGAGATTAACAAAAATAAAGCTTTATTTGGAGTAGCTGCTATATTATGCATTTTACTTATCGCTTTATTTGTAGTTAATGTATATGCCGATGATACACCTATAACCAAGGGAATAACTAAAGGAATAACTATTGGTGATATTGATGTAAGTGGTATGACAGAAGAAGAAGCCATGAATAAGGCAAATGAGTACATTAACGGTTTTACATCTAAGGTAATAACATTAGATGTAGATGGCAATAAAGTTCAGGTTACAGCAGGAGAATTAGGATATTACTGGAAGAATACAGATATCGTTAAAGATGCTGCTTCACATTGCCGGGAAGGAAATGTAATCAAAAGATATGAAGAGGCAAAAGATATTGAACATAATGGTCTCAAGTATGAATTCGAGGTAGATGTAAATGATGAGGTTATGACTAATACAATTAATGAAAAATGTGGACAGTATAACATCCCTCATGTGAATGCACAGTTGATAAGAACAGATTCATCATTTTCAATTTCACAGGAATCTACCGGACGAATGATTGATATGGATACATCAATTAGTGCATTACATAAATTCCTTTTAGATGAATGGAATAAGAGTGATACTGATTTTACTCTTACAGTTGTAGATGATAAACCGGTAGCTACAGTAGCAGATTGCGAAAGAGTTAAGGATGTACTTGGAACTTTCTCAACTAAGTTCTCAACAGGAAGTAGTAATTACAACAGAAATGAGAATATGAGAAATGGTATAAAACTTCTTAATGGAATAACATTATGTCAGGGTGAGACAATGTCAGTCAACTCATTCTTAGAACCATGGACAGCAGGTAATGGCTGGAAAGCAGCAGGTACATATGTAAATGGTAAGGTTGAAGACAGCCTTGGAGGAGGAATATGCCAGGTTTCAACAACACTTTATAATGCAGTGCTTTTGGCAGAGTTAGAAGTAGTTGAGAGATATAACCATTCAATGAGTGTAGGTTATGTTCCATTATCTATGGATGCAGCATTAGCAGGAACATGGAAAGATTTAAAGATTAAGAATAATACAGATACACCTATATATATTGAGGGAATCTATGATGCCTCAGGAAAATTGACATTTAATATCTATGGTGAGGAAACCAGACCATCTAACAGAAAGGTGGAATATGTAAGTGAAACTCTTTCAACTATTCCATCATCACAGGTAGTTAAACAGGATGCTTCTAAGCCGGCAGGATACAGAGCAGTAACAAGCAGAGGACACACAGGATATACAGCAAGACTCTGGAAGAAAGTATATGTAGATGGTGTGCTTCAGAGTGAAGAAGTAGTTAACAAGAGTTCATATTCAGCTTCACCAACATATGTAACAGTAGGTACTGGTGCAGCAGCACAACCAGAGACACCTGCAGCTACACCAGAGACACCAGCACCTGCACCATCACCAGACCAGACACCGGCAGTACCAGATCAGACACCTGTACAGGATAATACATCAGGTGGTCAGACAAATGGACAGAATAATTCATCAAATACAGGTTCAGGTCAGCCGGCAGGTGGTAATCAGAATTCAGGTGATAATTCTAATGCTAATGCAGGAGGAACGGATGCACCGGCAGCATCAGATACAGCAACACAGTAGGTAATTAGAGAATGCATTACACAAAATACTAATCAGATTAAGATTAATTCGGGTGTTTTTTACACCCGAATTAAATTATACACATAATAAATTAAAGGTACAGGTATACCATATGAAAGCAGGAAAGCTATCTGAATCTGTTCTGAAACGTTCAGTATTAAAGACAATTAAATACAAAAGTGATGATATGTATACATTTGCAAATGTTGGAAATGATGCAGCAGTTTCTAAAGATGGAACTGTTATGTCATCATGTGTGGCAGGTTTAATGCTGAGTGAAGATAATCTTTACTTTGATTGTAAGAGAGCTATATATGCAGCTATGGCTAATGTATGTGCTGAGGGTGGAGTACCTGCGACAATGAACGTAGATGTAATTATACCTGAGAAGAGATTAGAATCAGAATTAAAAGAATTAACAAGATATATTGCGAAGATTGCATTAGAAGCCAATATTCATATTACAGGAGGCAATACTGAGGTTACAAGAGCAGTTAAAAGCCCTGTTGTGACATTTACGGTGCTTGGACATTATATCTATGATACATATATTGATGCAAGTGAATGGGTTAAAGAGGACTATGACATTGTATTAACCAAACAGATTGGTATGTCCGGAACAGTTGCACTTGCGAAAGAAAAATATAATGAGCTAAAAGAGAAATTTCAGGTAAGCTATCTTAAGAAAGCACTTGATATGGAGAAATATTTAGACGTACGAAGTGAGGCAGCAGTCGCGGGAAGCCTTGGTGTCAGAGTTATGCACGATTTAAGTCGTGGTGGAATCTACTTAGGACTATGGCAGCTTGCCGCAAAGACTCAAAAAGGCGTTGAAGTAATGATGGACGATATTGATATACGTCAGGAAACGATAGAAATATGCGAACCATACGGAATTAATCCATACAAGCTTATGTCTAATGGCGCAATGCTGATGGTTACGGAAGATGGAGAAACACTGGTAAGGGAACTCAGACACCAAGGAACAGATGCCCGAATTATTGGAAGGCTCACGAACGATAATGATAAAGTAATCCTTAAAAATGAGGATAGAAGATATATTGAGCCTCCTAAGAGAGATGAATTAGAGATATTTTTAACGAAATAATGAATGACCTGTTATTGGAAACTGAGAATAAAGGAGTGTCCTGAAATGAGAGAAAAAATATTAGAGGCAATCGAGAAAAATGCCAGAATTGATTTGAAAGATTTAGCAGTGATGTTAGATATCAGCGAAATAGAGTTAGCAAATGAAATTGCAGAAATGGAGAAAGAGAAAATCATCTGTGGTTATCACACACTTATTAACTGGGATTCTACAAGTGAAGAAAAGGTTACAGCACTTATAGAAGTGCAGGTTACACCACAGAGAGGTTTGGGCTTTGATAAGATAGCTGAAAGAATGTATAATTACAGCGAAGTAAGAGCTGTATATCTTATGTCGGGCGGTTTTGATTTTACCGTAATAATCGAAGAAAAGACTATGAAAGAGGTAGCACAGTTCGTTACTGAGAGACTTGCGCCGCTTGAGGCAATTCGTGGAACAGCCACACATTTTATCCTTAAGAAATATAAAGACCATGGAACAGTATTGGTTAGCAATAATAAAGATGAAAGGATGTTGGTTACACCATGAGAAATCCATTATCAGACGTTGTAGTAGATATCCAGCCATCAGGAATAAGAAAATTCTTTGATATAGTAAGTGAAATGAAAGATGCAATATCCCTTGGTGTCGGAGAACCTGATTTCGATACACCATGGCATATAAGAGAAGAAGGAATCTATTCTCTTGAGAAAGGCAGGACTTTTTACACTTCTAATGCAGGATTAAAGGAATTAAAGATAGAGATTTGTAATTACCTTAAACGTAAATTAGATTTAGACTATGATTATAATAAAGATGTAATAGTAACAGTTGGCGGAAGTGAAGCAATTGACCTTGCAATTCGTGCAATGATTAATCCAGGTGACGAAGTGTTAATTCCACAGCCAAGTTATGTATCATATGTACCGTGCGTAACACTTGCATATGGTAAGCCTGTTATTATTGAATTAAAAGAAGAGAACCAATTCAGACTTACTAAGGACGAATTGTTAGAGAGAATCACAGACAAGACTAAGATTCTCATACTCCCATTTCCTAATAATCCGACAGGTGCAATTATGGAGAAGAGAGATTTAGAAGAAATTGCTAAGGTATGTATCGAAAAGGATATATTTGTTGTTTCTGATGAAATATATTCTGAATTAACATATAATGGCGAAAAACATATCTCAATTGCATGTATACCGGGGATGAAAGAGAGAACAATTGTAATAAATGGTTTCTCTAAGGCATATGCAATGACGGGCTGGAGATTAGGCTATGCTGTAGGCCCGGCAGAAATACTTAAACAGATGATTAAGATACATCAGTTCGCAATTATGTGTGCACCTACAAACAGCCAGTATGCAGCAGTAGAAGCATTAAGAAATGGTGACAGGGATATTGATAAAATGCGTGAATCTTACAATCAGAGACGTAGATTTCTATTAAATGCATTTAAGGAGATGGGTTTAGATTGTTTCGAGCCATTTGGTGCATTTTATATGTTCCCAAGTATCAAGAGATTCGGTATGACTTCAGATGAATTTGCAAACCGTCTGCTTCAGGAGGAGAAAGTTGCGGTAGTTCCGGGAACAGCATTTGGTGATTGTGGCGAGGGCTTCCTTAGAATCTCGTATGCATATTCGTTAGAAGACCTGAAAGAGGCATTAGGAAGATTAAAAGACTTCATAAGCCGGCTTGATGCAGAGAAGAAATAGCAAGCAAAGAAATGGCATTAAGAAAAGAGGAATTATGTTAAATATAGTATTATTTGAGCCGGAAATTCCACAGAATACCGGAAATATAGGAAGAACATGTGTAGCTACAGGGACAAGACTTCATCTTATAGGTCCTATGGGATTTCAGATAACTGAGAAAGCTGTTAAAAGAGCAGGAATGGATTACTGGGATAAATTAGATGTAATAGAATATGACGGATATGAAGATTTCCTTAACAGAAACCCGGGTGCGAAAATATATATGGCAACAACTAAGGCTAAACATAGATATACAAATGTGAATTATGAGGACGATTGTTATATTATGTTTGGTAAAGAAAGTGCAGGTATTCCGGAGGAGATTCTTGTAGATAATCCTGAAACCTGCGTAAGAATACCGATGAATCCTGATATACGTTCACTTAATCTTGCTAATTCAGTTGCAATTGTATTATTTGAAGCATTAAGACAGCAGAACTTCAAAGGTATGCAGTCTGAGGGCAAATTACACCGTTTAACGTGGAAATAGGTAAACTTTCGGAGGCTACCAGAATATCTACATTGAAACACATACTAATCTTTCAGTAGCCTTAAAGTTATATGAGAAGGCGGGTTTTAAGCAAATTAAAAAGTCTCAACAGGTAGTTCACAGTACAATGAACAGTTTCTATCTGAAGAGACTTTAAATTATTTAGGGGCTTTTACTTTCTTTAATGTGAATATGAATTCTGTGCCAACACCCTCTGTACTTATAACATTAATATTTTCATCATGTGCATTAATTATTTCTTTGGTTATCGATAATCCAAGTCCCGTACCTGTCTTATCTTTACCTCTTGAGAGGTCTGTTTTGTAGAAACGGTCCCATATCTTAGAAATACTTTCCTTTGGGATACCGATTCCGGTATCTTTAATCGATATGAAAATCTTATCATTTTTATCATGTATGTCTAACTGGATTGAGCTGTCATTGTGGCTGAACTTTATGGCATTATCTAAGAGATTATATATAACCTGTTCGATTTTGCTGCGGTCAGCAGATACATAATAGTCTTTTGAGCCAAGGATTAAGTCAATAGTAATATGTTTCTTCTCGCATTTGCCCTCGAAACTGTTAATTATCGGTTTAATCATCTCGTACAGACTGAATTCTGTTAAGTCAAGACGATTAGATTTATTATCCCATGCGTTTAAGGTAAGCAGACTCTTGGTTAATTTAGTAAGTCGTTCCGTTTCAAATAATACAATATCAAGATATTTTCCCTGCATCTCAGGAGGAATCGTACCATCTTTCATTGCTTCAACATAACCTTTTATAGAGGTAAGAGGAGAACGGAAGTCGTGCGATACGTTACCAATGAATTTCTTCTGGTCCTCTTCGAGCGAATTGAGTTTCCTTGCCATATAATTAAGGGACATGCCGAGATTACCTATTTCGTCCTCATTTGTAAATGAAGCAAGTCCTTCATAGGTTAAATTGCCTTTTGCAAATTCTTTCGATGCGTGGCTGATTTTTCTAAGAGGAATATATACCACGAAAGTAAATATCAGAAGAATTATCAACGATAAATCATATATAATGAAGAAAGTCCAATAAATGGTTTTAAGTACTTCATTAGTACGTTCTTTAATCACATCAGTTCCACGATGAAATATCATATAGCCTTCAGTTTTGAAATTACCAACTATTGGAATTGCAACAGAAAGAGTTTCGTTATCAAAATTACCATAAAAATCACCGACCATATAATATCTATTACCGAAGTCGGTAATATCGAAGTCCGAAATAACTTCATTCAATTTGATGTTATTTGTATCATACACAATTCTGCCATTCGTATCAGTAATCCAGAGACGACAGTTTATAAGTGCTGATGCATTTTGTATATCTTTGACAATTTCCGGATTAGTCGTGAGGCTTGAAAAGTCGTTATTAAAATAGCGGTTTAAAATAACATTTCCTTTGTCGTATATACTCTGGGCAGCATCAGCCGTTACTGTCTGGGTGACGCGGCGTGTAGAAAGCATATTGATTACTAAAATGCTTATAAGTCCAAACAGGATATAGCCAAGAAGAAATTTGTAGTAAACTGAATGTTTCATCTAAGTTAAAAATCTCCATTCTATAAGTTGTATAATCAGTCTAAACCCAAATATCACAACATACTTTAATTGGTTTTAGTCTCGAATTTATAGCCAATACCCCATACTGTAGATAATGCCCAGGTATCGCTGTCGCTTATCTTTTCACGAATTCTCTTGATATGAACGTCAACAGTTCTTGTATCGCCGAGATATTCATAGCCCCAGATATGGTCTAAGAGCTGTTCTCTTGTAAATACCTGATTAGGTGATGAAGCTAAGAAATATAATAATTCTAATTCCTTAGGCGGCATATCAATATTTTTACCCTTGTATGTGACTGAATAATTTGTAAGATTGATAAGTAAATCAGGATATTCTACATATTCTGACTGTGGTGCAATATTAGCAGGTGTAGCAGCTGGGACTTTATATCTTCTAAGAACCGCTTTAACACGCGCAACTAATTCCTTAGAATCAAATGGTTTAATCATATAATCATCTGCACCTAATTCAAGACCTAATACCTTATCAAATATCTCGCCTTTGGCAGATAACATAATAATCGGTGTAGAAGAAGTCTTTCTGATTTCACGACATACCTCATATCCATCAATTCCCGGTAACATCAGATCTAATAAGATAAGGTCAGGATTAAAAGTCTGAAATTCCTTAAGTGCTTCTTCACCATCTTCTACAATCTTAGTTTCAAAACATTCTTTTGTTAAATATAGAGAAATAAGTTCTGCTATATTTGCATCATCATCTACGATTAATATTTTCTGTTTATTAGCCATAACAATCCTCGTTTCTGAGCGACTTGTCGCGAAGAGGCGATGAGAAATCCGCGCAGGCGATTTCTCATCTGCCATAAAGTCTATTTGTTTTCGCTCCGAAACAAATAGCTGTGTGAAAAATTGCCATATCAATTCGATTTTTCACACTATCCTCGTTTCTTGGTTCTATTTCTTAAATGTAGCTATAGTGACTCCGGCATCGCCCTCGCCATATTCAGCTATATGAAATTCGCTTATATATTTACATTTCTTCAAATGCTGTTGAACTGCATTTCTTAAGGCTCCGGTGCCTTTACCATGTACAATTCGTACACTTGGGAGATGTGACAGATATGCATCATCTAAGTATTTATCAAGGGTAACAATTGCTTCATCAACTGTCATACCAAGTAACTTGATTTCAGTTGATATAGAATAAGATTTAGCCATCTTAATCTTTGAAGCACTTGTATGTGTGGTCTTATTACCGATAACAGGTGCATCTTCAAGGATAATCAGGTCTGAAATATTTACCTTTGAACAAAGTATACCCATTTGTACGGTTAAATCACCTTTGGCATTAGGAAGTGTGTGTACAGTTCCCTCGACATTCATACTCAGAACCTTTACGCGGTCACCGATTTTGAAATCTTTTGGTGAATATTTCTTATGAGGTGTACTGCTCTTCTTGATTGCAAGCTTTTCGCTTGTCTTATCAAGTCTTTCTCTTGCCTTTCTTCTGGAATTCTCTAAATCTTTTGTATTACCTGATTTAGATGCTTTATTGATATCTTTGATGGTCTGGTCTGCAAATTCTTTCGCTTCCCTAAGAATTTTAGCTGCTTCTTCGTTAGCATTTCGTAAAATGCTTTCCCGTCTGTCATCAAGATGTTCCTGTTTTTTCTCAAGCTGTTTCTTAAGAGCTTCAATTTCATTCTTATACTGTTCAATTTCTGAACGTTCATTTTCAATAACTAACTTACTGTTCTCTAAATCAGAGATGATATCTTCAAAGGCCACATTTTCTTCATCAATACGCTTCTTGGCATCATCGATAATATAATCAGGCAGTCCTAATTTAGATGAAATTGCAAATGCATTACTCTTACCGGGAACTCCGATAAGTAAACGGTAAGTAGGCTGTAAAGTTTCAAGACTGAATTCACAGCTTGCATTCTCAACTCCCGGAGTAGTGAGCGCAAATACTTTAAGTTCGCTGTAATGCGTGGTAGCCATTGTTCTAACCTTCATATTGTGAAGAAAAGAAAGTACAGAGGTTGCAAGCGCAGCACCCTCGACCGGGTCAGTTCCTGCTCCAAGTTCATCAAAGAGGACAAGCGACTCGCTGTCAGCATCATTAAGTATCTGTACAATATTCTTCATATGTGATGAAAATGTACTCAAGCTCTGTTCAATACTCTGTTCATCTCCAATATCGGCATATACCTCCTTAAATAGTGAAAGACTTGAACCATCATATGCAGGAATGTGAAGTCCTGCCTGCCCCATAAGAGTAAGCAGTCCGACTGTCTTAAGTGAAACTGTCTTACCACCTGTGTTAGGACCTGTTACAATCAGCAGGTCAAAATCTTTACCAAGATATATATTAATTGGAACAACTTTATCCTTATTTATAAGAGGATGGCGTCCCTCTTTGATATTAATATATCCGTCAGTATTAAATACCGGCTCACTGCCTTTTATAGATTTAGAATACAGAGCCTTTGCAAATATCATATCGAGTTTAACAAGCATACGGTAATTACATTCTAATTCTGAAATATGTTCTGCACAACTAACTGACAGGTTTGACAGAATAACTTCTATCTCGTCATTTTCTTTAAGACTTAATTCCTTAAGTTCATTATTCAATTTAACGACAGCCATAGGTTCGACAAATATTGTAGAACCGGTCTGTGACTGGTCGTGAATAAGTCCCGGCACCTGACTTCTATATTCCTGCTTAACAGGGATACAATATCGTCCATTTCGCATAGTTATTACATTATCCTGCAAATATGTCCTGGTTGTCTGCGAATTAACCAGATTATTAAGCTGTGTGTGAATCTGCTCATTTGCCTGCTTCATATGTCTCCTGATACTTTTCAAAGCAGGGCTTGCATCGTCACTTATCTCTTCTTCAGAAATAATACATCTGTTTATCTCAGTATTAAGAGGGGTAAGTGGCTCTAATGCCTCAAACATATAGTCAATCGAATCCTTTTTAGCAGATTCCTCACGCCTTGAAAATGATTTGGCACGCGAAGTAACCTTTAGTACGCTGCTTATATTTAGAAGTTCGCCAATGCCTAAAGTGCCACCAATCTCTAAGCGTTTAAGAGATTCTAAAATGTTTCTTGTGCCTGAAAATGAAAGATTGCCTGAGCGAAGAACTCTTACTAATGCATCTGATGTCTCAGTCTGAGCTGTTCTTATATCGTCAATGTTATCCATTGGAACAATATTTCTGCACAACTCTAATCCGCCCTCACAGGTTGCAAATTCTGAAAGTGTTGCAATTATCTTATCAAATTCAAGCGTTTTTAATGCTTTTTTATCCATCTATCTATAAATAATATCCGTTAAAAATACGAATAAACTCCTTTCTGGGTAATATAAAATCCGGCTGAGTTATGTTTACATTTACATTGGCCTGATGTTTATTTACATTCTCTTAGTATATAATTTTACTCCAAAACAGCTAATATA
>OKTL01000589.1_pt1 | contig 18929 bp, 18 predicted proteins | sample 1606211 | NCBI WGS metagenome assembly OKTL01 (sample SAMEA3879538, study PRJEB24766) | human gut metagenome | biome: human-associated habitat; feature: feces | place: USA | collected 1985/1987 | reverse complement strand
TATCAGCAATAGCTGCCATAATTATAAAATTGAATTCGGATATACCTAAAGTTGGTATATCGAGGTTTGAGCTGTATTGTAAGACGATTAATGTTGACTATGATGACAAAACATATTCAATTGATGATAAGCAGAATATTCATAAAATAGCAGAGTATGTCAGTAACATTTACCAGAATTCAGTGCCTGTTGTTGATACAGCAGAATCGTATGATATTATGGTAGATTTTAATAATAAGATAAAAATTAAGATTTCAAATAACGAGAATAGACTGTATTTGTTTGAGGCTGAATCTGATGAGGCAATATATAATTGTAAAGGTTATGCCCAAATATCTGATGAGCAGATAAAAGAACTGATAAACATGATGGAAAGCGTGAAATAAAAATATAATTGTTCATGGAATATTTACAAAAAATTATAATAAAATTTACTTGAATTATTATACGGGCAAGCATATAATAAAAGCATAGGGTTTGTTTATAATTTAACAATCAAATATTTATGTACGGAGGTTTTATTATGGTTCGATTTACTTTACCAAGAGATTTGTATCATGGAAAGGGTTCTTTGGAAGCCCTCAAGACACTTGAAGGAAAGAAAGCTATCATCTGCGTTGGTGGCGGCTCTATGAAGCGTAACGGTTTCCTTCAGAAAGCGGAGGATTACCTCAAGGAAGCAGGAATGGAAGTTAAGCTTTTCGAGGGTATCGAGTCTGATCCATCAGTTGAGACTGTTATGAAGGGCGCTGCTGTTATGACAGAGTTCGAGCCAGACTGGATTGTTGCTATCGGCGGAGGTTCTCCTATTGATGCTGCTAAGGCAATGTGGATTAAGTATGAATATCCTGATACAACATTTGAAGATATGTGCAAGGTATTCGGTCTTCCTAAGCTTCGTAAGAAAGCTCATTTCTGTGCAGTTTCATCTACATCAGGAACAGCTACAGAGGTAACAGCATTCTCTATTATTACAGATTATGAGAAAGGTATTAAGTATCCTATAGCAGATTTCGAGATTACTCCTGATGTTGCTATTGTTGATCCTGAGCTTGCAGAGACTATGCCGGTTAAGCTTGTAGCACATACAGGTATGGATGCCATGACACATGCAATTGAGGCTTATGTATCAACTGCTAACTGTGATTACACAGATCCACTGGCACTTCATGCTATGGAGATGATTCAGGCTAATCTCGTTAAATCATACAACGGAGATATGGCAGCAAGAGATTCAATGCACAACGCACAATGTCTTGCAGGTATGGCATTCTCTAATGCATTACTTGGTATCGTTCATTCAATGGCACATAAGACAGGTGCAGCATTTGAAGGTGGACATATTATCCATGGTGCAGCTAATGCTATGTATCTTCCTAAGGTTATCAAGTTCAATGCCAAGGATGAGACAGCAGCTAAGAGATATGCATTTATCGCTGATTTCTTACATCTTGGTGGCAATACACAGGATGAGAAGATTGACAATCTTATCGCTATGTTAAGAAAGATGAATGATGACCTTAATATTCCTCACTGCATCAAGAATTATGGTGAGGGTGGTCTCCCAGCAGAGACAGGATTTGTATCAGAGGAAGAATTCAAGGCTAAGTTACACGACATCGCAGCCAATGCTATCCTTGATGCATGTACAGGTTCTAATCCACGTCAGCCAAGTCAGGAAGAGATGGAGAAGCTTCTTACATGCTGCTACTATGATACAGAAGTTGACTTCTAATAATTACATATAAGAATAAATGTTAAGCCTTCTGGTAATAATACGGTTGTATTAATTATCAGGAGGCTTTTTATTATGGCATTGAATGAAAAAGAAAAGACTACGATTAAGGATTTACAGACTCAGGAGCAGACCTGTATCAAGAAGTACAAGAAGTATGCACAGGATGCTAAAGATCCTGTGTTAAAGGAGCTGTTCTCTACATTAGAGAAGAATGAGCAGAAGCATTATGACACATTAGGACAGATTCTTGAGGGAAAAGTTCCTGAATGTGACTGCAACGACTGTGAGGGAAAAGAGTATGAGCCTGAGGCAACATATGATGTGATGAGTAAGTCAGAGGATAAGGAAAGCGATGCATTTTTAGCAACAGACAGTATTGGTTCTGAAAAACTTGTATCAGGAGAGTATAATACTAATGTGTTTAATTTTGCCGATACAGCCATCAGAAAGATTCTTGCTGATATCCAGATTGAGGAGCAGAATCATGCAGAAATGCTTTATAAATATAAGACTGTTAATGGAATGGCTTAAATTGTAAGCTGAATGTAATATTTGTATGTTATAATCCTTTATGTGTAAGAAATTTTTATGCATAAAGGATTTTTTTAAAATTTTTTAAACCTTTTTGAAAGTTGTTTCGTATATATCAATGAAAGAACAAAAGATAATTGTTTTTAGTTTGTAATACATAGTAACCGGGGGTGAGTAGATGGGTTTGCTGTCTAAAGGTCAGGATGTCGAACTGATAAAAAGAATCCTGGATAATAATGACAGAAAAGCGGCAGATGAACTTGTAAGCCGTTATTATAAATGTGTATATAAGCACATTTATATTAAGGTTAAAGATGAAGAGACGGGGATGGATATCGCGCAGGAAACATTTATTGCGGCATTAAGAGGGTTGGGGTCCTTTAATGATGCAAAAGCTTCATTTAAGACATGGCTTACAAGAATTGCTGACAACAAGGTCACAGATTATTTCAGAAGCAGGCAGTATCATGAGAGTATTGTTACCCAGATTATGGATGATACTTTACCTGAAGTAGCAGATGAAAGAGCAGGCACGGAGACGAGTGTGCTTGACAAGCTTTCATATGAAGAGATGGAAAAGATGTATGGTCATCATAAGAATTGTGAATGGGAGACATTCAGACTGAAAGTGTACGAGGGATATACTTTTGTGGAAATCAGTGCCAGTCAGGGGGTTGAACTTAGTACGGTAAAGAGCAGATATTATTCAATGCTTAAACGAGTCAGAAAGGAGTGGGATTATCTTGAGTAAAGTAAAATATCCAGATAGGGAAAAGATTAGAAAACAGATAGATATTATTTTGGATAAGTCAGATTTGTTTAAAGATTCACAGGATAAGACTATACATGAAAGTAATAAAATAGTAGAATTAAAGCCAGTAAGAGAAAAAATTCCGGTTATGCGTGTGATACAGTTTGTAGTTACGGCTGCGGCAATTGTGATATTTGTTGTTGCAGTTAAGAATTACAGTGTTGTCAATAAAAAAACATCAGGAACAAAAAGCCAGATACCTCTGGCTACAGGAAGTGCAGATGGTCCGGATGCTGTATATACAAGAGAAGCAGGCAGTTCTGATGCAGGTAATGAGGCTGATACCACTTCGCAGATTATATATGGCGATATAGCAGGTATTAATATCTCGAAGATTACAAGTAATTACTATAGTCAAAATACTGATTCCTATTCTTATCAGCAGAGAGTTGATAATGTTTTGTGTGATAATGGAACAAAATTTCAGATTGATTTTCCATGTCAGATTAAAAAGGATGGAAAGTCAGTTGAAGGGGCAGATGAGATTGTAGTTACGTTATTAAATAAGAGTCTTATACAATATATTAATGCAACTGATGTGGAATGGAAAGATATAGTTTATGTGCGATGTGAATTATCAGGAGATATTGTCACTGTTTATATTGATGAAGGTAAATATGATTACACATGTATAATACAGGAATAAAATAAGCTTTTGGGGGATTACATGAACGACAATAATTATTACTTAAAGAAATCTAAAGCTGTTTTAAGGGAAGTAAGGAAATCAGTTATAGGAAAAGATGATGTCATATGCAAGGTGTATATGGCAATAATTGTGGGAGGACATGTTCTGTTAGATGATATTCCCGGAGTTGGAAAAACAACAATGGCACATGCATTTGCTAATGCATTAGGACTTAAATGCAACAGAGTACAGTTTACACCGGATGTAATGCCATCAGATATAACAGGATTTTCAATGTATAACAGACAGACAGGAAAATTTGAATTCAAGCAGGGGGCAGCTATGTGCAACCTGCTTCTTGCTGATGAAATAAACAGAACATCACCAAAGACACAATCTGCATTGTTACAGATAATGGAGGAGTACAGGGTGACTGTTGATGGCGAAACATATGATCTTCCGGAACCATTTATGGTTATTGCAACCCAGAACCCGATAGGTTCAATAGGTACACAGAAATTGCCAGAATCGCAGATGGACAGATTCATGGTAAAACTTTCTATGGGATATCCTTCAGTTGAGGATGAAATTACAATTATGAAAAGCAGGTCTGAGAATGATAAAAGAAAGATATTGTCAGAGTGTGTACTTGATAATGGCGATATTCAGGCAATTAAGGAAGCAGTATCTGACATATATGTAGATGATTCAATTTATGAATATGTTGCTAATATTGTAGACAAGACAAGGCATAGAGAAAATATAATACAGGGTGTATCGCCAAGAGGAAGCATTTCGATTATTTCTATGGCTAAAGCAGAGGCATTTCTAAGAGGTAATGAATATGTTTTGCCATCAGATATTAAGAATATAGCCGTTGAGACACTTGCGCACAGACTTATTACTAATGTTGCCGGGGCAGCAGGTAATGAAGCAGCCAAGAAGGAAATAACAGATATATTAAGAATGATACCTGTACCAAAGATGCAGGAGAAATAAAGGATAATAATTATATGAAAAGAAGAAGGATATTATACATTTTCTGTCTTCTGATAGTATTGGGCGTTAATATATTTTATGTGGAATATCAGATTTTTATAATGCTTGTGTTAATGCTGGTGATTCCTGCATGTTCATGGTTTGTATATTTTATATCTGCATTGGGAATGGGAATAAGCATGCATATTAAGAATAATGTTGTGCTAAAAGGTAGTAAAGTACATCTGAGGTTGATTAAAAAGAATAAGTATAATCTTGCATTTGTAAATGGACAGATTCATGTGAAATATATGTACTATCACACAGGTGATGAATTTAGTTATACAGTTGATATAAAATCAGGTCTGGGAAAGTCAGCCGGAGTAATAGATATTCCAGTGGACTATTGCGGTTATATATATTTGTGGGTTGAGTCTATTGATATGTGTGACTATCTTGGGTTGTTTCATAAGCGGAAAAAATATACAGGTTTAAGCAAGGTTTATATCGTTCCGGAATATGCACAGGCAGATATTATACAGACTGATGGTGGATATAGCGAAGATATGGATGATGCAGTGCTGTATTTGAAATCTGCGGGTGATGAAGTTTCTGAACTCAGGAAATACAGGGAAGGAGACAGTCCGCGTTATATCCATTGGAAAAAGAGCAGTATATTGGCTGAGGATGACTTTATTATAAAGGAATATGATAATAATATTTATAAAACTGTATTTTTGGTTGTTGATACATTAGAGACAGGTAAAGACAAAAGACTAAGTGTCATGAGCCGGATATATCAGGATGCGTATTCACAGGGGATTGCTTATCTTGAACAGGGAGTAATATGTGAGTATGTTGGCTGGGATAATTCTGCCGGGAATATTGTAAGGTATAATTTTTATGACAATGAAACCTGTATGAAAGCACTTATGGGCATTATGAATCTAAAATGCAGTGTCAGTGCGGCATATAAAGCATGTCAGAAATTATATGATCTTGATGGAATTGAACTTTCATCAGAACCAATAATTATTACATACAAGGGAAACGAATAACTGCAGAGGATATAGATGAAAAAAGCATGGAATATAGACCGGAATAATTTAATATTACGCATAATTGTGACATATCTTGGAACAAGAGGAACAGCTTCTGTCCTGATTAATGTTACAGATAAATATGCAGGGCTGGGACTTATTGTTGTAATGTCAGCCCTTTTTTCTGTGCTGTATAATATATTGTTTTCATATTATGGCAAGCATAACCGGATTATTAAAATATGCGGAAGTGTTGGTGTAATAGCGTTATATTCTGTTGTTAATTTAAGTAATATAACAGATGGATTTGAAAATATAGTTAATCTGTTTATGCAGAGCATGTCATCAGATCCAGAGTATGAGTATAGTGTAGTTGGAAACGGTGGGATAGCAGCGGCAGTAATATTGGTAACTATGATAATGGCTGTCTTAGCAGCGTGGGAAGTGAATATACGCCCTAATATGCTGATTGCACTTATTATAATACTGCCATTGCCAGGTATATTTATTGCAGCAGCTTTAGTACCGGATTTAATAAGTGTAATAGCATGTGTGTTGTTTATATTTGATTCAATGGCACTTGGGGAAAAAACAAAACGAAATAATAATGCCAGATTTATGATTATATTATCATTTATTGCTGCATTTGTTTTGATTTTTACTTATCCGCAGACGGATTATAAAAGAATTGCTTTTTTTGAAGAAACAAGAGTCATGGTAAATGATATGGCATATAACATACTGGGAATAGATCTTGATGGAAATTCAGGTACGGATGATGATGAGACGCAGAGGCAGGAGGCTTCTGTAGGAGTAGGAACAGGCAAAGTCGGTCAGGTTGATGAATTATATTATAATGATAAAGTTGTTGGAAAGTATACTACTATCGCCAATGGAAACATACAATATATAAGTCTGTTTAAGGCGAGGGATTATGAAGATAATAACTGGACAAGATGGCTGGATACAAGAGAAAGAGATTATTCTTATGAATCGGCAGCATTTGAATTTGCCAATGCACTTATAAAACAGAAAAGCATTTCTCTGAATGAAGATGAGCTGCAGTTAGCCAAAAGATTTAAAATGTATTCACCATCTTTTACAGATAATTATGGAGCACATCCGCAATTTGATGGTCCGTATAAGTTTTATATAAAAAATGGGAATCTGTCAGCATATCAGGAAATGGGAGAACTGATGAAAAAGTATAGGACAAATGCTGTATTTCAATCGTATGACAATTTTGTGAAACAGTCCTATCTTGATGTGCCGGCTGAGGACAGAATGGTTGTAGAGGATTTGTTTGGGAAAATAGAGCTTTCTGACATGACTGATAAGATTGATTATATTAATTATGTTGTCGGTTATCTCAGAAAAAATTACAAATATACCATGAAGCCGGGGAAAGTTCCTGAGGGAAGAAGTGTTGTTGATTATTTCCTTAAAGATAATAAAAAAGGATATTGTACGTATTTTGCAACGTCAGCTGCAATTATTTTAAGAAGTGCCGGGATTCCAACAAGGTATTGTGCAGGATATGTAGTTGATACCAGATTATTGGGTGGTGCTGATGAAGAAACATATCAGACATTTGAAGTGTCAGATAATTCGGCGCATGCATGGGTAGAGGTATATATTGACGGATATGGCTGGAGTGTGGTTGATCCGACTCCGGGCTATGGAGAAGAGTATGATGCCGAAGAACCTTCAACAGATAGCGTGGCGGTGGAATCAGACAGGCAGATGGAAACAGATATTAGTGAAACAGAACGCGAAACAGTGGATTCATCAATATATGGAAATGTACAGGAAACTACAACAGATAAAAAGAGTTTTCCAATTAATTTTCCGCAAAATGGAGCGATGCATGCAGCATTTATAATAACAGCGGCTGTTATGTGTGCGGTTATTATATTGATTATAATATGTATCAGCAGGATAGTTTCAAGGCACAGACTTCTGGATGCTGCTGATAGTGAAAAACTGATTAAAATGTATGAGTATCTTGAGAAGCTGCTTGAGTTTTCTGGCTTTAAAAGAGATGCAGATATGGATTATCAGGATTATATATATGATATTGTTGCATCTGAAAAAGAATTACAGGGAATTGGACTTGAGAAAGCAGTGCAGACAATCCTTGCGGTTAGATTTGGTAATGTAAAATGTGTTGACAAAGCTGATATAACTGGGATAATAAATACTATAAGACAGGTGCGAAGCTACGCACTTAAGAAAGCCAGAGGATTGAAGAAGCTTGTAGTATGTTTAATTTAGAAGAAGAGCTTAAGAAACTCCCGGCAAAACCGGGAGTTTATATTATGCATGATAAGTGGGACAACATAATATATATAGGTAAGGCGAAGATTTTAAAGAATCGTGTAAGACAGTATTTCCAGAGCAGCAGGAATAAGTCTGCCAAGATTGTGCAGATGGTGTCACATATTCAGTACTTTGAGTATATTATCACAGATTCTGAACTTGAGGCGCTTGTTTTGGAGTGCAATCTTATCAAGGAGCACAGGCCTAAGTACAATACCATGCTAAAGGATGACAAGAGTTATCCTTTTATTAAGATTACCGTTGGTGAAGAGTATCCAAGGGTACTTTTTGCAAGAAAGATGAAGCATGGAGCAGGTAAGTATTTCGGTCCTTACACTTCTGCGGCAGCAGTCAAGGACACTATTGAACTTCTATGCAAACTGTATAAGGTAAGAACCTGTAACAGAAATCTGCCTAAAGATGAGGGCAAGGACAGGCCGTGTCTTAATTATCATATCGGACAGTGTGATGCACCATGTCAGGGATATGTAAGCGGTGAGGAATACAGAAGAAGAATTGATGAGGTTGTAGCTTTCTTAAATGGTGATTACAAGAAGATTATGGACAGGCTTACAACGCAGATGCAGGAAGCGTCTGAGAAGATGGAATACGAGGAAGCTGCAAGATACAGAGACCTGTTAATGAGTGTCAAGCAGGTTGCACAGAAGCAGAAGATTACAGCAGATGATGTTAATGACAGAGATGTCATTGCGTGTGCAAGTGACGGTCAGGACGCAGTTGTGCAGGTGTTCTTTATCAGGCAGGGCAAGCTTCTTGGAAGAGATCATTTTCATATGAAGGTTGCCGAAGGTGACTCTAAGAGCGACATAATTTCGGAATTTATGAAACAGTATTACGGCGGAACTCCATTTATACCTAATATTATTATGGTGCAGTACGAGATAGAGGATGCGGATACAATAGCACAGTGGCTTAGTGCAAGAAAGAGTCGCAAGGTAAGTATTGTCACACCTAAGAAGGGCGACAAGGAAAAGATGGTTGAGCTTGCATATAAGAACGCCCAGCTTGTTCTTACACAGGATGCGGAGAAGATTAAGCGTGAGGAGAGCAGGACAACAGGAGCTATGAAAGAGATTGCCGGCTGGCTTGGACTTGGGACACTTCACAGAGCAGAGGCTTACGATATATCTAATACAAATGGCGTTGAAAGTGTTGGCTCAATGGTCGTTTTTGAGGATGGAAAACCAAAGAAGAATGATTATCGCAAGTTCAGGATAAGAACAGTAAAGGGACCGGATGATTATAAGAGCATGCGTGAGGTTCTGACAAGACGTTTTACAAGGGGGATGCGTGAGCGGGAAGGACTCGAGGATAGTCACGGATTTTCGAGATATCCAGACCTTATTATGATGGATGGCGGACGCGGCCAGGTGAATATTGCACTTGATGTACTTAAGGAACTGGGACTTAATATTCCTGTGTGCGGTATGGTAAAGGATGATACCCACAGCACAAGAGGTCTGTATTACAACAATATTGAGATACCGATAGATAAGCACAGCGAGGGCTTTAAGCTGATTACAAGAGTGCAGGATGAGGCACACAGATTTGCAATAACTTATCACAGAAGCTTAAGAGATAAGGCACAGGTATCTTCTGTACTTGATTCGATTGAAGGAATCGGACCTGTAAGAAGAAAGGCACTTATGAAGCATTTTCTTGATATAGAAAAGATACGGCAGGCATCAGTGGATGAGCTTATGAAGGCTGATGGTATTACTGAAAATGTGGCAGAGAATATATACAAATTCTTTCATTGATAATACTTTTATAATAGCATTTAGAGCTTGTCTGTGATAAACTTAGGATATATGAAATCGTAAACATGAGTTTGGAGGCAGAGAATATATGAATAATGGTAAAGAGAGGGTAAAGTTATCTAAAGTTATCCAGAAAATGAATCTTGTTAATCTTACACCACAGATAGATGTGTCAGGAATCTGGCTTAATCTGCCTGATGTGAACAGACCGGCTTTGCAGCTTACAGGTTTTTATGACCAGTTTGATAATGACAGATTACAGATTATTGGTAATGTGGAGCATGCTTATCTTGCGAGTCTTTCTGAGCAGGAGAGATATGAAAGATATATGCAGCTTTTGTCAAGTAATATTCCATGTATTATATTCTGCAGGAGTATAAAGCCAGAGCCTAAGATTATTGAACTTGCGGTTAAGTATCAGATACCTCTTCTTATGACAGACCAGGCAACATCTTCATTTACAGCAGAAGTAATACGCTGGCTGAAGGTCCAGCTTGCACCATGTATCGTAATCCATGGTGTTTTAGTTGATGTATATGGTGTTGGTGTACTTATCACAGGTGAGTCTGGTATTGGTAAGAGCGAGGCTGCGCTTGAACTTATAAAGAGAGGACACCGTCTTGTAACTGACGATGCGGTTGAAATCAGAAAGGTCAGTGACGAGACTCTGGTTGGAAGCGCACCGGGAGTTACCAAGTATTTTATAGAGCTTAGAGGCATTGGTATTATTGATGTCAAGACACTTTTCGGTGTTGAAAGTGTTAAGGAAACTCAGGAAATTGATATGGTTATCAAGCTTGAGGACTGGAACAAGGACAGAGAGTATGACCGACTTGGACTTGAGGAAGAATACATAGAATATCTTGGCAATAAGGTTGTGTGCCATACGCTACCGGTAAGACCAGGACGTAATCTTGCTGTAATTGTTGAGTCAGCAGCGGTCAACCACAGACAGAAGATGATGGGATATAATGCAGCGAAGGAATTATACAGAAGAGTACAGGAAAATCTTATGAGAGGCGGGGAGGATGACGATGAGTAAGATTATATTTGGAATTGATGTTGGAGGAACAACCTGCAAATGTGGTACATTTTCTAAAGAAGGTGAGCTGTTAAGAAAAGAAGAGATTCCTACAAGAAAGGATGAGGGTGGAAGCCTGATTCTGCCTGATATAAGTGAGTATATCAAGGGCGTTCTTGCAGATATGAATATGACAACAGAGGATGTGGCAGGAATTGGAATGGGACTTCCAGGTGCATGTCTTGAGGATGGAACTGTCAACAAATGTATTAACTTAGGCTGGGGAGTATTTAATGCAGCCAATGTATTGTCTGAGCTTACAGGTATTCCTGTTAAGATTGGTAATGATGCCAATATGGCAGCACTCGGAGAATTCTGGGTAGGCGGTGGAAGCGAATATAACAGCATGGTAATGGTGACGATTGGAACCGGTGTAGGCGGTGGAGTTATTATTGATGGAAAGCCTCTTTATGGATTTAACGGTGCAGCAGGTGAGATAGGACATCTTCCACTTGTTGAAGGTGAGACTGAGAGCTGTAACTGTGGAAAGAAGGGCTGTCTTGAGCAGGTTGCTTCTGCAACTGGAATTGTAAGAACGGCTAACCGTATGCTTGCAGAAAGTGACATGCCTTCATCTTTAAGAAGTGTGCCATACATATCGGCAAAGGTTATATTTGACGAGGCTAAGGGAGGAGATGCCCTTGCTATACAGGTAACAGAGTATGTATGCAGATATCTTGGAAAAGGACTTGCATGTGCAGCGGGAATGGTTGACCCGGAGGTATTTGTAATTGGTGGCGGAGTTTCTGCCGCAGGGGAATATTTTATCAATCTTATTGATAAGTATTATAAGGAATGTGTGTTCCATGCGAGCAGACAGACTAAGATAGTTAAGGCTGCTCTTGGTAATGATGCAGGAATGTATGGAGCAGCAAAGCTTATTCTTGGAAATTAGTATTAAGGATAGTGAGATTATATGGATAATAAAATGTTATCAGAAGCATTAATATCAATGCTTGGTGCCGGGAATGTAAGAACAGGTGAACTAATGAAGACACATACTACATTCAGAATCGGAGGTGCTGCAGATTATTATGTAACACCACAGGCAGAAAAGCAGATAGCAGATGTTATCGCATTTTTGAAAAAATCGGACATTAAATATATTGTTATTGGAAATGGCAGTAATATTCTTGTGAGTGATGAAGGCTTCAGGGGAGTTGTAGTTGAGCTTGGCGATGGTTTTTCAGATTATGAGTTTCTTCAGGATTCACAGGATAATTCAGATGAAGTGCTTGTCAAAGCAAGTGCAGGCATGAAGCTTACAAGACTTGGCAACCAGCTTGCTGCTAATGGAATTGCCGGATTTGAATTTGCAACAGGTATTCCGGGTTGCATAGGTGGTGCTGTAAGAATGAATGCAGGTGCTTATGGCGGGGAGTTCAAGGATATTCTTGTCAGTGCAAAGGTTATTGATGATGAAGGTGTTATCAGGGAGCTTCCAGCAGATGAACTTGAGCTTGGATACAGAACAAGTATTGTAGCGAAAAGCAATATGATTGTTCTTGAAGCAACTTTGAAATTAAGAAAAGGTGAACCGGATATAATAAGAAATAATATCTCAGAGCTGGCAGCTAAGAGAAGGCAGAAGCAGCCACTTGAGTATCCTAGTGCCGGAAGCACATTTAAAAGACCGGAAGGATATTTTGCAGCAAAGCTTATTGAGGATGCAGGTCTTAAGGGTTGTGCAAGAGGTGGCGCACAGGTATCGGAGAAGCATGCCGGATTCGTTGTCAATAAGGGCGATGCAACTGCGAAGGATGTATGCGAGCTTACGGATTATATTAAGAGTGAAGTTATGGAAAAGTTCGGTGTCGGGCTGGAACTGGAAGTTGTAAAGGTTGGATTCTAAGGCTTGTTATAATTAAACAGACCAGTAATTAAAGGCAGATAAGAAAGAGAAGATGATAAGATGAAGATGATTATTGTTACAGGTATGTCAGGTGCAGGTAAATCTACAGCACTTAATGTATTAGAAGATGAGGGATATTATTGTGTCGATAATATGCCAATCTCTCTGATTCCTAAGTTTGCAGAGCTTGCCAATGCGGGAGAAGACGGATATAGCAACATAGCAATTGGTGTAGATATAAGAAGTGGTCACGCACTTGCTGAGCTGGATTCAGTGCTTGATGATATGCTTAATAAGCATTTTAACTATACAATTCTGTTTCTTGAATCAAGTGATGAGGTACTTGTAAAACGATACAAGGAAACGCGAAGAACACATCCGCTTGCAATGGATGATCATGACAGAATAGATAATGTAATAAAGCTGGAAAGAGATGAGCTTAAGTTCTTAAAGAAAAGAGCAGATGTAATAATCGATACAAGCCAGATGCTTACAAGGGAACTTAAGGCAGAGCTTGAGGGCATATTCTTTGACGATAAGAATTTCAAGAATCTGTTTGTTACAGTTCTTTCTTTTGGTTTCAAATATGGAATACCTGCAGACGCAGATCTTGTGTTTGATGTGAGATTTCTGCCTAATCCATATTATATTGAAGAACTTAAACACCTTACCGGTAATGATAAGCCTGTACAGGATTATGTGAAGAAAGCTCCGGAGACAACAGAATTTCTGGAAAAGATAGATGATTTATTGAAGTTCCTTCTGCCTAATTATGTTAAGGAAGGAAAGAACAGTCTTGTTATTGCAATTGGCTGTACAGGAGGAAAGCATCGTTCAGTTACTCTTGCTAATGAAATCTATAAGCTTATAAGCAGGACTGAGTATGGATGCAAGGTTGAGCATAGAGATATTGAGAAAGATTCTAAGAGAAAAGGTTAAGTATGTCATTTTCATCAGAAGTAAAAGAAGAGTTAGTTAAGAAAACAGATTCCGCGAGGCATTGCCAGATTGCGGAATTTGCTGCGTTTATGGGAATGTCTGGCAATGTAAGCGAGACAGATAATGGAGAATTATGTCTGGAATTTGTTACAGAGAACGAATTGTCAGTTGAGAAATTCAGTGACCTGTTATTGAGAATATTTAGCATTAAGATGGATGCTGATACGAATGAAATGGTTAAGAATGGCAAGGAAACTATTATAAGGATAACCAGACAGAGTGATGTTGCTAAGATATTGCAGACATTAAAATGGTGCGACGACCGGTTTACACAGATTGAACCGGTGTTTGTTGACGCAAGAATTGTAGCTATGGACTGTTGTAAGAAAGCATTTATAAGAGGAGCTTTTATGGAACGAGGTTCTATAAGTGACCCGAACAAGTTCTATCACTATGAGATTGTGTGCAAATATGAGGAGGACGCTGATATTCTTATGGATATGCTGCGTTTTTTCGGACTCGATGCCAAGGTTATTGTAAGAAAAAACAGTTTTGTTGTGTATATGAAAGAAGGCAATAATATTACTGATACGCTTAATCTTATGGGAGCGGTTGTATCACAGATGAACCTGTACAATGTCATGATTCTTAAGGGAATCAGTAATGATGTCAACAGAAAGGTAAACTGTGAGACTGCTAATCTTAACAAAACAATTGAAGCGGCGGTCAAGCAGATTAAGGATATTGAACTTATAAGAGATACTGTCGGGCTTGACAGTTTAAGTGATAGTCTGATGCAGGTTGCTCTTTTAAGACTCGAGAATCCTGACATGAGTCTTCAGGGATTAGGTGAGTTGTTAGACCCTCCGGTTGGTAAATCGGGTGTAAACCACAGGCTAAGAAAGATTGGCGAGAAGGCAGATGAATTAAGACAGAGCATGGGAATCTCTGTCTGATTAAATATTTTTAATAAAATTTTACATTTTCTTTTCAAATAGGGATTGACAAGAAGTGTATAATTGAAAATATGAGATAAAAGAGCAGTCATATACTGCAGAAAGGTTGATTAAGATGACTAAAGTAGATATAATTTCAGGCTTTTTGGGAGCAGGTAAAACAACTCTTATAAGTAAGCTTTTAAAGGAAGCTTTAAAGGGAGAGCAGGTAGTTCTTATTGAGAACGAGTTTGGTGAAATCGGTATTGATGGTGGATTCCTTAAAGATTCAGGCGTTGAGATAAGAGAGATGAATTCAGGATGCATCTGCTGTTCACTTGTTGGTGATTTCGGAACTTCTCTTAAGGAGGTTGTTGATAAGTATCATCCAGACAGAATTATTATTGAGCCTTCAGGAGTAGGCAAGCTTTCAGATGTTATCAAAGCGGTTAAAGACCTTCACATTGAGAATGAAATCGTTCTTAACAGTGCTTCAACAGTTGCAGATGCTTCTAAGGTTAAGGTATATATGAAGAATTTTGGTGAGTTCTTTAATAACCAGATTGAGCATGCAGGAACTGTTATTTTAAGCAGAACACAGAATGTTTCTGAAGAGAAGTTAAAGACAGCTATTGAGCTTATTAAGAGTGTTAATCCTAATGCACATATTATCACAACTCCTTGGGATGATATTGACGGAACTAAGATTCTTGGTGCAATGGAGAATGTTACTAACCTTGAGTTAGACATGCTTGCAGAGGCAGCGCAGAAGGCTTATGAGGAGCATGAGAAGGAGCACCACCACCACCATCATCATGAAGATGGAGAGTGTTGCTGTTGCGGCGGACATCATGATGATGATGACGAGCATGAGCATCATCACGACCACGAGCATGAGCATCATCATGACCATGATGAGGAACATGAGCATCATCACGACCACGACCATGAGCACGAACATCATCATGACCATGAGCATGATCATCACCATCATCATGCAGATGACGTATTTACAAGCTGGGGAACAGAGACTCCTAAGAAGTATGAGAAGGCAGAGCTTGACAGCATATTAAAGAAGCTTTCTGAGAGTGAAGATTATGGTAAGGTTCTCCGTTCTAAGGGTATGCTTCCTTGCACAGATGGAACATGGATGTATTTCGACCTTGTACCAGAAGAATATGAGATTCGTGAGGGAAGTGCTGATTTCACAGGAAGAATCTGTGTAATCGGTTCTGAACTTAAGGAAGATGCACTTAAGGAACTTTTTGAAGTTTAATCAGTGTTTAATAGAAGAACACATTTTTACAACGCATTTATAATGAAATGATAGCGCAAATGCGCGGAAATGAGGATAAATATGGCAAATGAGGAATATCAGATTCCGATTTTCTTGATTAACGGTCAGCTTGACAGTGGTAAAACAAGATTTATCTCCGATACTATAGCAATGGGACAGTTTGCAGACGCTAAGAATAAACTTCTTATTGTGTGTGAAGAAGGTGAAGAGGAGTATAGCGAGAAGCTTCTTAAGGACAACGGAGTTGATATGGTTGTTGTTGAAAAGGAAGATTTTAATATCAAGACTCTTAATGAACTGGACAAGAAGTATGATCCATGGATTGTTATTGTTGAATATAACGGAATGTGGGATCCTGCACTTATTCTTGGAAGTGAGAAGCCAAGAGGATGGCAGGTATACCAGTCTATAACTTTAGTTGATGCCAATGCATTTGGCTTACAGTGGGCTAACATGAAGTCTATTATTGCAGAGTCTGTTAAATATGCTGATATGGTTATCTTTAACAGATGCAAGTCAGGTATGGATCTTGGCAGCTACAGAAGAAGCATGAGAGCATTAAATCCTGCACTTCAGATTATCTTCGAGGACGAGAAGGGTGACCAGGTTGCTATATCTGAACAGCTTCCATACGATATCAATGCTGATGTTATTCAGGTTGATGACGAAGATTATGGTATCTGGTATATGGATGTGTCTGAAAGACCGGAAGTATACGCAGGTAAGAAAGTAAGATTCAAGGGACAGGTTCTTAAGAACAAGTACTTTAAGGATAAGAATTTCGTTCCGGGAAGAAAGGTTATGACATGCTGTGCAGAAGATACACAGTTTATTGGTTATATCAGCTTCTACAACAACATAGCTTCTCTTGAGAACAGAGAATGGATATGGGTGACAGCTACTATTAAGTATGAATTCCAGATGGCATATAAGAAGAAAGGTCCTGTTCTTTACGTTGAAAGCGTAGAAAAGACAGGTGCACCTAAGGAAGAGATGGTGTTCTTCTGATATGATACAGGATATATGGCCAAAACATCTGGACAACCAGTATAAGAATCTTAAGCCAGGCAATGAGGATACTGTGTTTTATTTTCAGGGTTCCTCGTTGCTTGCAAGACCATCAGGACATTTTAACTTACAGAATTCTGAAGAAAATGTATTAATATATCCACAGTATGATGAGTTCGTTCAGGGGATAAAGTCCTCTTACGGAGACAAAGCTGTGGATAACTTTGAATTCATATATCTGTTGTCAATTGATGAGGAACATTTTTTCCTCGCAAGAAAGACAGGAAGCCTCGAAAGAGGCACATTCTTGGGAGAGATGGCTGATTCAGCTGTACACAAGGATATGTATTCTTTTGTCAGAGGATATGAATTCATAGGAGTCGATTCTTTCCGTAAGGCACAGCCAAGAGAGCATGCTTATGCGGCTATTACTGCATTTCATCTGTATGGCTGGTACAGGGATAATCATTTCTGCGGAAGATGCGGAAAACCACTCAAGCATGATGACAAGCAGAGAATGTTACGCTGTGACTGCTGTAAGAATATGGTATTTCCTAAGATATGTCCGGCTGTTATTGTTGCAGTTACAGATAAGGACAGAATTCTTCTTACTAAATATTCGGGAAGAACTTATAGGAATTATGCGCTTATTGCCGGATTCACTGAGATTGGTGAAACAACAGAGGAAACTGTAAGCAGAGAAGTTATGGAAGAGGTAGGTGTGAAGGTTAAAAATATCACCTATTATAAGAGCCAGCCTTGGGGACTCAGCGGTTCTCAGCTTCTTGGTTACTTCTGTGAGCTTGACGGTGACGACACAATAACTCTTGAAGAAGATGAGTTATCGGTCGGCACATGGGTCAAGGCAGATGATATAGATGTAATTGATGACCATATCAGTCTCACAAGGGAAATGATTGAGAAATTCCGCAGTGAGCATGTGAGTCACAATTAATTGTAATCTTTAAAACTAATATTAAGATCTATGGTATTACCACTGACACCGTCTAACTTAGCTGATTCAGTGTATTGCCATATAGAGAATTCATATGGGAAGTAAGGTGTGTCTGAATAGTAGGCAAACCACTTCTCATATTTTTCTAAGCGGGTAAGGTCAAGTCTTCCAACGAATCCCTTGAGGTTGGAATATATCATTGGCTTATAGCCTGCTTTTTCTATCTTGTCGCAGAATGCGATTATGATATCTGTAAGTTCTTCAGTAGTCAGATTCTCCTGTCTGTATGAATCGCCCGAAATCTCCTCAAAGTCAATAACTACAGGATATGTAATCTTGTAAGGCTTGATAATATCAAGAACATAATCAGCCTCTTCTATAGCTTCCTGTTTCGTAATTGCAGATGAGAAGAAGTATGCGCCAATCTTAATATTATTCTTTATTGCGTCTTTTGCAAATGTATCAAATGAAGAATCAGTGTTCAGGATTCCATTGCCATAGCTTCTGAAACCACATCTTAACATGGCAAATTCAACGCCCTGTTCTTTTAATTTCTTAAAGTCAATATTCCCCTGAAACTTCGAAGCATCAACACCCATATGTGTTGTAACTTTACCGTCTTCATTGTATGTGATAATTCCTTTATCATCCTGCTTGAAATTCTCATCCTTATAATTATTCTTCGCAAGTTCAGGAAGTATCTGCGCAAATACATACTGATTCTTATTGTTCACATAGACTATGTTATCAGGGAAATAGCTCTTAAGTATAGAAAGAGAACCTTCACCGTTAGTGAATCTTAACTTCATATCAGAAAGAAGATCCTCTTTCTCTTCTGACTTTAGTTTCTCAATCTCGTCATTGCTAAGCTTATCGGTATTAGTTGCAACGGTTGATTTTCGGTACTTAATAATGACACCGGTGGTCAGAAGACCGAACATTACAGTTGTCATAAAGAATATTAAAGTTGTTATCACAAAAGGATTGGTTTTCTTCGATTTCATAGTGCATCACCTCTATAATAATTAATTATGAG